>FLOH01001097.1_pt1 | contig 44668 bp, 45 predicted proteins | sample 756751 | NCBI WGS metagenome assembly FLOH01 (sample SAMEA4026879, study PRJEB14308) | marine metagenome | biome: coastal water; material: water | depth 74 m
TGGGGCGCAACCGAAATTGCCCGCGCCTATGGTGTCAGTGACCTGGTGATCGGTCTGACCATTGTCGCCATCGGCACCAGCCTGCCGGAACTGGCGGCCTCCGTTGCCAGCGCCCTGAAAGGCCACCATGACATTGCCATCGGTAACGTGATCGGCTCCAACATTTTTAACCTGCTGACCGTAATGCCAATCCCGGGTCTGCTGGCAGTAACCGTGGTTGATCCGCTGGCACTGTACCGCGACTATGCCGTGATGATGGCGCTGACCCTCGCCCTGTTGGTTCTGTTTTTAATCAGTTATCGTAAGGGCACTCTCGGACGTTTCGCCGGTCTGTTCCTGACCACCAGCTACGCTGGCTATCTGATATCTCTGTTTTATATGGCTGACTCATGACCACTGATATGAATTTTGATTTTCTGCAATCCGCCCGCCGTACCATCAAACTGGAACAGGAGGCCATTGCACAGCTGGAAGGTCGCCTGACCGATGATTTCGCCACCGCCTGTCAGCTGGTTCTGAACTGCAAAGGACGTGTCGTGGTTACCGGCATGGGTAAATCTGGCCATATCGGCAATAAAATGGCTGCAACCCTGGCCAGCACCGGCACTCCGGCTTTTTTTGTGCATCCAGGTGAAGCCAGCCATGGCGACATGGGCATGATTCAGCCATCGGATGTGGTTATCGCTCTGTCCAACTCCGGTGAAACCGGTGAAGTTACCAGTCTGCTCCCCCTGCTTAAACGCCTCGGCACCGCCCTGATCAGCATGACCGGTAATCCGGAATCCACCCTCGGCCGTGCGGCCAACGCCCACTTAAATACCGGAGTGAATCAGGAAGCCTGTCCGCTGAATCTGGCACCAACCTCTTCCACCACCTGCGCGCTGGTGATGGGGGATGCGCTGGCCGTTGCCTTGCTGGAAGCCCGTGGTTTTACCGCCGAAGATTTTGCCTTCTCTCATCCGGGCGGCTCACTCGGCCGTCGCCTGCTGTTGAAAGTGGAAGACATCATGCACAGTGGCGATCAGATTCCGGTGGTTTCCCCTTCCGCCACGCTGTCTGAAGCCCTGCTGGTTGTAACCTCCAAAGGTCTGGGCATGACCACCGTGCAGGATAACGGCAAGCTGACCGGTATTTTCACCGACGGTGACCTGCGTCGTGCCATTGATCACGGAGTTGATATTCATACCGCCACCATGGCCGATGTAATGACCGTCGGTGGCAAAACCACCACGCCAGGCACCCTCGCTGCCGAAGCGCTGAAGCTGATGGAAGACAACAAAATCAACGCCCTGGTCGTTAAAAATGGCGACGACACGGTTGGCGTCATTAATATGCACGATCTGCTGCGCGCGGGCGTGATCTGATGCGCAAGCGTTATCTGCTGTTACTGCTGACCCTGATCTTTGGTCTGGCTCTGCTGGCAGTGGATCGCTACACCCAGGAGCAGACGCCCCCCCTGAGTGAGCAGCAGAATCATGAACCGGATTACTATGGCGAAGGCCTGTACAACCGCCAGTACGACAGTAATGGTGAATTACAGCAAACCTTTGTTGCAGCACGCTCAACCCATTATCCGCAGACGAAAAGCACCCTCTTTACCGGGCCGCTGCTGATGTCAGACGATGATGATGGCCAGACCTGGCAGGTCAATGCCCGCGAAGGAACACTACAGGATAACGAGCAGTCGCTGCGCCTTATAGGCCAGGTCGAAATCCGGCCGCTCGATCCGGCCGACGCTGCGGACGATATTCTGATCGAAACCAGCATCCTGACCTACCACAGCCGCCAGCAACTGGCCGAGACTGATCAGCCGGTAACCATTACAAGCCCGCAAACCCATATCAATGCAACCGGTATGACACTGGATATCGCGCGTCAGCGCATGGAATTCAAATCACAGGTGGATAGCCGCTATGTTCCGCAATAATCATCGTCTTCTGGCCGGCCTGTTTGTCCTGTGCAGCGCAGCCTCTGCTTATGCCTTGCCCGACGACTGGCAACAGGAAATGGTCATTCTCTCTGACCACGCTGAGCTCGACCGCAAGGCTGGCGTTGTTATTTATGAAGGCAATGTGATTCTGACCCAGGGAACCCTGCGCATCGAATCAGAGCGCCTGCTGATTATCCGCACCGATAACACACTGGAAAAAGCCGTTGCCGAAGGGACAGCGAAAAAACCGGCACGCTATCAGCAACAGATCAATCCGGGAAAACCCCTGACCAAAGCACACGGCCAGCGCATTGATTACTTTGCCCGGCAACGTGAAGTCAACATTCAGGGCAATGCTCAACTGCAGCAGGACGGCAACCTGTTCAGTGGTGAGCGCATCCTCTATGACATGACCAAAGAAACCGTCAGCGCCAGCGGCGGCAACAGTACCTCCGGCCAGACTGGTGGTAATGGCGAAAAACAACGAATCAAAGTCGTGATTCAGCCACAGGCTCCGGCAGAATCTGCCACCGATAACAGCAAGCCAGTACAGGAACAGCCATGAAGACCCTGAAAGCCGAAAACCTGGCGAAAAGCTATAACGGCCGGGAAGTGGTAAAAGATGTATCCATGTCTGTACAAAGCGGTCAGATCGTTGGCCTGCTGGGACCCAACGGGGCCGGTAAGACCACCTGTTTCTACATGATTGTGAATCTGGTGCAGGCCGACAAAGGCCGCATCAAAATTGACGACGAAGACATCAGTCATCTGCCGATGCACGGCCGGGCGCAGAAAGGCATTGGCTATCTGCCGCAGGAAGCCTCCATTTTCCGCAAATTGAGTGTGGCCGATAATATTCTCGCCATTCTCGAAACCCGCAAAGACCTCAACCGTGCACAGCGTCTGGAAAAACTGGAAGAGCTGCTGAATGAGTTTCATATTCAGCATATCCGCAGCAGTCTGGGCATGGCCTTATCCGGTGGTGAACGACGCCGGGTCGAGATTGCCCGCGCGCTGGCGGCTGAGCCGTCCTTTATTCTGCTTGATGAGCCGTTCGCCGGGGTTGACCCGATTTCTGTAGCTGACATCATGGACATCATCCGACAACTCAAGGCACGTGGCATCGGCGTACTCATTACCGACCACAACGTAAGGGAAACTCTGGCTATCTGTGAGAAAGCCTATATTGTCGGGGGTGGCCATATCATCGCCGAAGGCACCGCTGAACAGGTATTGGCCAGCGAGCAGGTACGCAAAGTGTACTTGGGTGAGGATTTCCGCCTGTGATGGCAAGCCCTGCTGCAGGGAAGTGGCTGATGATCCAAAGCAAAGGAAGATGCACAAAAGATTCCAAGGTTTACCGCTTGGCGTATAATGCACAGACTATGCCGATACTGAGTGATTACTGAACTTTTATGAAAGCGTCTCTTCAGTTAAAGATGGGTCAGCACCTGACCATGACCCCTCAGTTGCAACAAGCCATCCGCCTGCTTCAGCTGTCTACCCTCGATCTGCAGCAGGAGATTCAGGAAGCCCTCGATTCCAACCCGATGCTCGAAGTAGAAGAACACGAGCACGATGACCTGCCCGACCTGTCCCGTAACAGCGACCACGAAGTCAGCGCCAGCCACGAAGTCAGCAATCAGGACGACAGCCACAACGACACACCCGAGCTGGATGAACAGTGGTCGCAGGAGCAATTGCCCGACGACCTGCCGGTCGACAGTCAGTGGGAAGATACTTACCAGACCACCGCCAGCGTTGCCTCCGGCAGCAGCAGTAATGCTATCGACGACAATTTCGATTACGACTCGCGCCACGCCAGCACCGAAGATCTGCAGGATCATCTGCTGTGGCAACTCAATCTGACCCCGATGTCAGATACCGACCGCGAGATCGCTCTGATGCTGATCGATGGTGTGGATGACGACGGCTATCTGCACACCACCGTCGAAGACATTCTGGAAAGCATGGACCCGGCTCTGGACGTCGAAGAAGACGAAGTCATGGCCGTCCTCCACCGCCTGCAGCAGTTTGATCCGGCCGGTGCTTTTGCCCGCGACCTGCGTGAATGCCTGCTGCTGCAACTGCAGCAACTGCCGGCTGAGACCCCATGGCTGAACGAAGCCAAAATGGTCATCCGCGATTATATCGAGCTGCTGGGCAGCAAAGATTACCCAACGCTGATGCGCAAAACCAAGCTGCGCGAAGAAGACCTTAAAGCCGTGCTGCGGCTGATTAAAGAACTGAATCCCAAGCCAGGTGCCGGCATCAGTGCCGAGCAGGCCGAATACGTGGTGCCCGACGTACTGGTACGCAATATCCGCGACGAATGGCGGGTTGAGCTGAATCCGGATATTGCCCCCAAGCTGCGCGTTAACGCCGATTACGCCTCACTGGTACGCCGTTCCGATAACAGCACCGACAACGCCTTCCTGCGCGACCACCTGCAGGAAGCGCGCTGGTTTATCAAAAGTCTGCAAAGCCGCAACGAAACCCTGCTGAAAGTAGCCACCAAAATCGTCGAGTATCAGATCGAGTTTTTCGAACAGGGCGAAGAAGCAATGAAGCCGCTGGTGCTGCACGATATTGCCGAAGCCGTTGGTATGCATGAATCCACCATTTCCCGGGTAACCACCCAGAAATACATGCACACGCCACGCGGAATCTTCGAGTTGAAGTACTTTTTCTCCAGCCATGTCAGTACCGATGGCGGCGGCGAATGTTCCTCCACCGCAATCCGTGCCATGATTAAAAAACTGATTGCTGAAGAAAATGCCCGCAAACCGCTGAGCGACAACAAAATCGCCGCAGTGTTGGGTGAAAAAGGCATTCAGGTGGCACGGCGCACGGTAGCCAAATACCGTGAGGCTATGATGATTCCGCCTTCGAACGAACGTAAACAATTGATTTAAAAAACAACAAGCCAGCAACAAGGAGTCTGGACATGAAGATTAATATCAGCGGTCACCACGTTGACGTTACCGAATCTCTGCAAGCGTACGTAGACGAAAAAATGTCCAAGCTGGGACGCCACTTTGACAACATTACCAACGGCCAGGTAACCCTGACCGTTATTAAAGAGCGCATGATTGCTGAAGCCACCATCCACGTCAGCGGTGCCGACCTGCACGCCAGCGCTGAGCACGATGATATGTATGCCGCAATCGATCAGATGACCGACAAGCTCGACCGTCAGGTACTGAAACACAAAGAAAAACTGGTGGCGCGGCAACACGGACAAGGCTGATTAATGGACATTCGCATCGAGGATATCCTCACACCGGAACGCAGTCTGATAGATGCTCCGGTTTCCAGTAAAAAGAAATTACTGGAGTACCTGGCAGGTTTTATCGCAGAACAACTCAGCGACAGCTCTGCCGACGATATTTACGAGCGATTACTCAGCCGTGAACGCCTCGGCAGCACCGGGATTGGCGAAGGTATTGCCATTCCCCACTGCCGCCTGAAGCAGTGCGACCAGGCGATGGGCGTACTGCTGCGTCTGGTGGAGCCGGTGGATTACGACGCCATTGACCGCAAGCCGGTCGATCTGGTGTTTGCTCTGCTGGTTCCCGAAGAAGCTACTGAACAGCACCTGCAGGTTCTGGCGATGCTGGCACGCAACTTCAGCGAGCCGGCCTACCGCGAGGCACTGCGCAAAGCGCCGGATGCGCAACGGTTTTATCAGCGGGCGCTGAGCGGACAACCGGGCTGACATCAGCCCAACGGGCAATGGAGGAGCACAGCAATGCGTTTAGTGGTGATCAGCGGCCGGTCCGGCTCAGGAAAATCCAGTGCTCTGCACGTACTGGAAGATCTGGGCTTCTACTGCATTGATAACCTGCCGGTCGCTTTGTTGCCAGCGCTGGCCCGCCAGACCGAAAGCGAAGAAAAACTGGCCAAAGTCGCCGTCAGTGTTGACGCCCGCAACCTGCCCCATGCCTTCGACAATATCCACGATGTACTGCACCAGCTGCCCAGCGAAGAATACCAGCTGGATGTCGTCTATCTCGATGCCAGCGAAGAAGTGTTGCTGCAGCGCTTCAGCTCCACCCGGCGTAAGCACCCACTAACCAGTAAAAGCACATCTCTGGCCGAAGCCATCGATAAAGAGCGCCTGCTGCTGGAGCCTATCGCCAACCTTGCCGATCTGACGCTGGATACCACCAGCATGTCGGTGCATGAGCTGCGCAGCCTGATCAAATTGCGGGTGGCGGATAAAACCAGCACCGACATCGCCATTCTGTTTGAATCTTTCGGCTTCAAGCATGGTATCCCGATCGATGCCGATTATGTATTCGATGTCCGCAACCTGCCCAACCCTTACTGGGACCCGGCACTGCGCGCCTTTACCGGGCGCGACCCGGCAATCATTGATTTCCTCGCCCGGGAGCCTCAGGTCGGACAAATGCAGCAGGACATCAGCGGGTTTATTCAGCGCTGGCTGCCTGCCTTTGTCGATGCCAACCGCAGCTATATGACCATTGCCATCGGCTGCACCGGCGGGCAGCACCGCTCCGTTTACCTGGCAGAGCAACTTAAGGCAGAATTCTGTCATCATTACAGCAATGTTCAGGTCCGCCACCGCGAGCTGGGCAGTGCCGACATTCATCAGGACTGATACGGATGACCAGCACCGAAATCACCATCATCAATAAGCTGGGCCTGCACGCACGCGCAGCCGCCAAGCTGGTTTCCACAGCCGCTGCTTATTCCTGCCAGATCAAAGTCGGTTACCCCGACCGCATGGTCGATGGTAAAAGCATTATGGCGGTGATGATGCTGGCCGCCAGCAAAGGCACCAACATACATATCCATGCTGAAGGCCAGGATGCTGAACACGCACTTGCAGCCCTGATTGATCTTATTAACCGGCGTTTTGACGAAGAAGAATAGCCCGGCAAAACAATCTTCTACGTGCAATTCTGCGAGTAGTTTCGTGGTATCAGAGGCCTAATCAGGCTAGAATCTGAGCATTCAACCATCCCCTGGACCGAACCGACGCATGGCACAGCAGACCGAAAAGGCTAAAGCCAAGTTACACAGCCTGACCGCCGCGCTGGAAAGTGGTGCGCTGGCGCAGGTGCGTCGCATCCTGAATTCGGGTCTGGCACCGGTTGATATCGCCCACCTGATCGAATCTTCTCCGCCTAAAGCCCGTAAGCTGCTGTGGGAACTGGTCGATAAGGAACTCGAAGGCGAGGTCATGCAGAACCTCAGCGAGGAGCTGCAAAGCCACTTCCTGAGCGACATGAGTGCCGAAGAAGTTGTCGACCTGACCGCCGACCTCGACACCGATGACGTGGCCGACATGCTGCAGCAGCTGCCTGAGCGTGTGACTCAGGAAGTTCTGGAGTCGATGGACCACCAGGATCGCGCCCGTCTCGAAGCCGTTCTGGGCTATCCGGAAGACAGCGCCGGTGGTCTGATGAACACCGATACCGTGACCATCCGTCCGGATATCACCCTTGAGGTTGTACTGCGCTACCTGCGCCGCCACAAATCCCTGCCCGCCATGACCGATAACCTGTTGGTGGTTAACCGCCAGAACGAATTTATCGGCACGCTGGCGATCAGCAAACTGCTGGTCAGCGACCCGCAACAAACCGTGCGTGAAGTGATGAGCACCGACGCGCGGGTGATTCAGGCAACCCAGCACGAGAGCGAAGTTGCCAAACTGTTTGAACGCCACGATCTGGTATCGGCGCCAGTGGTTGATGCCGCCGGTATGCTGCTTGGCCGTATCACCATCGATGACGTGGTTGACGTTATCCGCGAAACCGCGGACCACTCGCTGATGAGTATGGCCGGTCTGGATGACGAAGAAGATACCTTCGCCCCGACGCTGAAAACCAGCCGCCGCCGTGCTGTCTGGCTGGGCATTAATCTGCTCACCGCACTGGCCGCCTCTGCGGTGATCGGCCTGTTTGATAAAACCATCGAGCAGGTTGTGGCTCTTGCTGTTTTAATGCCGATTGTCGCCAGCATGGGCGGTATCGCCGGCAGTCAGGTGCTGACTCTGGTTATCCGTGGCCAGGCACTTGGTCATCTCAGCGGCAGCAACTTCCGCTGGCTGTTTAACCGCGAAATTATGGTCGCCGCCATTAATGGCGTGCTCTGGGCTGTGGTTATCGCCTTAATTACATACGCCTGGTTCCGTGACCCGGCGATCGCCCTGATTATCGGCGCGGCCATTATCATCAATCTGATGGTCGCTGCCATGGCCGGCGCCAGTCTGCCACTGCTGCTCAAGGCCCGTGGCATCGATCCCGCCCTGGCTGGCAGCGTGGTGCTGACCACCGTCACCGACGTGATCGGCTTTCTATCTTTCCTGGGGTTAGCTACCCTGTTCTATCTGTAACCTGCATTAAAGTACCCCTGATGAACGAATCTGATTACCCGGACGACGAGATCGAATACGTCAGTAAGTCCGAAATGAAGCGCGAAGCAGAGCGCTGGCAAGAACTGGGCAAACGTCTGACCGAGCTGAATGCCACCAAGTGGAAAGAGCTGCCGATCAGCGAAACCCTGTACAACGCTCTGGTGGAAAACGCCAGGCTGAAGCAGCACGAAGCCAAGCGCCGCCATATGCAGTACATTGGCCGTCTGGTTGGTGATGAAGACCGGGATGCGATTCAGGCAAAGCTCGACCTGTTTGATCCGTCCAGCGAAGCCTACGGCCGCCGCATCCGCCAGCAGGAATTGTGGCGTAACCGTCTGGTCAGCGACAGCAACGGGCTGAATGCTTTTATCGAAGAGTTTCCGGCGGTGGACCGCCAGCAGCTGCGCAATCTGGTGCGTAACGCCCAGAAAGAAATGAGCAGCGAACCACCGAAGCCCGGCAGTTCGTACAAAAAACTGTTTCAGTTTATCAAGGAGCAGATGGCCGACTAACGGCCATCCGTTCAGAAACGCCGGTGCTGAGTCACCGGCATTTTTTTGCGGACCTCCGCCAGCTGCGCCAGATCAATCTCCGCCAGCGCCACTCCGGCCTCTTCTTCCAGCTCTGTCAGCACCGCTCCCCAGGCATCAATAATCTGTGAATGACCATAGGTACGGCGTTTATCGTCATGCCAGCCACACTGATTCGCGGCCAGCACATAGCACTGGGTTTCAATCGCACGGGCGCGCAGCAGTGTTTGCCAGTGCGCTGCGCCGGTGGTGTAGGTAAAGGCAGCGGGCACAGAAATCAGCTCCGCGCCCTGCTCGCGCAGACGCTGAAACAACCCCGGAAAGCGCAGGTCGTAACAGATCACCAGCCCCAGACGACCGGCCGGTGTATCCACCAGCATCACCTCATCCCCGGGTGCAAAGCGTTCTGATTCACGGTAACTGCCGTGGGCATCGCCAACATCGACATCAAACAGATGAATCTTGTCGTAGCGGGCAACCAGCCCACCTTCGCTGTTAAACACCAGACAGGCCGAACGCACCCGCGGATCTCCGTCCGGACATGGCATCGGCACAGCACCGGCCACCAGCCAGAGCTTCAGTTCCTGCGCCCAGCCAGCCAGACGCTGTACATACTGAGGATCAGCGGCAATGGCGCTGTACTGCTTACCATCCAGCGTGAGGAACATTTCCGGCAGCAGCGCCAGCACCGCTCCCCTCTCCGCCGCCTGCTGCAGCAAGACATAAGCCTGTGCCAGATTGTGTTCAATCTGTGGCTGGCTGCTGAACTGAATCACCGCGACGTTAGCCATCAGTCGTCATCGCCTCCGCCGAAGATATAGAAAATACTCTTGAAGCGCTCCAGCAGGCTGCGGCTCTTCTTACCGTCGACCTTATCGTCAAAGGCCTGATTGATCTTCAGATCCGGTTTTTCCCAGGTGCCTTTCAGGTCGTAACTGGCACTGGTGAAGCGTGCCAGCTCGTCACCAATCAGCTTCTCGGTAACATAAATCGAGGCCGCTACCGGTGGTGCCAGACCGGCCAGCAGCGCCACCATCGGCAGCGTACTGGATACCGGGAAGGTCACCGCCAGTTTCATATCCAGTGTCTGGGTCTTCAGATCGGTGCTGCCTGAGGTGAGGAATTTACCACCCGGGCCGTCCATGCTCAGCGGCTCGGTCAGGGTCAGCAGGCCATTTTCAATCCGCGCTTTGCCTTTCAGTGTGTCGAAGGCCACCCCGGACTGATACAGATCGGAGAAGTCGAGCTTCAGGCGGCGGGCGACCGAATTAAAGTTCAGCGCACCAAAGGCTTTTAACGCTCCGGCACCTTCGGCAGCCATATTGCCGTCTTTCACACGGAAACTGGCCAGACCATTGAGAGTTTTGTTGTTGTAAGCCAGTGGCGAGCCCTGCCAGTTCAGCTGCAGGGTCGAGCGCATATCCTTACCTTCAATCGCGGCTTCCTGACGGAAAGCGCGCTGCACCCGGCCAATGTCGTTACTGCTGATCTGCAGCGTGTCGAGGCGGGTCTGATGCTGGTCACCCTGCTTCAGCCAGTACACATCCCCGGTAAAGGCCATGCCTTTCATATCACTGTCGTGCAGAGTGATCTGCATACCATCCGTCTGTGGCCGGCTGCTGAGTTTCCAGCGACCAAAGTTACGGCTGCCAACATAAAGCTCTGCAAGATCCATATCCATCGGCGGGAAATCCGCCGGATTGAGCGCTGCCAGCGGATCAGGCTTGTCAGCAACCACTGTCACTTCATCCTGGCTGCCATCCAGCGTCGCCAGGTTTCCCGGCTCCTCTTCACTTTGCGGCAAATGAATATAGTCCAGCGCCAGCTGAATCGGCTCATTGCCCGGCAACATGCGGATCTTGCCTTTCACCAGCGTGCTGTCGACGTCAAAATCCCATTCATCCCACTGCTGGGCAGCAATGATATGGGTTGGCCCCATCGCTGTTCCCCAGGCATCCACGCCACCCAGCGTCAGATTAATACTGCGCAGCGGATTATTACTGTGTGCAGTTGCCTCACTTTTGACTGTGGCACCAGCTTTCTGCGCCTTGCTTTCTGCTGCCAGCAGGCCGGACAGATGCTGCCAGGTGTCCCACCAGTCCGCGGCAACAATGGATTCACTCAGCTGACCACGAACCACCACGCCTTTATCACTCGGCAGGAAAGGTTCCGAGCCGCCAAGGTACACCTGCCCCCGGTTCAGGCCATCAGCATCCAGCGCCAGTGCGGCACGCAACAGGTTATCGTAGTTGAGGTTGATCCGGGTTTCTGCGCCGGGCTCGACCCGAACCTCCATCGGCCGTGCAGCACTATCGGCTGTTTTACCTAACGGATAAGGCAGATCAATAGCCGTGCCCTGCAGATCGGAATTGAAATTAAACACCACACCCTGCGCGCCAACGGTCAGACGGGCGTTGTAGTCCAGAGCGCCACTGACCGGGTCCAGCAAAAACAGTGGCATCCACTGTTTAACACGATCCCAGCGGGCATCACCATTGGCACTCAGCACCATATCGAAGCCACCGGGGCGACCGACCGATTCGATACCGGCATCAAAGTGACCGCCAAACACATCGCCTTCGAGCCAGTCGGACAGCAGACCTACCTGGCTGTTGTAACGCAGCCGGCCTTTGAGGTTTGCCAGATCAATATTGAGGTCGTCCAGACGCAGCTGGTTATCGCTCAGCTCCACGTCCAGTTTGATCTCGGGTTCGGTGTGCTCAGAGCCCAGCGGCATTTCCAGCAGCATATTGGCCGTCATCGGACCATTGGCCTGCCAGTGATCAAAGGCATTGTTCACCACGCCCTGTAATGGCGTTTCGGTGAAATAACGTAATGCGTCGCCACTGTCTCCACGCAGACGACCGGCCACCGACAGTTCGGTGTGGCCATCACGTCCCGGACGTAAACGCACCCGGCCGGAATGCGGTACCAGCTCGCCGCCAAGGGTTTTGCCCTGCTCCAGCCATACGTCCAGTGCCGGCGCATCCATCATCAGCCGCCCTTTAATAGCGCGCAGCGCTGGCCAGTCCGGCATGTATTTCAGTTCGGCACCTTCCACTTCCAGATACAGCTGAGTGGTCAGGCTGTTTTGCGGATGTTCGTGCTCAAGGTTACCGTGCAGCAGGAAAGCGGCATCGCGGAAGTCTCCGGCCACAATCGACTGACCGAGCCAGTCACGCACTGCCTCATCAAGAAGCTCAGGCACCAGTTGCGAGCGCAGACTGGCCGGCGCCTGTGGCAAACCAAACAACAGGCTCAGGGTAGATTCGGTGGCGCTGTGACTGCGTGGCAGATTAATCGCGAGTTCACCACTGAGCGGCCATACCGTTGCAGAGTCATTCTCCTGCAAACCGGCTTTCAGGCCACGCAGCTGCAGCTGATAGAAATCGGGTTTGATCGCCCAGTAAAAGCCGGCCGACAATTTCTTCAGGTCCCAGGGTTGGCTGTAAACATCGGACAGATGAACGCTCAGATCATCACCTTTCACCTGTAACAAACCACCCTGTGGTTGCAGATGCAGCGTACCAGTTACATCGCTGAACGCCGGAATGCCGTGATAGGCCGCGCTGCTGGCATTGACAATATCGCTGCGCACATCCACTTTCCAATGCTCGCCGGGTAACAGCGAAATACGCAGATTACGTGCTTCTCCGCGGCCGTCGGTACCTTCAACATATTGGTCGAACGGCTCAGGCAATAACTGATGGTCAAGAATAAAACGGCGGGCAGCTGCCACATCCAGCAACGGCACCCCAATCTGCCAGCCTTTCTGCTGCGGCAATGTGATGGCACTGAGACTCAGGCTGTCGAGGGGCAGTTGCTGATCAAACTGCGGTAATACACGCAGGTGCCAGTCATCGCCATTGTGTTCGCCACCAATTTTCAGGCTGCCGCCGCTCAGCGCCAGCGGCTGGCCATTGGTATTCAGGGTAAAGGCCGGTATATCGGCATCGACGTACAACGCGTTCAGATCGCCGTCACGGATACTGAGCCAGGCCTCGGCGCCCGCGGTAAAACGTTCAATGCTCAGACCACCGGGCAGCTGGTCGGGAATCCAGCGCGTCCATTCCTGGTTATCAATGCGCAGAAAGACTTCGCCGTTCTGCCGGTACCAGGGCCAGAGATCGCCATCCACCGAAGCCATCAGTTTGATGTTCGCCAGTTGCTCACGGCCCCAGGCCAGGTTGCCGTCCAGCTCATGACTGTCGCCGCGGTTGCGCCAGACCAGCCGGTCAATCTGCACGTCTTCACGGGTCATCTGTGGATCAAAGCTGGTGATATTCCAGTCGGTAAGAACAATCGCCTGCTGCAGCTCCAGCCAGTTCAGCCACAAAGGATTGGAAGAGGCGGCAATTTTCACATTGTCGGCAGCCGCAGGCTGACGCTTGATTCCGCTCAGGTCGACCGACCAGCCACGGCCAATTGACCAGTGTGTTTGATCACGCTGATAAAGGTCGGCGCGTACGCCCTGAATTTCGATACGTTTGAACACCGGCAGACGATAGAAAGCACTGGCACTGACATCCAGCTCAGCCTCCATGCGTGCCACATGGATACCGTCGGCCAACAGCCCCACCTGTACATCGCGCATGCGCACCACAGGCGACAGCATGTTCCAGTCGCCCTGCAGCTGACCGATGGATACCGGCTGGCCCAGTTGCAGGCTCAGTTCATGTTCGAGATCGGCACGGTAGGTTTCCACCAGCGGAATCAACTGGCGACCCAGGCTGGTATACAGCGCCAGGGTCACCGCGGCGACCACCAGGGTAATCCAGATTTGTGTCCAGAACTCGCGCAACCAAATCATAACAATGCCTATTGCAGGACGATGTCGTAATGATCCTGGGTGTATAACGGCTCGACCTGTAACTTAATGGCCTTGCCGATAAAGGCTTCCAGATCCGCCAGACCGTTGCTGTCTTCGTCCAGCAGCCGGTCCACTACCTGCTGACTGGCGAGTACGGAATAGGTTCCGGCACCGTAAGCCCGTTCTTCGCGCAGAATTTCACGGAAAATTTCATAGCAGATGGTTTCTGCGGTTTTTACCGAACCGCGCCCACCACAACAACGGCAGGGTTCCATCAGCATCTGCTCCAGACTCTCACGCGTACGCTTGCGCGTCATCTCCACCAGTCCCAGTTCAGATACACCACTGATCTTGGTTTTAGCGTGATCCTTTTCCAGTACCTTTTCCAGCATGCGCAGAACCTGACGCTGATGCTCGGCTTCAACCATATCGATAAAATCGAGGATGATAATACCGCCGAGATTGCGCAGACGCAGTTGACGGCCAATGGCGGTGGCGGCTTCGAGGTTGGTTTTGAAAATGGTTTCTTCGAGGTTGCGGCGGCCGACAAAGCCACCGGTATTCACGTCGATGGTGGTCATGGCTTCGGTCTGATCGATCACCAGATAGCCGCCGGACTTCAGCGGCACCTTGCGCTCCAGCGCGCGCTGGATTTCATCTTCGACGCTGTACAGTTCAAACAGCGGACGCGGGCCGGGATAATACTCAATACGGTCGGCAACTTCTGGCACATACTGCTGCACAAACTGCTCGATTTTCTGAAAGGTTTCACGCGAGTCGATCAGAATCTTGGTAACTTCCGGCCGCGAATAATCGCGCAGGGTACGCAGCGACAGCGGCAGCTCGTCATACACCAGACTCGGCGGTTTATTGTCTTTGATGCGCTCTTCCAGCTTGCGCCATAAACGGCGCAGGTAGCGGGTATCGGACAGAATTTCATCATCGCCCACGCCTTCAGCCGCAGTACGCAGGATAAACCCCGCTTCGCCGGTCAGACCTTCCGCTTCCATGCAGTTATTCACCAGCTGCTTCAGACGCTCGCGTTCGCCATCATCATCAATACGCTGTGAAATGCCGACATGATCCGCTCCCGGCATGTACACCAGATAGCGTGACGGAATAGCAAGCTGAGTGGTCAGACGGGCACCTTTGGTGCCGATAGGGTCTTTGGTAACCTGCACTACCAGCGCCTGGCCTTCGTGTACCAGCTGGCTGATCGGCGCATTGCCATCACCCGTGCCGATTTCTGCCGCGTGAATAAAAGCAGCCCGCTCCAGACCGATATCGACAAAGGCCGCCTGCATACCGGGCAGCACGCGCACTACTTTGCCTTTATAAATGTTGCCGACCAGTCCGCGGTGGTTGGTGCGTTCGAGGAAAATTTCCTGCACCACGCCGTTCTCGACCACCGCTACCCGCGTTTCCGTCGGGGTAACGTTCATCAGAATTTCTGCATTCACAGGCCTAATCCTTGTCCCAGATGGGAATATTAAATTCTTGCAGCATGGCCGCTGTTTCCGTCAGCGGCAGACCAACCACATTGCTGTAACTGCCTTCAATGGCGTCCACCAGCACTGCGCCCAGTCCCTGTATTCCATAAGCTCCGGCTTTATCGGCCGGCTCGCCGGTCGCCACATAGGCGGTGATCTGCGCGGCAGTTAACGGCGTAAAATGGACATTGGTGATAACCGTCTGCACCCGCTGCTGATCATCCTGCACCAGGGCAACGGCGGTCATGACCTGATGGCGGCGACCAGCCAGGGCGGCCAGCATACGCGCTGCATCGGCATCGTTTTCCGGCTTACCGAGAATCTCATCGTCCAGCACTACCGTGGTGTCTGAACCCAGCACCACACAACCGGGGTTAGCTGCTGCAACCTTCTGTGCCTTGCCCAGTGCCAGTCTGGCAACATAAGCAGCCGGTGTCTCTCCCGCCTGCGGTGTTTCGTCAATATCGGCCACCTGCACACGAAACTGCACACCAATCTGCTGCAGTAACTCCCGTCGCCGTGGCGAAGCGGACGCCAGAATCAGGCCTTTTGCCTCCGTCATGACAGATGCAGGCGCGCCAGCGCCATATGGGTTAAGGCGTACACCCAGGGCCAGACCAGCGCCGAGGTCAGAGCCGGAGTCCAGAGCGATACCGGCACCATATTTTCACTCACCAGAGCTACCGCCCAGTAACTCAGTAACTGCTGCAGCACCACCAGCAAGAACACCACGGCGGTCTGCTGCAGAAAGTTAAACATCGCCATACGCCGGTACAGCAGCTGCAGCACAAAAATATGCACTGCCAGCGTGAGTACGTGCATACCAAGCAACGAATTGTGCTCGACATCCAGCATCAGCCCCAGCGGCACGGCCAGCCATAAACCAAAAATATGCGGCGCATGCAGCACCAGCAGGGTTACCAATAACAACACCCAGGCCGGCTGCAGCCACAACAGAATATCGGGCATAGGCAGGTGCTCAAGCACAAAGGCCAGAAACATACCGGTAGCCACTAGAATCAGTGCACGGATATTCATTCTTTACCCTGCCATAAGCCGCCCGGTGGTACCTGACCAGAGCCATGACTGAACACCAGCAATAAATGCCGGCTTCGATCCAGATGAGCACTGGGTTCTGCCGTAACGGCGGCAAAGGATTTTCCGGGAATATTTTCTACTCTGGTCACGGTTGCTACCGGATAACCACGCGGATAACGCCCGCCCAGACCGGAGCTGACCAGCAGGTCGCCCTTGATGATGTCGGCGGTATTGGGCACATAAATCAGTTCGAGTTCATCCAGCGCGCCAGTGCCAACGGCAATTGCGCGTACACCATTGCGGTTTACCTGCACCGGAATCGCATGGTTGGAGTCGGCAATCATCAATACCCGCGCACTGTAGGGCATTACATCGATCACCTGACCAAGCAGGCCGTAGGCATCCAGCACAGGCTGGCCGATAAATACGCCGTCTTCGCCGCCTTTGTTGATCAGAATCTGCTGGCTGAAAGGATCAGGATCAACGGCGACCACGGCGGTGACCAGCACGCGGTCATCGACCTGCTCAGAAGCACTGAGTAATTCACGCAGTTCAATATTTTCCGCTTCCAGCGCGGCCAGACGCTGGGCACGCAGTTCCAGTACCAGATTGCGCGCTGTCAGCTGTTTATTTTCGTTGGTTAATTCCTGACGGCTGGCGGCGGATTCGCCAAACCAGTTACCAATAGCGGAGGGAACCAGAGCCACCTGTTGCGCAGGCGCCAGCAGATAGCCGGTGATATAACGCACGGATTGTAACCACGGAGCGTGACTGTCCAGCCACATCAGCGCCAGTGCCAGAACAACAATCCCCAATACCCGCTGCCGCTGAAACGTCGGCACCTGAAACTGCGACTTAATAACGCTGTACCCGAATAAAAATTGAAGTGGCTAACTATACCGCCAAGCACAAACAGGAACCAGCACCGGCAGGCCTGAGTCAGCGCTTCCGCCGCATAAAGGAATGCTTTAAGCATAAAAAAAGCGGAGCCAAAGCTCCGCTTTTTCAGCACTTATTTCCGGCGATTAATCCAGCACCAGCATTTCCAGCTGTTGCTCTGTTGCCGTTTCCAGGAACTTACCGCCGCCACGGGCGACACAGGTCAGAGGATCATCAGCAACGATCACCGGCAGGCCGGTTTCTTCACTCAGCAGCTTGTCGAGGTCACGCAGCAATGCGCCACCACCGGTCAATACCATACCGCGCTCGGCAACGTCAGACGCCAGCTCCGGTGGAGATTGCTCCAGCGCACCCTTAACCGCCTGCACGATAGCCGCCAGCGATTCCTGCAGCGCTTCGAGAATTTCGTTGGAGTTCAGGGTAAAGCTGCGCGGAATACCTTCGGCCAGGTTACGGCCACGGACGTCGATTTCACGTACTTCGCCACCCGGATAGGCGGTACCGATTTCCTGCTTGATACGCTCCGCGGTCGCTTCACCGATCAGACTGCCGTAGTTGCGGCGGATATAAGCGACGATGGCCTCATCAAAGCGGTCACCACCCACTTTTACCGATTCCGCATAAACTACGCCACTCAGGGAGATGATGGCGATTTCGGTGGTACCACCACCGATATCCACAACCATGGAGCCACGCGCTTCATCAACCGGCAGGCCGGCACCAATCGCTGCAGCCATTGGTTCGTGAATCAGATAAGCACGACGTGCACCGGCACCCAGAACAGAATCGCGGATCGCTTTGCGTTCAACCTTGGTTGCCTGATACGGCACACAGACCACAACCCGTGGGCTTGGAGTCATAAAACTGCTTTCGTGCACTTTTTTAATAAAGTACTGTAGCATTTTTTCAGTCACTTCAAAGTCGGCAATTACACCGTCTTTCATTGGCCGGATGGCCTGAATATTTCCCGGAGTACGACCCAGCATACGTTTTGCTTCGGTACCTACCGCTGCCACGCTTTTCTGATGACCCTGCAGACGGATGGCTACAACTGATGGCTCATTGAGGACAATGCCTTGATCACGCATGTAAATCAGAGTGTTTGCAGTTCCCAGATCGATCGACAGATCACTGGAAAACAGGCCTCTTAACTTCTTAAACATCCAATCGATTCCTGTTCACAGGTGGCAAAATTGTGGGTAACTCTAGCAATGGTGGGGATTTAGGGCAAGGCGCATTTATGCTACGCTCGGCACCTTCCCAACAGGCATCAACACTGGAGTAAGCACATGGCTCTGGACCAGCAACAGGTTCGTGACATTGCCGATCTGTCCCGTCTGCAAATCGACGAGGCACAAATCGCGGAATACCAGAAAAATCTGAGCAACATTCTCGACCTGGTCGATCAGTTATCCGCCGTCGACACCTCATCAGTCGAACCAATGGCACACCCGCTGGATGCAGTTCAGCGCCTGCGGGCTGACGTCGTGACCGAAGAGAATAACCGCGATCATTTCCAGCAGATCGCTCCTCAGACCGAAAACGGCTACTACCTCGTACCACGCGTCGTTGAGTAACAGCAAAACCTGAGGCTCAGCCCCGGGGACAAGGATTCCTTATGCATAACAAAACCATCGCAGAAATTTCCCGCGATCTGGCGGCCGGTGAATACAGCAGTGTCGAAATTACTGAGAACCTGCTTTCCCGCATCAAACAGACCGATAATCGCTACAACAGTTTCATTACCGTGAGCGAAGAACAGGCACTGGCTCAGGCCAAAGCCGCCGATGCCCGTCGCGCAGCCGGCAATGCCGATGCCTGGACCGGCGTGCCGATGGCACATAAAGATATTTTCTGTACCAACGGTGTTCTGACCACCTGCGGCTCAAAAATGCTGAGCAATTTCGTTGCGCCTTACGACGCCACCATTGTTGAAAACTTCAACAACGCCGGTGCTGTGTCTCTGGGTAAGCTGAACATGGATGAATTTGCCATGGGCTCATCCAACGAAAGCTCTTTTTTCGGCGCCGTTAAAAACCCATGGGATACCGACCGTGTTCCCGGTGGTTCTTCCGGTGGTTCAGCCGCTGCGGTTGCCGCGCAACTGGTACCGGGTGCCACGGCATCGGATACCGGTGGTTCGATCCGCCAGCCTGCCGCCTTCTGTGGCCTGACCGGCCTGAAGCCAACCTATGGCCGCGTATCACGCTGGGGCATGATTGCTTACGCCTCCAGTCTCGATCAGGCCGGTACCATTACCCGTACCGCCGAAGACTCCGCTATGATGCTCAATGTTATGGCCGGCTTTGATGCCAAAGACTCCACCTGTGTTGACCGTGACGTACCGGATTACACCGCCACGCTGAATAACAGCATCGAAGGCTTGACCATCGGCCTGCCAAAAGAATATTTCCGCAGCGATTTAAGTGCCGAAATGCAGCAGCAGGTGCGCAACGCCATCGCCGAATACGAAAAGATGGGCGCCAAGGTGAAAGAAATTTCACTGCCAAATACCCATCTGGCCATTCCTGCTTATTACATCATTGCGCCGGCCGAGTGCTCCGCCAACCTGTCACGCATGGACGGTGTACGTTTTGGTTACCGTTGCGAAAATCCGCAGGATATTAACGACCTGTACAAACGCTCGCGTGGCGAAGGTTTCGGTATCGAAGTAAAACGCCGCATTATGGTCGGTGCTTATGCACTGTCAGCTGGCTTCTACGATGCCTACTACAAAAAAGCGCAGCAGGTGCGTCGTCTGATTAAAAACGACTTTGTGAATGCCTTTAACGAAGTCGATATCATCATGGGACCAACCACTCCAACGCCGGCATTTAAATGCGGCGAAAAAACCGCAGACCCGGTCGACATGTACCTTGAAGATATTTTCACCATCGCCCTGAATCTGGCAGGCCTGCCTGGCATGTCGATTTCCTGTGGTCAGGTAAACAACTTACCTGTCGGCTTACAGCTGATTGGTAATTATTTTGACGAAGGCCGTCTGCTGAATGCTGCGCATAAATTCCAGCAACACACCGACTGGCATCTGAAAACACCTGACCTTAAAAACCAGGCAGACATCTGAGGAGCGAATCATGGAATGGGAAGTTGTAATCGGCCTTGAGATTCACGCTCAGCTGGCCACCAAATCGAAAATTTTCTCCGGCTCGTCGACCGCGTACGGTGCCGACGCCAATACCCAGGCCTGTGCCATCGATCTGGGTCTGCCTGGTGTACTGCCAGCGTTTAACGAAGAAGCACTGCGTATGGCAGTGAAATTCGGTCTCGCCATTGACGCAGAAATCGGCCTGAAATCGGTTTTTGACCGTAAAAACTATTTCTATCCGGATTCTCCCAAAGGCTACCAGACCACCCAGCTGCACCATCCGATTGTTGGCATCGGCCATATCGATATCGAACTGGAAGACGGCAGCAGCAAGCGTATTAACGTTACCCGTGCGCACCTGGAAGAAGACGCCGGTAAATCGGTGCACGAAGGCTTTAACGGTATGTCCGGTATCGACCTGAACCGTGCCGGCACGCCGCTGATTGAAATCGTATCCGAGCCGGAAATGCGCAACGCCAAAGAAGCCGCAGCCTATTTCCGTAAAATGCACAGCATCGTGACTTACCTGGGCATTTGCGACGGCGATTTATCTCAGGGTTCAATGCGTTGCGACTGTAACGTTTCCCTGCGCCCGAAAGGTCAGGAAGAATTCGGCACCCGCACCGAAATTAAAAACGTAAACTCTTTCCGCAACGTGGAACGTGCCATCGATGCAGAAATTGCACGGCAGATGGATATTCTCGAAGACGGCGGCAAAATCATTCAGGAAACCCGCCTGTACGATGCCGACAAAAACGAAACCCGCGCCATGCGCTCTAAAGAAGTTGCCAACGATTACCGCTACTTCCCTTGTCCGGATTTATTACCGGTAATTATCGACGACAACTATGTTGAAGCCGTACGCGCCACCCTGCCGGAACTGCCGGATGCAAAACGTGCCCGCTTTGCTCACGCGCATGGCCTGAGTGCGATCGATGCAGCCGTACTCGCGGCCAACCGTGAGCTGGCACACTATTTCGAAACCGCGGCAAAAATCGCCAACGACTATAAGCTGGCGGCCAACTGGGTGCAGGGCGATGTGTCTGCCACACTGAACCGTCTGGAAATCAGCATCGGCGAACTGGCCGTCAGCGCCGAACAACTGGGCCGCATTCTGCAGCTGATTAAAGACAACACCCTGAACAACGGTGGTGCAAAAGAAGTCTTTAATGCACTGGTCGAAGGTAAAGGTGACGGCAGCGCAGAAAGCGTCGACAAGCTGGTCGATTCTCTGGGCCTGAAACAGGTATCTGACAGCGGCGCAATCGAAGCCATTGTGGCCGAGGTTCTGGCCGCCAACCCGAAACTGGTGGAAGGCTATCTGGCCACTCCGGAAGATAAACGTGCCAAAGCCATCGGGCCTTTTATTGGTCTGGTGCGTAAAGCCGCTAAAGGGGTTAACCCGCAGGTGGTTATGGACGTACTGCAGAAAAAACTGTCAGAGTTGTAAGACCCTCAGCGCCCGCCGCCAATAACCGCGGCGGGCGTTTTATAACACCATAATAAAAGCACCACGGACGGAATTATTTTCCGGCACTCTTTCTGCCGGACATCTCACGACTCACCCTCCTTATTTATCCGGAAACGCTTATGAAAAAACTATTAGCCGGACTGGTGGCCGTTGTCACTTTGTCTGTTGTTATCCTTATTGCTCAGGCCCAGCGCCACGTTGTTACTTCACACAGCGTTGTTATTAATGCGCCCGTCAAAGAAGTCTGGGATTTTCTTTCTGATAACCGCCACGCGAAAGGCTGGTCGGTAATCTTCGATCATATCCGCCCACTGGAAAGTTCACCGGTTGCCGAAGGCCAGATCGGCGCCCTGCGCCGCTGCTTCCGCAACGACAATGAAGAAGGATTTTTCTGGGATGAACGCACGCTGACCGCCGAACCATACAAACGCCGTACCCTGCGCACCTATAATGTCTCCAACACCAGCTGGGAATTATTCGAGCGTTTTCAGTTTACCGCCTATCAGCTGTATGAAGATCTGGGCAATGGCACCACCCGCCTGACCTTTGAAGGTGATCTCGACGACCATACAAAATATTCCGTTTTTGAACATTTTGTATTCTGGGTCAGTCAGTTCGAAGGGGAGCGGGTATTCCGCCTGAATCTGGAAAATATTAAGGCAATGATTGAACAGAAAGACGCGTTCGAGCGTCCGCATCCGTGGGAGCCGAACAGCCCGTTTGATGCCTGAGTTGGTTGTTTACATTCCCTGATGCTGAAGCATCAGGGAAATCGCTTTAGCACAGCTTGTAATACACCGCCCTCAGAACGACGGCATCTCACCAACCACGCCTTCCACATACCAGTTCATACGCAGCAGCTCATCATCGGTGAGAGATTCGCCAGCACGTACCAGTGGACGACCGCGACTGTTAAGAACAGGGCCGGAGAAAACGCTGAAGGTTTTATTCTTTATTTCCTTTTCAACCTGCGACACCTGATCGCGCACAGCTGCCGGAATCTGATCGCTGAGATTATTCAGCTGGGCAATGTCCTCACTCATACCCAGCCACAATCGCTTGCTGCTCCAGTTGCCTTCTTTTAACGCCTGAATCTGTGTGGCGTAGTATTTTCCCCAGTCGTAACCAACCGAGGCAATTTGTTTGGTCGGGGCAAATTCTGACATATTGGAGTGGAAACTGATGGCAAACACGCCTGCGGCTTCTGCTTCTTTAACAACCGCTGGCGAGTCGGTGTGATGGGTCAGCACATCAGCACCATCCTTCAGCAGCTCACGGGCCAGCTCAGAGGCTTTGTCCGGCGCGTACCACTGACGGGTCCACTTTACTTCAACAACCGCCTGTGGGTTTACCCGGCGCACGCCAAGGGTAAATGCATTAATACCACGGATAACTTCCGGAATAGCATGGGCGGCAACAAAACCAATGCGGTTACTGCGGGTCATGGCACCGGCAATCATGCCGGATAAATAGCGTGGTTCATAAGCACGTGCAGCATAACTGCCGAGATTATCACTCAGACGCAGTCCGGTGGCGTTATCAAATTTAACCGCCGGAAATTCGCGCGCAACACGCGCTGTGGTGACCATATAGCCCTGTGAGGTGGTAAAAATAATATCGTTATTTTCAGCCAGTTTACGGATCGCCTCGGCGGAAGCCCGCCCTTCCTGTACGAATTCTGCATACTCGGTTTTAACATCCGCACCGAAAACTTTTTCCAGATACTGACGGCCCTCGTCATGCGAGTGTGACCAACCCACTTCTTTTGCTGGTCCGACATAAATGAAAGCCGCTTTAATTTGTGCATGAGCAGCAGTTGTCAGTGAGTACAAACATACGAGCAACAGATTTAACATACAGAGGCGCATAGCGATCCGACCATCAATACTTGACCAATTGGTCAGGCATTATGCTCAGCCAGTTTCTGCCTTCAAGCGCAGGATCTTCATTTATCGATAGCTATCACAATAAATTTTCAAAAGTGGTCAAAGACGCGCCATTTATTGCATAACAGCCCGGGAGGAGCAGGACTGGGTAACAGGCAGACATAAAAAAACCGCCTGACGGCGGTTCTTTTATTTTGACGAAAACAACTACTTCACCACTTTCAGCGAAGGTCTTGCGCCACCTGACGGAGTATCCGTTGCAGGTTTTTTCTTCGGCGGCTGCGGATCGTCCGGGTCCGGTGCTCCGGCTTCAGAGCCAAACACCATACCCTGGCCATTTTCGCGTGCATAAATTGCCAGTATGGCAATGACAGGAACGAAGACTGCCATAGGCACACCACCAAAGCGGGCATTAAACGACAGGCCGCTTTCATCAATCAGCAGGTTCTGCACTGCCCCGGGACTGATATTCAGCACGATCTGCCCGTTATTCACATATTCCTGCGGAACCTGAACATCGGGCAGTAAGGCATCAACCAGAACGTAAGGCGTGCACTGATTATCGAGAATCCACTCATTCAGCGCCCGCATTAAATACGGGCGGCTGGGTGTCATGGTATTACTCATCAGTCGCGCATTTCCCGCTCAGCTTCAGAGAGGCTGGCGATAAAGGATTCACGCTCGAACAGACGCTCCATATATTGCAGCATCGGCTTACAGGATTTCTCCGGCAATTCGATACCCAGTACAGGCAGACGCCACAGGATCGGGCCAACGCAGCAATCAACGATGGAGAACTCTTCGCTCATAAAATATGGCAGTTCTGCAAAGATCGGGCTGGTTGCGATCAGGCTGTCAGTCAGCTGCTTACGGGCAGCCTCAACGTCTTTACCCTTACCATTAAGGATGGTGTCGATCAGGCCGCCCCAGTCTTTTTCGATGCGGTTAATCCACAGACGGCTCTGCGCACGGGCAACCGGGTAAACCGGCAGCAGCGGCGGATGCGGAAAGCGCTCGTCGAGGTATTCCATCATCACGTTTGGTTCGTACAGAACCAGATCGCGATCCACCAGTGTCGGCAGCGAGTTGTATGGGTTCAGTGATGCCAGATCTTCTGGCTTGTTGTCGGGATCGACGTCATGAATTTCTACCGCCACCCCTTTTTCAGCCAGTACGATACGTACACGGTGACTGTAATGATCTGACGCATCCGAATAGAACGTCATGGAAGAGCGTTTAGCCACAACCCCCATAATTTCCTTACCTCTTAGCAAACCCAAAAACAAAGATAGCCCGGCCGCAAAAGCGGACGGGCTGTGCAGGCAATTAACTGCCGGACGTATTACTTAACGTCGCGCCAGTATTCTTTGTTCAGCATATATACAGGAACAAAGAAGATTGCCAGGAATAACAGTACCCACCAGCCGATGCGCTCACGCTCAACGGCAATTGGCTCAGCCATGTAAACCAGGAAGTTAACCAGGTCATACACAACTTTGTCGTACTCTTCAGCAGACAGCGTGCCTTCTTCAGCCAGGTACAGAACACCTTCGTGCTCTTCGGTGATTTCCTGACCAGTCAGGGTATCAAAACCAACAGCAACCTGTGCGGTACCTTTTACCTGACGGCCTTGCAGATCCGCCAGAACATGCGGCATACCAACGTCTTTAAATACAACGTTGTTCACGCCCCATGGACGGCTTGGATCTTCGTAGAAGCTGCGCATGTAGGTATATACCCAGTCAGGGCGACGTACGCGGGCAACCAGAGTCAGATCCGGAGGAGTCGCACCAAACCAGCGCTTGGAGTCTTCCTTCTGCATACCGATGGTCATCAGTTCACCGAACTGTTTGTCGGCAAAAATCAGGTTTTCTTTCATCAGATCTTCCGGGATACCCAGATCGCGGGCAACACGGTTGAAACGGGCATGCTCCAGAGAGTGACAGCCCATGCAGTAGTTAGCAAAGGTCTGCGCACCACGCTGCAGAGATGCAGTGTCAGTCAGATCAGTCAGGTGCTTATCCAGATGAACTCCGGCCCCTGCAGCCATAGCAACGGCTGGAATAAATGCGGCAATTAACGCGAATACTTTTTTCATTATCAGTGGCCCCCGGTTACGCGCTCTGGTACTGGTTTGGTTTTTTCCATGCGAGTGTAGAACGGCATCAGCAGGAAGAAACCAAAGTAAATAAATGAGCAGAAACGAGCCAGGAAAGTATTCAGGTCGTTTGCTGGCTGAGTACCAAGCCAGGTCAGTTCAACGAAGGCTGCGGCAAAGACAATGATAAATACTTTGCTGATCCAGCCTTTGTAGCGCCAGCTCTTAACCGGACTGCGGTCCAGCCATGGCAGGACAAACAGAACAGCAATAGCGGCAGCCATGGCAATTACACCCAACAGCTTATCCGGTACTGCACGCAGGATTGCGTAGAACGCACCGAAATACCATACAGGAGCAATGTGCTCTGGGGTTTTCAGGCCGTTAGCAGGCTCGAAGTTCGCGTACTCCAGCATGAAGCCGTTACCTTCAGGGAAGAAGAACAGTACGGTACAGAAAATCATCAGGAAGACGACGATACCCACCAGGTCATGAACGGTGTAGTAAGGGTGGAACGGAATACCATCCAGCGGCTTGCCGTTTTCGTCTTTCAGTTTTTTGATATCAACGCCATCCGGGTTGTTAGAGCCCACTTCGTGCAACGCCAGCAGGTGCAGAACCACCAGCATCACAATCACCAGAGGCACAGCAATAACGTGCAGAGCAAAGAAGCGGTTCAGGGTGGCACCGGAAATCAGGAAGTCACCACGGATCCACTCAGTCAGAGCATCACCGATACCGAAAGGAATAACTGAGAACAGAGAGATAATTACCTGCGCCCCCCAGTAAGACATCTGTCCCCATGGCAGTACATAACCCATGAAAGCTTCCGCCATCAGAGCCAGATAAATCAGCATACCGAAGATCCAGATCAGCTCACGCGGCTTCTGGTATGAACCGTACAGAATCGCACGCATCATGTGCAGATAAACGGCAATAAAGAAGAAGGTAGCACCGGTGGAATGCAGGTAGCGGATCAGCCAGCCCCACTCAACATCACGCATGATGTATTCAACAGAGGCAAAAGCGCCTTCGGCACTTGGCACGAAGTTCATGGTCAGCCAGACACCAGTCAGAATCTGGTTAGCCAGCATCATCATTGACAGTACGCCGAAGAAATACCAGAAGTTGAAGTTCTTCGGTGCATAGTACTTGGACATATGCTTTTCATAGGTCTGGGTAACCGGCAGACGGTCATCAATCCAGCCCATCAGAGTGTTTTGCTGCTTACTCATTAAGCGTTCTCCTCATCAACACCGATCACCAGAACATTGTCGCCCTCGAAAGAATAAGGAGGAACAATCAGATTGGTAGCAGCTGGTGAGCCGTTAAATACGCGGCCAGATAAATCAAAGCGGGAGCCGTGACACGGACAGAACCAACCACCCTGCCAGTTGGCGTCGAATGTTTCCGGCTTAACTTCAGCGAAGTATTTCGGTGCACAACCCAGGTGGGTACACACACCCAGCAGTACAATAAATTCCGGCTTGCGTGAGCGATAAATATTATCGGCGTAAGCAGGTTGCTGCTCTTTAACGCTGTTTTCCGGGTCTTTCAGGTTGTCGTTCAGGTTTGGCAGATTGTCCAGCTGTTCCTGAGTGCGGCGTGCAATATACACCGGCTTACCACGCCATTCGGCGGTCAGCATTGCACCTGGCTCAATTTTGCTGATATCGACTTTTGCCGGAGCACCTGCTGCTTTCGCCTTCTCACTTGGCAACCAAGATTTCACGAAGGGTACTGCGAGAAAGCCAGCGCCGACAGCACCGACGCCGGCTGTAGCGCCTACGAGCAGAGTACGCCGACCCTTATTCACGCCGTCTTGACTCATTACCATCTTCTCCCATCAAAAAAATTCTTTTGTGCTACAAGGTCAGGAGCCTGCTGTATGTTTTTTGTACAGACCCAGCGTAGCATACAGAGCGGCGCACATAGTAAAGAAATTGGGAGGTGGAAACAACCTGAAAAACCCACAGAACATGGGGTTTTGGGCATAAAAAAAGCGTCCATTGACATAGGCCAATGAACGCTTCTTTTTGTATCCTTCGAGCGAATTAACGCTTGGAGAATTGTGGCTTCTTACGTGCTTTACGCAGACCCACTTTCTTACGCTCAACTTCACGAGCGTCACGGGTAACATAACCCGCTGCGCGCAGAGAAGGACGCAGAGTTTCGTCGTATTGCATCAGTGCACGGGTAATACCGTGACGGATAGCACCGGCCTGACCGTTACCACCACCGCCGTTAACGTTAACAATAACGTCAAACTTGGTCAGGTTTTCAGTCAGTTCGAGTGGCTGGCGAACAACCATGCGAGCGGTTTCACGACCGAAGTAAACATCCAGAGGACGTTTGTTAACTACGATGCTGCCTGTACCAGGACGCAGGAACACACGAGCTGTGGAAGTCTTACGACGACCGGTACCATAGTATTGAGAGACTGCCATCATATTATCCCAGTTTCAGTTCTTGCGGCTGCTGAGCGGTATGCGGATGCTCGCTACCAGCATAAACTTTCATTTTTTTGTACATGGCACGACCTAAAGGATTCTTTGGAAGCATACCTTTAACGGCCAGTTCGATTACCATTTCAGGCTTATGGTCGATCAGTTTCTCGAAAGAAATAGACTTCAGACCACCTGGGTAACCAGTGTGATGATGGTACATCTTGTCACTGGTTTTATTACCGGTAACTTTAACTTTGTCTGCATTGATAACAACGATGTAATCGCCGGTATCAACGTGTGGAGTGTATTCTGGCTTGTGCTTGCCTCTCAGACGGCGAGCAACCTCAGTGGCCAGGCGACCCAGCGTCTGTTCAGCTGCATCAACTACAAACCACTCACGTTTTACGGTTTCGGGTTTCGCGCTGTATGTTTTCATCAATTTCTCGCCTTTAAGGGCATGTTGATTCGAAAAGAGGGCGGCATTCTATAGGAAGGAAGTTTCTTCCGCAAGTCATAATCCTGTATGAATTATGATCCGACCGGCCACTGCGGTTAAGCCCGCACCGGCACTGGGATGGCGCCCGCCGACACAGCAAAAGAAACCGCCGTTTGCGGTCAGCAAACGGCGGCTCAGGTATCTGTACCGGCTATGATTTGATCAGTAATGTTCCGGCTCGCGGAACTTCACCAGACCGTAAATCAGGGTCAGCATGGTGACCATGATATCGAGCAGAATGGCCAGAGCCATCATGGTCGAGGTGTCTTCCTGCTGGTCGTAACCCAGCGTTTGCCCGACATAGAAGCAGGTAACGCTGACGACAAAACCAATCAGGATGCAGGCTACCAGAAAATAGCCCTTGCCGTCATCCATCGTGAGCGTTTCATCCAGAACCTTTGCCTGCAACAGGAAGTAAGCGCTGTAACAAAGAGCACAGGCCAGCGCCATGCCGACCAGAAAAAAAGCAACCATAACGATTAACCTGCAGAACGATAACTGGCTAAAGCCTAGCTCAGATCTCTGCAGCTGCAAGACAGCACTGACCTTATTATCAGTGCATACGATCCTGCGCAATGCTTCCCTGTGCCTCTGCATGACGGCGCAGTATACGTGCCACCAGCATTCTCAGCTGCGCCGGCTTGATGGGCTTGTGCAGATAATCCAGCCGCTGACGGTGGAAGCTGCTGACCACTTCATCACTGGTATCACCGGTGACAATCAGAGCCGGAACATCCGCCAACGTCCGCCTGACTTCATGCACAAAAGAACAGCCGTCATACCGGCCGGGCATACGGTAATCAACGATCATAAAATCCGGAACAAATCCGTCTGCTATCGCAGCAAGCGCGTCACTGGTTGAGGAAAAACTGATGCAGTGACTTCCCCAGACCGATAACAGCGACTCCATCGCCATAACAATGGAGGCCTCATTATCAACCACCATGATATTCAGACCGGCAAAAGCGTTGTATCCCTCCGGGCTGCCTGCGAGAGCCGGTTTAACCGGTAGCGGCTCATGACTGAGCGGCAGCAGTAAGGCAACCTCAGTCCCCTGCCCCAATACCGAACTCACCTGTATTTCGTGGCCCAGCAGTTTGAGAATCCGCTGCACAATAGCCAGCCCCAGCCCCAGACCCCGCTTACGGTCACGCTCCTGATTATGTACCTGAAAAAATTCCTGAAAAATACAGTCCAGATCTTCTTCCGAGATGCCAATACCGGTATCGATAATACGCAATTTAACCTGTTGATCTGCTGCTTCAAATAACACCCGGATACCACCCTCCGAGGTATATTTCACGGCATTAACCAGCAGATTAGTCAGCACCCGCTCCAGCAGAACCGGGTCGGAGTAAACCACACAATTGCAGTAATCGACGCTGAAACTAAGCCCTTTTAATGTGCTGTCGATAACAAACTGCCGCTCCAGCTTGTCGAGCAAATCATCGATACAGAAACTCTGTTTATTAATGGCAACGTTGTTATCGGCATCCAGACGCGATACGTCAAACAGTGCTTCCAGCAGTTCACTCAGAGACTCCAGCCCCTGGCTGATATTTTCCAGATCTTCACGCTGATCACGGACCACAATTTTTTTATTAAGAATTTCGGCATACAGGCTGACCGCATGCAGGGGCTGACGGAGGTCGTGACTGGCAGATGCGAGAAAACGCGATTTTTCTTCACTGGCGCGGTTAGCGCGGTCGGTTTGTTGCTGTAAGTCTGCGATCAGATCCAGGTTTTCGTATTTAAGGCGGATGGAGTTATCAATAACCCGGTGTATCGTCCGGCTGAAGCCAAACGTCGCAAATAAATAGACTGCAGCCCCAAATCCCATCCAGCGATACATATATTCATCCTGAATAAACATACTCAGAACCATGGGCGTCATAAGAGGGGCTGAAAATAAAATATAGGCAACCGGGCGGGAAGACAGCGATACCATGCTGCCAGCAATCATGCTGATAAACGTGAGAATCAGATAAGCAATATTATTGATGTTATCGGCATCAAATAATATCGCCCCGCCGATCCCCCAGATACAACCTGTCAGGAAAATCAGCAGTACCTGCTCTATGCCATAACGGAATGTTTCCCGGTGTGTGACAATCGCACTACCGGGAAAATGATAATGCAGCATCCGGATAGCCAGCATTATATAAAGTAAAACAGACCAGAGGATGACGCGGGTCGAGTAATCGCCATGCCAGAAAACAATCAGCAGAGGAGCGCTGCCGAGTAAATTGCCCGCCAGAATCATGGGTGTATTACGGTGAACTACCCTGATTTTTTCGGCGAGAATTTCATTCTCATACTCTGACACGGTAGCGCTGTTCTGGGCACGCCACGGATGCCGCACAGAGACCCGCCTAATCCAGCCCAAGCTGATGGGCCTTTTTGCTCGATTCGGAACGACTCTGTGCACCCAGCGCGTGGAAAATAGCGCTGATATGCGATTTGACCGTGGCCACACTCAGACACATCTGTTCGGCAATTGCCTGGTTCGACAGCCCTTTTCTGACCAGGCGCAGCACCTCAAGCTGCCGGCGGGTCATATTATGCTGCGCCGCCCATTCTTCACTTTCGTTTAAAAAAGCCGTATCGGCAGCAGGGTAACCATCATTGGAATATGTGACTTTACCATCCAGAACATCGTTGATTGTCTGAATGATCCGCTGCCCGGAAGACGATTTAGGGATAAAACTCATCGCCCCCAGCTCAACTGCTTTTTGCATATCATCCGGATCGCGGGAAGCGGACACAATGATAACCGGCGTCAGATTATTGCGCTGATTCAGCTCAGCCAGAAGGGTAAAACCATCCATGATAGGCAAACGCAAGTCGATCAGCGCGATATCAAATGCTCCGGACAGCAGTTTCTTCAGCGCATCCTGACCGTTATTAACGGCATCTATCTCCGTCGCCAGGCCAGACCCGGCAAGAATGCCCCTCAACCCGTCCAGAAACATCTGATGATCATCGACCAGTAGTATTTTCATAATCCCTTCCTGCTAAGAATGGCGATCCGTCAGCCAGCAAACACTCTGCCGCCAAACTCTTTAATCTATCGCACCCCGATCAGACTGTAACCAGCTGAAAGAATGGAATACGCAGATCACGTGGACACACCGGAAACAGCCAACAAAAAGCCCGCATAATGCGGGCTTCGTGTTCAGCTTCAGTGTTCGCGTGTCGCGCGGAAATCGATATCCGGCCAGCGCTCCTGAGTCAGACTCAGATTCACCCGGGTAGGGGCAATATAAGTGAGGTAACCGCCACCATCGATGGCCAGGTTTTCACCGCCCTTACGCTTAAAGTCTTCCAGCATTTTACTGTCGCTGCAGTACACCCAGCGCGCCGTGCTGACACTGACCGGCTCGTAAATACATTCCACCTTGTATTCATCACGCAGACGCTGCTGTACCACATCAAACTGCAGCACACCCACCGCCCCCAGAATCAGGTCGTTGTTATTCAGCGGCATAAACAGCTGAGTCGCACCCTCTTCGGACAGCTGCTGCAGACCTTTCTGCAGCTGCTTCATTTTCAGCGGATCTTTCAGGCGAACACGCTTAAACAGTTCCGGAGCAAAATGCGGAATACCGGTGAACTGCATATCGTCACCAAAGGTGAAGGTATCACCAATCTGGATGGTGCCATGGTTATGCAGACCGATAATATCGCCGGAAATAGCCTCTTCCACCGCCGAACGGTCACCGGCAAGGAAGGTTACGGCATCGGCGATTTTCACATCTTTGCCAATGCGTACGTGCTTCATCTTCATGCCCTTGCTGTAGGTGCCAGAGCAGATACGCATAAAGGCAATACGGTCACGGTGCTTCGGATCCATATTGGCCTGAATCTTAAAGATAAAGCCGGTGAACTTATCATCGGCCGGAGCAACCGGCCCCTTATCAGTCTCACGGGCTAATGGCGCCGGTGCCCATTCAACGAAGTAGTTGAGCAGTTCACGCACACCAAAGTTGGCCAGTGCCGTACCGAAGAATACCGGGGTCATTTCACCGCGCAGGTATTCATCCAGATCAAACTCATAGCTGGCGCCGCGCACCAGTTCAATTTCATCCACCAGCTCGGCGACTAAATCAGCGCCCAGCAAGGCTTCTGCTTCAGCGGACTCCAGCCCCTGAATCTGAATATCATCCGGCACCACACTGCCCTGACCCGGTGTAAACACATGAATCGTGTCGGTGATCAGGTTGTACACACCTTTAAATGCCTTACCCATGCCGATTGGCCAGGTAACGGGGGCGCATTTGATTTTCAGGATGGTTTCAATTTCGTCCAGAACTTCAATATGGTCGCGGACTTCACGGTCCATTTTGTTGATAAAGGTGAAGATCGGCGTGTCACGCAGGCGACAGACTTCCATCAGCTTGATGGTCCGGTCTTCTACACCTTTGGCGCCGTCGATAACCATCAGTACGGAATCGACTGCGGTCAGGGTGCGGTAGGTATCCTCCGAGAAGTCTTCGTGACCCGGTGTATCCAGCAGGTTAACCATGCGGCCGTTGTACGGAAACTGCATTACCGAGGTGGTAATGGAAATACCACGATCCTGCTCCATCTGCATCCAGTCGGAGGTGGCCATACGGCCGGTTTTCTTACCTTTTACCGTACCGGCCAACTGAATGGCATTACCGAACAGCAACAGCTTTTCGGTGATGGTGGTTTTACCCGCATCGGGGTGCGAAATAATACCGAAAGTACGGCGCTTACCGACTTCCAGTTCAAATGGGGATTTCGACATCGCTTGCGATCTTCTTCTGAGCCTGGCCTGCCAGCATAGCGCTGGATTCAGGAGATATCCGGACGCTTGCCGCAACCCGGTCTGAGGGGCGCAATGATATGCAAAGCCTCGCCTCTTGACCAGACGATTCCTGTATCCGGCCCGGCGCAGACAACCTGACGGTGATTCCTGCTCTGCATCAAGAATCGTGTTTACGTGACACCCCGACGCACTGCTTGTTGCTGCCGTAGTACGGCACTGACGCTATAATGCAGCCATGACTCATAAACTGAACCTGCTGTTGCAACGCCTGGCCCTGCTGCGCTTATCCATCGCCAGTATCTGGCTGATGTTTCTGCTTTATCTGCAATGGCAGGGCTTTGCCGGTCTGGATATCGCCTGGGCGTTGCTCGCCCTTTATCTGCCGCTGTTAGCAATCAGTGGCTGGCAGGGATATCGCCGCAATATTCAGGACTGGCATCTGCTTTTACATCTGGCCTTTGAGTGCCAACTGCTCGCCGGCCTGCTGTTTTTTACCGGCGGAGCCACCAACCCTTTTATTTCCTACTTTCTGGTATTGCTGGTCGTCAGTGCCTACAGCCTGCCAATCAGCTATTCGCTGCTGATCACTGTGCTCTGCATTGCCGATTACAGCCTGCTGACTCAGTGGTATCAGCCGCTGCTCAGTAATCATGTTCATGGTCTGCCGGGTCACAGCTTATTTGATCTGCATCTGGCCGGCATGTGGCTGACCTTTGTTATCAGCGCTCTGATCGTCGTAACCTTTATCCCGCTGCTGCTCAAATCTTCCCAGCAGCAACAGCAGGAAATTCAGCAACTGCGCGAACAGCAACTGAAAAATGAGCAGCTGATCGGCATTGCTACCCTCGCCGCCGGCACCGCCCACGAAATGGGTACGCCGCTAATGACCATGCATATGATTCTCGACGACATCGCCCAGCAACCCGACCACCCGCTGAGCAAACACGATCTGCATATCCTGCGCGAGCAGGTTGGCGTTTGCCGCCAGTCTCTGCAGCAGCTGGCCAATGCCGGGCGCACCGCTCATCAGGTTGGTCATCATCAGGCACACGTCTGGCTCAGCAGCCTGCTGCACCGCTGGCGGCTGAGTCATCCGAATGCACTCTGGGTCGATAATGGCATCGCCTGTGAGGCCGAGATTCCATCCTCCCCTCTGCTTGATCAGGCGCTGCTCAATCTGCTGGATAATGCCGCCGAAGCCGGCCAGCAGCCGGTGCACCTGCACAGCGCAGTGCAGAATGGCCAGTGGTATCTGAATATTCTGCAGCCCGACCCCAAAGCTGCCGGGAACATTCATCAGCAAAGCCTGTTCCACAGCCAGAAAGAACACGGAATGGGCATCGGCCTTTACCTGAGCAATGCCAGTGTTGAGCAATTCGGCGGCTCAGTTCACCTGATCGCACAAAGCAACGGCGCCAGCCTGTGCCGCATCACCCTGCCCCTGAGCCACCAGCATGGATAACCCAGTGAATAAACGCATCCTGATTATTGATGATGACCTGCATTTCAGTCAGGTACTGGCACGCAGTCTCGAGCGCCAGGGTCATCAGACGGCCGTTGCCGCCAGCGGCGATGAAGCCCTGCAGGCCGCACAGGATCTCCAGCCGCAGTGGGTTACCCTCGATCTGCGGCTGGAGCAGGAATCCGGCCTGGGGCTGATCGGTCGCCTGAAGCAGCAACACCCCGACTGCCGCATCGTGATGCTGACCGGCTATGCCAGCATTCCTACGGCGGTCGAAGCTGTAAAACTGGGCGCACATAATTATCTGCACAAACCCGCCACCCTGCAGGAACTAATCGCAGCCTTTGACGATTCAGGCCAGCCCCAGGAACCACTGCCGGATAACAGCAGCGTTATGTCGGTAGAACGGCTGGAGTGGGAACACATCCAGCGCGTGTTAAACGAACAACAGGGGAATATTTCGGCGACCGCCAGAGTGCTGAACATGCATCGCCGTACCCTACAGCGGAAGCTGCAGAAATACGCGCCGCGCTGAATACCGCAGCACAGTACTTTCAGTAACGGTGTTTTCAGCTGTTAAAGTAGGAATCTTCGTCGAAGGTGCTCAGCCAGCGGCTGTGATAAACCACCATACCGGTGATAAACATGCCGTTTACCACACCTTCGGGAAACATCATCATCGGCAGGTAGCGTAAATAATCACGCCAGATTAATTCCACCGGATGAACATCCAGTAGCCACAAACAGAGAGCCTGTAAAAAGTCGGAAAATCCATGGGTTAAACCGGCATTTAAAAATCCGGCCACCAGAATATAAATGAAAGGATTGTGAGCAAGACGGCGATAAACCAGCAGATAAAAACCGTAGCTGAATAATACCGGTAACGCACCGGCCAATAAGAACTGATATGGCAAAGCCGCCCACCAGAGTTTTCCTACCAGCACCAGAATAACCTGTACCAGCAGTATCGACAGCAATGCCAGACGCCAGCCCATCATCAGGGTAATCGCAGTAACTCCCATTAAGTGAAAACTCAGCCCTGGCAATATACCCGCCTGCATATTCCACAACAAAGCCAATACGACCACACTGCCGAAAAAGAAATGCTGCGCACCGCGCAGGTTAAGTAACGCCTGCCAGTTATAACTGAGCAGAGCAGGAATTAGTAAAAGAACAGAGATAATGGCCGACCACCAGAGCGCCATTTCCGGCAGGAGGCCGGAGTCAATCATGCCTGCAGCTCCAGGCAGTAAAGCAGGGCATCTTCATGACCAGAGGCGGTCGGATAATAATTGCGCCGGCAACCGGCCTGACAAAAGCCCATAGACTCGTACAGGGCAATCGCTTTGTGATTACTTTCCCGAACTTCCAGAAACCATTGTTCGGCCTGCTGCTCCTGCAAAAAATCATGCAGTGCGTTCATAAGCACACGACCAGCACCCCGACCCTGTTGCTTCGGGTCAACGGCGATCATCAGTAATTCCGATTCGCCTGCCACCAGCGTAATCACCGCATAGGCAATAACCTGGTTGTTGTTTTCCAACACCCAGACGCAATGTTCACGGGAAAAATAGCGGCGTAATACGCTTTCCGGCCAGGCGTGAAAATGAGCCTGCTGTTCTATCTGATAAACCGCAGAAAAATCGGCCTCAACCGCAGGACGGACATGCATGGTGTTATAACTCGGTCTGAGTCAGCAGGGCCTGCCAGAGCTGACGCTTATATTGAGCGTTTTGCATCACATCAGAAAGGGAGGCCGCGCGGAATGACAGTGGCGCCTGAACCTGTTGCAGCCAATGATCGCTGTCCTGACCAAAAGCCACGGCATAGCGCACGCCCTGATCGCACAGGAATTGCCATTGCGCCGACAGCGCCTGCAATGCGACAGGCCGGCTCTGATCATCATGGGCAGATTCAATAAACGGCCAGCGGAAACATAATGGCGCCTGCAGCAAACCGGCCGGTGCCTGCAGAGCAGACATTACCCGGTAAGCAAAAGCCGCCAGACGTTCAGCCTGAGCAGCATCGTCGCATACCCAGACACCACCGGCCGATACCCGCAGAAAGTGCAGTTCAAAACGCGGTGGCGTCAGATCCGAAGTTGCTGTAGCTGCAACGTCGGCAACAACTTCAGAAGCAACATCAGAAACAACCGCAGCCGGTGTGTCTGCAGGTTTGCTTTGCTCCGCAGCAGGCTCTTTGGCAACAGGCTGCGCGGCGGCCTCATGCAGCAGCTGAGCTGCCATCGGGTGAGCAATATGGCCACCACCTTCAGACGTCAGTGCCGGACGAGGCGCCGCAGCATGAGCATCTTCCGGCAACCAACGCGGGGCCGGCACGCCGGGCAGCGGCTGGCGTGGCATCCACTGTACGATGCCCATTGCCTGCAAATAATCGAGCCGCTGCTGCTCACGCACTGGTTATACGCCGTCGGACTGAGGATGCTGACGTTCTGCACCGGTCAGCAACAGATTCAGGGCGTGTATATAGGCTTTGGCTGATGCCACAACGATATCAGTGTCGGCACCACTGCCATTCACAATACGGCCACCCTTCTCCAGACGCACAGTTACTTCCCCCTGAGAATCGGTTCCCTGGGTGATAGCATTTACGGAATACAGCAGCAGGTTGGCGCCAGAATTGGCGACGCCTTCAATCGCCTTCAGTGCAGCATCGACCGGGCCACTGCCGTTGGCTTTAGAGCGTTGCTCTGTACCATTATGACTGACCACCACTTCCGCAACCGGGGTTTCACCGATGGCGGAATGGCATTCCAGTGCCACCAGCTTGTAAGCTTCAGGGGCAGAGTTGCTGATGGTTTCAGTCACCAATGCCTGCAGATCTTCATCGAAAATCTCATGCTTTTTATCGGCCAGATCTTTGAAACGGGCAAAGGCTTCATTCAGTGCGGCATCGGTATCAAAAGTTACGCCCAGCTCTTCCAGACGGCTGCGGAACGCCGCACGGCCTGAGTGCTTGCCCATCACCATTTTGTTGGCGCCCCAACCCACATCTTCGGCCTTCATGATTTCGTAGGTTTCACGGTGCTTGAGCACGCCATCCTGGTGAATACCGGACTCATGCGCAAAGGCGTTGGCACCCACAATGGCTTTGTTCGGCTGAACCGGAAAGCCGGTAATAGAAGAGACCAGACGTGAAGTCGGTACAATGTGCGTGGTATCGATATTGGTGCTGATGTTGAACAGATCGTGACGGGTGCGGGTCGCCATCACAATCTCTTCCAGTGCAGCGTTACCGGCGCGTTCGCCCAGACCGTTGATAGTACATTCAACCTGACGCGCACCATTGGCCACAGCGGCCAGCGAGTTAGCCACCGCCAGACCAAGGTCATTATGGCAATGCACCGAAAAAATAGCTTTGTCGGAATTAGGAATACGGGTCAGCAGGGTTTTGATCTTATGCCCAAACTCTTCCGGAATGGCATAGCCCACAGTATCCGGAATATTAATAGTGCGCGCACCGGCGTTAATCGCAGCTTCGATAATACGGCACAGGAAATCATTCTCAGAGCGGCCGGCGTCTTCGCAGGAAAACTCAACATCTTCAACAAAACCGCGGGCTTTCTTCACCGCATAAATCGCCTGCTCAACCACCTGATCCGGCTGCATACGCAGTTTGTACTGCATATGAATTGGCGAAGTAGCAATAAAGGTGTGGATACGTGCACGCTCGGCTTTTTTCAGTGCTTCAGCTGCATGTTCCAGGTCGCGGTCAACGGCACGGGCCAGACTGCAGATGGTGCTGTCACGTACGGCTTCGGCAACGGCCTGAATCGCAGCAAAATCACCAGGGGATGCGGCAGCAAAACCAGCCTCGATCACATCGACGCGCATTTTCTCCAGTGCTTTACCGATGCGGACCTTTTCTTCCTTGGTCATGGACGCGCCCGGGCTTTGCTCGCCGTCACGCATAGTGGTGTCAAAAATGACCAAACGGTCTTGCTGGCTCATGTGCTACTCCGCTGCCAATGAATCGAGCGCATAGTATACGCCCGAACAGCCTCATTGGCAGCAGCGACATGAAAGAGGATCAGCGGATAGGCGTCGCCGTGAGGTTGGTAGTCATGTTCAGATTCTGCATCACGATACCGGAGAATACCGTTTGTGGCAGAGCAATATCCGGATGCTTCAGCTGCACCTGATCAACCTGCAAATCTTTAAAGGACACGTTCCCCTGCACCGCGAAACCCTGTGGACGCAGTGCCAGCTGAGCCGTTGTCGGATTTGCAACGTAGGTATACGTGGTGCGACTGGCGTCATCGTAAATCAGTTCATCACCCTGATTACCCACCACGCCATTATCGTCAACACCGGTAAATTTCTTCGCCACTTTGGTTTCATAGACATCAATTTTCAGGTTGGCCTGAAAACCGTAATCGTTGGTGTCAGAAACGCCCAGACCATCACTGGTACTGTAAGAATCAAAAATAATCTGCGTTCCTGTACCATTAATAGGATTACCGCTGCCATCCAGATCACGATTGTTCTCCCAGGTCAGACGGTTGCGGGCTATCGAGCCATCACTGGTCGGACCTTCTGGCGCAAAAGCCGCTTTTAATGCAACCGTCATCCCTTCATTACCACGGTCTTCCCAACGACCGCCATTTGCAGCACAGCTTGATGCATCACCACTGGCGCCCACACAGACAGCACCAGAACCGCCCGGATTAATGGTCAGAGATGAGCCTTTTTCAAAACGTTCCAGCTGAATACGGCCGAGGCTACGACCGGTATTTTTATCGCCCCAGCGCATGTTATCCACATTCATAGTACTCCACTGCTCAGTGCGGTTTACACTGAGACCTGTATTGCTGACATCTACCTGAATACCACGCAAGTGCATGTCGTAATTCACCCCGGTGGCCCAGACGCCATTACCGTTTTCATCAATGGATAAACCAATGTTGGTATCACTGAACAAATAGTCGCCATCAATCTGAATACCGCCACCGCTTACGCCTCCTGCAGTGATCAATGTATAACCATCCAGATTGAAATCCATTGCCTGGAATACTTCCAGCGACAGCAGCAATTCAGCCCCCCCCTGAATCGGGGCCGTTTTATTACCGACACGCAAGCCATCAATACTGTAACTGCCCTGAACGCGGTTCATGCCCATGGCAATCGCTGTTTTGTCTGCCGTTCCGGCATTGTTATCGTGATCGAATGAGCGCACATCCAGCGTCAGGTCACCACGCCCATAGCCTTCGATACCACTGACAACAACCATACGTCCATTATCAATATAGGCAGCTTCCGCGTTTGCCAGGTTCCATTCAACAGCTGCTGACATACCGTCGCTGGTACCATTCAGCCCGGAATAAAAACCAGTTGCATAAGGCCGGATCGCCACAGGCAAATTAATAAATGCGGGCTGACGGATGCCCGGATAGAAAGCCATACGGTTGCTATAGCCGTTGCCATCTTTAAACAGAAAATCCAGCTGAATCGCACCAACAGGATTCGTACTGTCTCCAATCAGAATTTTATTCGCATTAAATGAACCATCCAACTGGTCATAGCCCAGCAGCAGATGATCGGACATTACGTCAAAAGTAAGATTGCTAACGTTCAGTGCACCGCTGAAGTTACCCATAAAGAGTGAATTACCATCATCGGTAAAGCGCACATAGTTGGTTGGGTCATCCAGAATACTTAACGATGCATTAAGACTGATACCTTCCGAGCCCTGTCGGCCTCCGGCAAAAATCTGAGCATCCCCGGACAAGGCTAACTGTCCAGCCAGAGTTCCCAACGAAACGCCACCTAACTTCACGCCTCCAGTAGAGAAGGAGTAACTAAATTCATCCAGATCAAAATTCAGTCCTGTCCGGGAGCCATCAACAGCTTCACCAATAGCCAGGCGGGTAATATTGGCGTTGTAGCCGATATCATCGAAACTCACCGAACTACCATTGGTTGTCCAGATAAGCTCTGCATCACTGATCGATGTCTGGAAGCTCCCCTCAAGAAAGTTATCAAGCGAGCTGCTTGCACCAACCTTGATAATATTCGTACCGCTGTAATTCAGACGAAACTGACCAAAACTCGCTGCCGAGTCATTGATACGGATCGCACCAATAGCCAGCGAGCTTGGATAAACTTCACTGTTTATCTGCAACGACCCATCTGCCAGAACATCAATAACCTGCTTGCTTGAAGACGGCAGAGAAATATCAGCCTGACTGCCACGTTCAATGTTCTGAAGCTGTAACTTGTTAGAATCTTCAGTATAGGTAATATCACCAACTGTCAGATGACTGGACGTTTCCAGAGTAATCCCCGCCTGAGCATTAACCGTCTGCAGCTCCTGATCTGCCATCGGAACCAGGCCAGCATTTAACAGCGAAGGCGCTACCGCCAAAGTACTTATTATTATTCTTTTCATCAGGGCGCCCCGGTTGGAAAAATCAGAAGATTTCCCTGCAAATTGGCTTTGCCGTTGATATTGACCGTCATGATATCGGTTTGCATAAAACCCGTATCCGTCGGGCGGGCACTGTTACTGTTAGCAATGGTGAATGAGGCACTCTCATAATTCAGGTTGTTGGGTAAACCGATTTCAAAAACATCACTATTAAAGGCCGCACCATCGCCGTCAAAGTCGGAATCGATTTTTCGGGTTCTGAGCGTCAACCCCTCAAACGAAAAACGTCCACGAATGTTGTCCAGCACCAGCCAGCCACCACCGGTACCAGAGTTAACCGCGATTCGCCCACCACAACGCTTATCTGTCGAAGCTGTTGTACAGCTGGTCTGCCAGTTATAGCCATTTGCCGACGGACCATCAACGTTCAGTGGACCACCGTTTTCATTAATCGTAATGTCACCGGAGAGATACACGCCGCCCTGACCAGACACCGCACTTAAGTCTTCTGAACTTAAAGGCTCCAATGCAAGAACATTACCCGAAAACATTGCAGCGATTATGATCAATAATTTTTTCATCATAAATCCCTGCTCGTTGCTCGCAGATACTGAATCTGCATATTAGAGATAGTAGCACTGCCAAAATCTGAATTTCCAACAGACAGGTTACCAATATGAATATCGGCACGCGGGCCATTATTATAGAAATCAGCATATCCAGCGCTGCCTAATGAACAGCCACCAGAAGAATTCAGATCAGCACAGGCACTGTTAAGACGTCCCACTTCAATGGTGAAGTTACCACTGGAATCGACCTCAAAAGTTACTGGTTGCTTCTCCCCCCAACCCAGTTCATTTTCAAGGACAAAATTCTGAAAGCGCACATCCTGACCACAATTATTACCTGCGGAATCACAGGCATAAAATGTCAGCTCACTGGCAAAAGCTTTCAGCGCAATATTGCCGACCATCTCGTTATTTTCACCCCAGAGGCGAATATAGCTGCCATCAATAGCGAAACCTTCAGCATGCCCTTCAAGAGATTGGGCTCGCGCACCAGCAACTTCTAAGTCATACCGAATGCCGAAATCAGCACGCTCTGCGGCCCTGCTATTCAATACAGAGGTATCAATACCGGTAACACGATCAACACGCTGGCCGGTTGATTGTTGCTGATTAGGGAAGCGCCTTTCTGTCCTGCTTTCTGTCGCCAGAACAAGCATACTATCCGTACCAGATACAGATCCGACATTACGCTCTGGGGCGCTATATTCAAAAACAGCCTTATCCGCAATACCAATATTATCGCCGTCAACCAGTTCAAGATTATAAGGGTACAGTAAGCGACCAAGATTAACCGGATTGCCAATCACATTAGCACCGCGATTACTGCCAGCACCTGCAACATAAAACTGAGAAACACTCAGGACGACATCCTGACCATCTTTGTTCTTAATACCACTGATATCCAGTCTGTTACCATTGGCTACATCAGTACCAGCTTCAAAAGCGAAATCCTCAAGAATAAAGCCGATACCCTCGCCATCAACAGCTCCCAACTCCTGATCATCCAAGCCGATAAGTTCTGCTTTGACCTGAACAACCACAGATAAAAGAGCTGCGCTTAACATTCCATAGCGAAGATTCTTAGTCATAGTAAGGATCCAGAAATTTGGTACGAATACGTTCAATACCATTAAAGGATTGTTCGAAGTCGACCGTAATACCACCATTTGGGATGTTCATAAAAGCACCAGAAACTGTGGGGGTTCCAACACCATTATCAATCCAGCTGATTGACTTTGTCTGAAATGAAATAAACATTCCGGATGCCGGATTGCTACCCGATCCAATATCAAGGGTTCGAAAGTTACCAAGAGGGAAACATGTCGCAATACCCAGCACCGCACAGTTGTTGGAGGAGAATAAGCTCAATAATCCTCCTGTCCAACCACTACAATTACCACCACCCGATGGACATCCAAGGGTGTCACCATTTTTCACACCAATCCACTGGGCGCGCACAGCATCAGGATTACCAGAAGCCGTAACAAGCTCGGCTCCGGCTTCTAATTCGGTACTATCATTGACGCCTGCAACCCATAAAAGAAATCGCTGACCTGCGTCCGCCTGATCGATAATCGGAGCAGCGGTACCTGCAACTTTTACCTCAATATTCCCAGTAAGATACTCAATATTTCCACTGAGTTTCCCTAAAGCAGATCCAAAACCCAGACGTATCCCTACCAGCTCCTCCTTTCCATTCACATCCTCGAATGCCAGTTCAAAGAAAGGATCTGTGATATGGAATGGATTCAGAGTGCCATTACTATTAACACTTCCAAGCGCAAAATCATTGATTCGGATATCACTACTACCTGCGGCTTCACCTGCCCTGTCGTAACGACCTAGCTCCACCAGATCAGCATTCATGGAAATATCGACATCCATTCCGAAGGTGAACTTCGTAAAGTCAACCGAACCGGATGTATCACGGTCTATTTGAAAAAAAGCCTGGCCTGTCTGAATACCCAGCTCTTCATCGGTCATGGGGTGCATTGCAGCCAGTACTGCTGCAGGCATCGGTATTATAAAGACAAGCGTGAGGATTATTTTTATCACTTGGCACCTTGGTACAACAAATCGGCCACGGAGAATGTTTGTATTAATGAATGTAATACAGGTGGAGAGTAACCGTGGTGATCGCTTGTTTATGTTTTTTATAATTTGTTAACTTAGGTTACAGCGTGACAGAAAAGCATCAATCAATATTAGAAGTACGTTCGTACCCTTTACACAAATAAATAAGACCGTTGTTTTGTTTTATTGAAAAAGTCGTGCCTCCCCTCCGAATTCGTGTACTAAAGTACAGACCTTGCTCCCTTGCTTGAGCGAAGCTACGACCCCTGCAACATCTCTTCAAAAATTCCAGCCAATAAGAAAGAAGCCTTCGACCTCATATTGAAAAATGTGATTACTAAAAATATTGGCCCTCGGGCTAGCGCCGTATTCGAAGCCAGCCTGTGCGCTGCCAGAGCGGGCCTTGGGGTTGCGCTTGCCATCTTACCGATCTCAACGCATGAACTGCGTTCAGGATGCCTACGGGCGCTTGTCGATCAACCGCTGGAGTGCAGGGCGGGATTCTATTTCGTCAGTAAACCGAACGACCATAAACAGAAGGACTATGAGCATGTGAATAGGTGGTTGTGCAGGATCTTTGCTGCGCTGTGAGTTTATCTGGCGCGTTATTTTTCTATTTTTCAGACAAAGACTGAAGGCAGCATGCTGTTCAGCACAGCGAAACTTTCTTACCGGCAAAGAAAAAGCCCCAGTAACTTTCGCTACTGGGGCTTTGAATAAGAGCTTGACGATGACCTACTCTCACATGGGGAAGCCCCACACTACCATCGGCGATGCTGCGTTTCACTTCTGAGTTCG
>FLOH01001098.1_pt1 | contig 44662 bp, 30 predicted proteins | sample 756751 | NCBI WGS metagenome assembly FLOH01 (sample SAMEA4026879, study PRJEB14308) | marine metagenome | biome: coastal water; material: water | depth 74 m
GTAGCCCCACGACTGAAGGTTTCTTGCTGAAGCTTTCTTGCCGCAGGATTCAATGGGGTGGACGATGGGGCTTGACCGAGGCGCGTAGCCCCACGACTGAAGGTTTCTTGCTGAAGCTTTCTTGCCGCAGGATTCAATGGGGTGGACGATGGGGCTTGACCGAGGCGCGTAGCCCCACGACTGAAGGTTTCTTGCTGAAGCTTTCTTGCTGAAGCTTTCTTGCTGGGGGATTCAATGGGGTGGACGATGGGGCTTGAACCCACGACCGCCGGAATCACAATCCGGAGCTCTACCAACTGAGCTACGCCCACCATTAAACCGATCAATATCTGGTGCGCCCGACAGGAATCGAACCTGTAACCCCCGGCTTAGAAGGCCGGTGCTCTATCCGATTGAGCTACGGGCGCAAAACTTTTACCCGGTTGACACAAGATCTTGCAAATTGGTCGGGGTAGAGAGATTCGAACTCCCGACATCCTGCTCCCAAAGCAGGCGCGCTACCAGACTGCGCTATACCCCGATATAGTGCTCGGCCTTCAATAGGCCAAACGATTTGACAACTACCCGAACGCTAGTCCGTTGACTGGGTAATTCCCCGTTGTCGAGCTATTCAAGAACAGACTCTTACACGAGAGGCGGCATTCTACTGAAGGATATGGCCACCCGTCAAACACGAAAATGGATTCTCGACGCTAATTTATGAATAATAGCCGCATCGCCCCAAAAAACTCATCCAAAGGACGGCTTTTATATGCCCGGTCACACGACAACTGCGCTACCCACGCTGTTCATCTCAGATTTACACCTGGATCCCAGCCGGCCGGATATCCACCGGGCGTTGCTGAGCTTTCTCAGCAATCAGGCCCAAGAATGCGGCGCGCTGTACATTCTCGGCGACTTTTTCGAGGTTTGGCTGGGCGATGATCATAGTCAGCCGTCGGTGGACACCATTATCCTCGCACTCAAGGCGCTGTCCTGCCCGGTGTTTATCATGCACGGCAACAGAGATTTCCTGCTCGGCGAGCGATTTTGTGCTCAGACCGGCGCAACACTCTTAAATGACCCTACCACGATTGATCTGCACGGTACAAAAACGCTGCTGATGCATGGTGACAGCCTTTGTACCGAAGATACGGCCTATATGCAGGTTCGCGGCCAATTGCGCAGCCCGGCATTTCAGGCCGATTTTCTGTCGAAGAGCCTCGCCGATCGCGCGGCCTTCGCGGCACAGGCCAGACAGCAGAGCCAGGCGCATACTCAGAGCACCGACATGGGCATTATGGATGTTACGGCATCGGAGGTGGCCAGGGTGATGGCCGAGGCTGGGGTGCTACGGTTGATTCATGGCCACACCCACCGCCCCGCCAGGCACTCTTTACTGGTGGAGGGCGAGTCTGCCGAGCGGATTGTGCTCGGCGATTGGGACCAGCTGGGTTGGTTTATACAGGCAGATGCGACGGGGGTTCGGCTCGAGTCTTTTAGCCTTTGAGATCTTAGCGACGCTTACCGACTTTCGTCTCTGGAATCACATCAATACCGCCTGCCAACACGGGCAGGCCGCTGTGGAAGCGGAATTCGTGATCCTCTGACTCGATCAAACGCTGATCTTCGCTCAAGAAAAACGCGATGCGGTCTTCAAGAGGCTCTTTCATTTGCGCCTCGTACTGCTGGTAGTAGCGCTTAGCAAAATCCAGATAAATCATGAAGTGCCGGGCTTCTGACTTGAGCAATGAGGTGTAGAACGCCGCTAACTCATCGTCCAGTACCGGAATCATGGCGTTGAAGCGTTCGCAGCTACGGGCTTCGACGACGGCACCGACGACCAAGATATCTATCAAACGGGCAGGCTCATAGGTTCTCACGCCCTTGCGCAACTCTCCCGCGTAGCGGGCTGACGGCACATTGGCATAGGGAATATTGCGGGCATTAAGTAAAGACACCACTTGCTCGAAGTGGCGCAATTCCTCGCGCGCTAATTTCGACAGGCGCATCAGCATCTCGGGCTTGTCGATATAACGGTACATCAGGTTCATGGCGGTCGAGGCTGCTTTTTTCTCGCAGTTGGCATGATCAATCAAGAGAATATCGAGATTGGCATTAACCGCCGCGACCCAGCTTGCGGGCGTCTTACAGTATAAAAAGTCGTCTATCGTCATTCTGCAACCTGGTCGGGGCATTCGCCCACACATCTTAACTTTAAGGGCCTATTAGGATAGAATGGGCCGCCTGTTTTCAGCGGTTTACGCCCCTGCGGAGCCGCCACTGCTACTTTTGAATGAATGAGGATCAACACTGTGCTTGAAGCTTATCGACAACACGTCGCCGAACGATTAGAAATGGGTATCGACCCGAAGCCACTCACTGCCGCACAGGTTAACGAGTTGGTTGAACTTTTAAAAGCGCCACCCGCCGGTGAAGGCGAGTTTCTGCTCGACCTGATCACTAATCGAGTGCCTGCCGGCGTTGACGACGCCGCCTATGTCAAGGCTGCCTTTCTCACCGCCATCGCCAAGGGCGTTGATAGCTCGCCAATGATCAGTAAGGTCGATGCCACGACACTACTGGGCACCATGCTCGGCGGCTACAATATTGAACCGCTGATCGACTTGTTGGACGACGCTGAAACCGCTGACGCCGCAGCAGCAGCTCTATCACGCACCCTGCTGATGTTTGATGCCTTCCATGATGTTGTGGAGAAAGCCAAGACCAATGCTCATGCTAAGCGCGTGGTTGAGTCCTGGGCGAATGCCGAGTGGTTTATGGCCAAGCCGAAAGTCGCCGACCAAATCAAAGTCACCGTCTTCAAGGTTGATGGCGAAACCAACACCGATGACCTGTCTCCAGCTGGCGACGCCTGGAGCCGCCCAGATATCCCGCTGCATGCACTTGCCATGTTACAAAAGACCATGGAAAACCCGATTCAGACGATCGAGCAGCTGAAGCAAACCGGCAACCCGATTGCCTATGTAGGCGACGTGGTCGGTACCGGGTCATCACGGAAATCAGCCACCAACTCAGTGCTTTGGCATATGGGCGACGATATCCCCAACATCCCTAACAAGCGCGATGGTGGCGTTGTGCTGGGCAGTAAGATCGCCCCCATCTTCTTCAACACGATGGAAGATGCTGGCGCCCTGCCCATCGAATGTGACGTCAGCAAGATGGAAACCGGTGATGTGATCGTGATCCATCCCTATGAAGGCAAGGTCACCAGCGATAAGACTGGCGAAGTGATTGCCGAATTCGAACTCGCTACCGAAGTGTTGTTAGACGAAGTTCAAGCTGGCGGTCGTATCCCCTTGATCATTGGCCGTGGCCTGACCGAACGAGCTCGAGAAACCCTGGGCATGCCTCAGAACGAGATCTTCAGACGCCCAGTACCGGCGCAAGCCTCGACCAAAGGTTTTACTCTGGCGCAAAAAATTGTCGGCAAGGCTTGTGGTGTGGTTGGCGTACGGCCTGGCACCTATTGCGAACCGAAGATGACTACTGTGGGCTCGCAGGACACCACTGGCCCCATGACTCGCGACGAGTTGAAAGAACTCGCCTGCCTGGGCTTCTCTGCGGACTTGGTGATGCAGTCTTTCTGCCACACAGCGGCTTATCCTAAACCTGTTGATATCGACACTCAGCACACCCTGCCAGACTTTATCCAGACTCGCGGCGGCGTTGCTTTGCGTCCTGGCGACGGTATCATCCACTCTTGGCTGAATCGTATGTTGTTACCCGATACAGTGGGTACCGGCGGCGACTCACATACGCGCTTTCCCATGGGCATCAGCTTTCCCGCGGGTTCAGGGTTAGTGGCCTTCGCTTCTGCCATCGGTGTGATGCCGCTGGATATGCCTGAGTCTGTACTGGTCCGTTTTAAAGGTACCATGCAACCGGGTATTACCTTGCGCGACTTGGTAAACGCGATTCCTTACGCGGCAATTCAAAGCGGTTTATTAACGGTCGCCAAAGAAGGGAAGAAGAATATTTTCTCAGGTCGCATTCTCGAGATTGAAGGGCTGCCTGACTTGAAAGTTGAGCAAGCTTTCGAAATCAGCGACGCGTCTGCCGAACGCTCTGCCGGTGGTTGTACGATTCGCTTGGGCAAGGCACCGATCATCGAATACATGAACTCCAACGTAACCCTGTTGAAGTGGATGATCAGCGAAGGTTATGGCGACGCCCGCACCATCGGTCGACGTATCACTGCAATGCAAGAATGGCTCGCTAATCCTGTATTGATGGAACCGGATGCTGATGCCGAGTACAAAGAAATTATCGAGATCAATCTCGATGATATCAAAGAGCCATTGTTAGCCTGCCCGAATGACCCGGATGATGTGAAGCCGTTATCCGAAGTGACCGGCACCAAGATCGACGAAGTCTTTATCGGTTCTTGCATGACCAACATCGGTCACTTCCGCGCGGCAGCTCAGCTGTTAAATAAAACCAGCGGCATCCCGACCCGTCTGTGGATCTCACCACCCACTAAGATGGACGAGCATCAGCTTCGCGAAGAAGGTATCTACAACATCTTCGCCGCCGCCGGCGCTCGTACGGAAATGCCAGGTTGTTCGCTGTGCATGGGCAATCAGGCGCGCATCGCGCCCAAGTCCACCTGTGTGTCGACGTCAACCCGAAACTTTCCGAACCGGTTAGGTGATGGGGCTAATGTTTATCTCGCGTCAGCTGAATTGGCTGCGATCGCCGCGATACTCGGTCGCCTGCCCACCGTCGCCGAATACCTGGAACATATGCAAGAACTCGACACGATGGCTAGCGAGATCTATCGCTACCTGAACTTCGATCAGATTGAAGCGTTCCAGAAATCAGCTGATACTGCGGTGATACCTGCGGTGAATATCGTCAACGTCGCATAAGCGGTCTTGTAGCTGTAACCGCCGGGCGCCTGCTCTGCGGTTACATAGCATCAGACATTAACCGTCAGCGCCTTAACTCAAAAGGTACTGACGGTTTTTTTTGCGAGCAGTTAAAGCCCACGCTAAAGCGGACTTATCTACTTTTCAAATAATGGTTTGTGACTTGAGAACCTGCGAGCTTGCCGCAGAACCAACGGCCCCAACAGCTCCGACAACTAGCAGCCTGGCTGCCAAGGAGCCATGCCGTCATTAGCCGCGGTGGCGGATCGCGCTAACCGTGGGCCCAGCGTTAGGTAACCGTTCGGATTTTGGCGAACTGGGTTCATATTTTCAACAACCAGATAACTGCGGCCTTCCAATTTTTCGGTACTGCAACGCCGACTGATAAACTCTGATAAATCCTGAAATCCGGTATTCAGATTTGCACTCGTAGGATTCACCGCTTGATTGGGCGACTCGATCGCCACTAGTCCGTCAATCCCCTGTTGCGATGACGCTGAGATCAGCGTTTGTGTATCCGCAACAAAGTTTTCTGCCACCAGCAAAATATTACCACCATCTCCGACATTCGCCTGTGCCACGATTTGACTTTGCCTGAGCGTGAACAGCACCGGGTCAATCGTAACGTTGCCGCCATCATCTCCAGACTTAACCCCACTGGCTGAAGCAGAGACTACGCTATTATCAATCTCTATACGTTCCACTGCACTGATAAGGATACTACCGCCGCCTGATTTTAACGCCACAGTCTGGACCGTAGCATCAACTGCCGTGAACCGATCTGCTGCGATCAAGTTAACTCGCCCTGCATTAGCAACGCCTGAAGCCGAGGAAGAAATCAGCGCCTCATTCAGCAGACTCATGCTGGTGCTGGTTAACGTCAAATCACCGCCGAGCCCTGGGCCCGTGGTATCTGACGACAGACGACTGTGGTCAATCAGCAAAGTGTCGGCGGCGATTTCAATGCGCCCTGCATCACCCGTACCGCCAAGAGAAGAAACATTAACCACAGCATCTTCTTTTAGCGTCAGATTCGCCGCAGTCAGCGCTACCACACCGCCACTGCCATCACCCCGGGTTAAGGCATCGATACCAGAGTCGCTGACCGATAATTCTGTGGCCACTACTGTCACATTACCGCCCGACCCCGCCCCTAAAGCGTCACTGCGTATCGCCGCAGCATCGGCCAGCGTAACACTCGCCGCGTCAATTCCTACCCGTCCGCCGTTACCCGCGCCCGTTGACGTTGTATTCACTGAACTGCCAACCAGGCTGACTGATTCGCCAACCAGTACAATGCCACCAGCGTCGCCACTGCCAAAGGTTTCAGCGTTCAAACTCGCATCAGCCCGCAATTCAATATTTGTCCCAGTCAAGGTGATGTTACCCCCGCGACCCAAGGCTGAAGTGTTCGATAGCAGACGACTCTGATCGATTACAATATTTTCAGCCGTCAGGTCGATACGCCCGGCGTCACCAGAACCAACGTTTGACGAGACATTGAGTGAAACACCAGCAGTCAAGCTCAGGTTAGTTGCCTCAAGATTGACGACACCGCCATCACCATCGCCATTCGTCAGGGCATTAATACCGGCGTTACTCATTGATAGTTCTGTGGCTGTAATGCTCACATTGCCGCCCGAACCAGTACCCAAGGCGTCACTTCTAATGGTGGCCAAGTCTGTCATGGTGAAGTTAGTCGCATCAATCGCGACACCACCGCCATTGCCCTCGCCTCTTGAGTTAGTAATCAATGCTGCACCAGCGACATTGAGGGTATCAGCAGTGACAAAAATATTACCCGCATTGCCACGACCCAACGTCTGGGCCTTAAGGCTAGTACCGGCCAACAAATCGATCAGCGTACCCGTGATAACAATATCGCCACCCAGTCCAGCGCTTGCCGTATCTGACAGAAAATCACTATGATCAATCGCTATAGTATCCGCCTCAAGCGTGATGCGCCCACCCTGGCTCTCGCCAATGAAGGCCGATACATTAATCGAACTCTCATCAGTCACCACCAGGTCAGTGGCCACGAGACTGATTTGACCCGCATCGCCCAAACCAAAGCCCAGCGCATGAACAATCGCCGCACTTAGGTGCATATCTGCGGCATTCAGCTTGATGTCCCCACCGACGCCGGTATCAAAGGAATTACTGCGAATAGCGGCATCCTCGGTCATTGAGAAAACATCGGCATCTATCTTCACCCTACCACCATCGCCAGCACCACGCGCATCGGTCAAAATAGACGCGGCAACCATGTTAAACGTACCTGCAGCGAGCGTAACTGCACCGGCATTGCCTCGGCCGGTACTGCCTGCCGTGAGGGTCGTTCCCGCTAACAAATTAATGCTAGTGGCCTCAATAGCGACGCTGCCGCCGGCACCCGCACCGCTGGTGTTCGACACAATAGCCGTGGTTGACGATGTGAAGGAATCGGCTACAGAACGAAACCTGCCACCACCACCGAGTCCGGCAGCGGTGATATTCACAAATGAATTTTTCAACTCCACAGTGCCACCTAACAGAGACAAAAATCCCCCGCTACCCTCGCCAGCGACACTGGCATCCACCTGCACACCGTCCCAGTCAATGACGTCTGCCAACATGACGATATCGCCACCTAACCCTTTGTTTCTGGCTTCGGCTTCAATAGCCGAATCCGTGAAATTGATACTGGTCGCTTCGAGCTTCAACCGTCCCGCCTGCCCCGCACCGACACTCACCAACTGAAATCGTGAGCCACCAGAGACCGAGACCGACCCCGACTTTATATCAATCAGCCCGGCATTTCCGCCAACCGCTCCAGGGGCCAAAGACGACACATTAAAGGTAGAGCCCCCGCTGATATTCACGGCGTCACCGATCAAGAAAATATCACCGCCGGCACCTAAACCGCTCACCGCGCCTACTATATCGCTATCATCGATATTAATTATCGGCGCTGTCAGCCGGACGTCACCACCGTTACCAATACCACTAGTGCTCGCATTTAAGGTCGACTGCTGGTCAATAGTAATACTCGTCGTAGCCACAAGGTCGACGAGATTAGCATTCCCAGCGCCTTCGGTTTTCACGTCGATGGCCGATTGCGATCGCAGCACGATGGTATCTGCTGACACTGAGACTTTGCCACCATCGCCTGAGATTACAGAAGTCGCGAGCAACTGACTATTATTCTCAATGCCGAAACGGCTAGTCGCATCAATCGTGATACTTCCCGCCGTGGCCCTAGCAAACTCACTCGAGGTGTTAAGGCTGGAATTATTCCGGAGCAGGAAGTTGTCGGTATCAATGGTGAGATTACCGGCTCTAGAACCCTCGCCACTGGCTAACTCGATCACGCTTCCTGAATCAACGAGAATATTCTTACTGATCAAACCGATGTTCCCACCGGATCTTTCTCCGCCAGAAGAAGAAATGAGTTGAGCATTATTACTAAGCTGGATCTCGTCCGCCTGCAGCAATATGTCGCCACCACTGGCTTGCAAATTACCTGAACTAATCACACTCGTACCGGATGCGCCTCTTAACAGGATAGCGTTGGACTGAATATCAATACCGCTGTCTTTGCCCGCAGCACTAATAAAGGAATCCACTGCGCTCACCTGGCCACCGAGGAATATTACCTTACCCTCAACCGCCTGCAGCGAAGCCTGGTTCAGCGTAATGCTGCCCACGGTCTTAGCCCCCGTCGACACTTCCACTTCTTGCGCAAAAATGTTGACCTGATCTAGAGCGATTGTCTGCGCGCCGACATAGACGTTTTGCGAGGCTTCAAACACACTAGCCACGACATCAGGGTCGCTGTTGAAAGAGACCGCTCCGTGGCTAGCACCAAGAAAACCGAAACTACTGATAGCCGCTGTAGACAAGGTTGATGCGGGCGACAATTGGGAATAGAAACGTGACCCATCAACAAAATTGACAAAATCACTAGTAGAGAGATTGACGCTACCGCTGACGTCAACTACAGCGCCATTGCCAAAGATAATTCCCGCTGGGTTGATCAACCACAAGTTTGCCTGATCGATACTGGCGCGAACCTGACCGGCTATTGTTGAATTTTGGCCGCTCGTTACACGCGCGATAATATTAGAAATACTGCTAGGACCAGAAAAATTCGCAATTTCACTACCACCGACATCAAACGTCGAAAAGCTATGGAACAAATTTGCACCCCGAGTTTGGCCAAGATTGGCAGTGATATTGTAAGTCGCTCCATTACCAGCACTGACGATTTGATTTGGCAGTCCGCCCATAGAACCGTCAAGCACAACACTACAAAAAGACCCATTTGACAGTGTCACGAGGCCCAGAAACAATGTGCTACGCACGCTGCAACGTCTGAGTCGCTGAAAATTAAAATTTATAGTCATAGCTCAACCTGAAGTGGATGCCGTCATCTTGTAAATTCCGATTTTCAACTGCGAAATCTGTAAAGCCGTGAGCCACATACAGCTCAGCACTGAACCCATTCGCGACGCTATAGGCGATACCAGCGCCCAGACTAGAAATCGTATCTCTACCGAGGCTGACGCTGCCAGAGGCATTTTCACCACTACCCCAATCATAAAACGCGACAATTTCGAACCCAGGCAAAGCCTCAAAGCGATAGTTGCTTTCGACTGAGAATAACAAGGCATTGTCTCGCACAATTTGGTTTTGCCTGTAACCACGAACAGAACCAACACCACCTAGGGCGAATTTTTCAACCGAGAGTAATGTACTCGCTGAATACTGGCCGAGCACTTTAGCCGTGACGTAGAATCGGTCGGTCAACATGCGCGCATACTGCACCTGAGCGAGATACGCGGTAAAGCTTCCATCTGGCCCTGCGCTGCTAGGATCATCCACTGTCGGCTGAAGCGCGCGGGTGCCATGAGAAACGGTCAACTTTGCCGCCAATGACGCCGCTAACCCTTGCACCGCATAGTTCACAGAGAGCCTAGCTGGCGTCACACGGCTTTCTCCGTCTAGCGCACCTTCCGAAAAAGAAAATGCCTGCCCGAGCAACGACGTTTGATTACGTCGCGACTCGAACGCCAAACCCAAGGACAAGGATGAGTCTAACTCGCTGATCACCGGCCAGTTAAACACGATACCTGAACTCTCGGTCTCGCTATCAACATCTAAATCCGCAAAAGGCTGTTCGATAACAGACGAATCACTGCGGCTATGCTCGAACGTTACGGTTAGATCACTGAACGTCAGAGGCAAACTGTATCGAACATCAATGGCATCGAGTCCTTGAGTTGTTGACACAGAGCCTTGCAAAGCATCGCCCCAACCAGTGAGGTTATTTGCCTCCATCTGTAAGCGAGTATTGTTCGAGCCAATAGACGGAGACCTATCGTTAGCAAGGCTGACACCAATCGCAAACCTGGGCACCGTATCTGCGACAAGCAGCAATGCGGCACTACCAGCCACACCCGTCGGTTCAACTCGGGCATCGATACGGGTAATTCGTTGATCTTGCTCCAATAGTTTTAACTGAGCTTGAAGTTCTACCAAATTAAAGGGTTGATTGAGGCGCAGCCGCCCTGTGATATAGCGATCTCTTAAGTCACTGGCAATCGTCATGGTTAACAGTCGACCAGGCGTCAACACAAGTCTCAACATACCCTCTGTAATTTCCTGATTCGGAATTTGGACGCCGGTGTTGATATAGCCGTTAACCGCATAAAGCTGATTCAATCGATTTTTCATCGTTAATAAATCATCGACACCGACAGAGACCTGCAGATAGTCAGCAATAATGCGCTCAACATCGTCGGCCAAGTTACCAACGACACACTGAGAATATTCGCCTTCGATCGCCCCCATTAACGCGTTTGACGGCGCCAGCTCATCGCTGGTGTCTAGCTCACAAACAACGGACGTTAGTACAACGCCATCGAGGCGCGTTACTGCATCCACAGCGGTCTTCGCGTCGACAACAGCGTCAGCATGAAGCACCTGCGTGCTCAGCATACAGCCGACAACGCATAATCGCAGTAGACGCCTCATAACCAATTGCCGATTAACATGTACGGCGCCCAATAGTTCGGATGACTGAAGCGAGGTTGAGTAATCAGGCGCATTTGGGCTGTTCGTAACGCCTGAGCTTTAGTCACACCTTGAACCGATATCTGTTGATAGAAAGTATTAATAATTTCTACTGTTGCTGAATCACTGATCTCCCACAACGTCGCCAAGGCACTACGCGCACCAGCTTTCAATGCAACACCGGCCAAACCCAGCGCGGCTCGCTGATCGCCGGCCGCCGATTCGCAAGCGCTTAAAACCAGGAGTTCGAGCGGTTGATCACTGGCTTGACGGCTAGCGATGCTTTGCGACAGAACGTCCATTGTTAGCTTTTTGTCATAGGCTAACAAAAAGGACTTTTGTGGGTTACTGTCAAAATGCCCATGGGTAGCAATATGAAAAATAGAGTATTTTGTTGAAGCCAACTCAGCACTCACATCCGCAGCTAGAAAGCTCGCATCTTGCAAAGTAGACGCACGATAGTGCGTTTCTAGGTTAAGCAGCTCCCCCGTCACGCCCGGCAAACCAGCCATACCCTGGACGGATTCTGAAACACCTCCTGCAAAAAAATTGGGCAATCGTGCATCTAAAGGCGCTGGCATCGTTATACTGACGCCGGGTGTTGTGGCAATGGCGTACTTTTCAACTAAAAATTGTTCGCCGTCATAAAGTGCTGCCATTGGAACCGTTCGCAACACACCATCGGGCACAAACAAAAGCGTGGTTACTTGATTTTTTTCAAGTAATGGTTCCGCTTGTTTTATCAATAAATGATAAATCTCCTCGCCTAAATCAAGATAGTCGTCATCTCCTAGATCACTTTGAATCACATAACGAAACTCGTTTACCAACGCATCAAATTCGGCCTTCTCCACCGGCGTGGTATATAAATGTACTTTGTCACCAATATTAACCAACAAAGATAATTTATCTGCGAGGATAACCGGATAAAGCACTGCGGTTGCTGGCTCAATATTATTTAGCTCTAGTGTCTTGTCTGGAATGACGCAGTCGTTCTGAAAATAATCCTGCAGCTCAGCAGACTTGGCCTGCTCAAGTACGACCTGAACCTGTTGCAAGTAGGACTGCTGCTCATCACCCACGCTCTGACTAGCCGCATCTAACAACAAACTCGACAGTTCTGTAAACAACGGCTGAATCTTCTGATAAAAAGTGAAGGGAGAGCCGTCAATGAGTGACTGGCGCACAGGCTCAAGAGTTCGTATCGCTCGATAGTATTCCTGGATAGCCTCGGCGATCTGTCCCGACTGAGCGCTGGCTCGAGCTAGCTGCCATTCCCATAGATAAGCGCTTTCATAAGCCAGACTATCGTTTGCATAAAAAGTCGCCGCTTGCAGCAAGGGTAAGGCGGCGTCATGCTCACCATTATCTAGCAAAATCTGGCCTTTATAGCCGAGCGCATAACTCAACAAGCGGTGTTCCTTATGCTGGACCGCTGTATCACCTGCCGCCGCCAACAACGTTAATGCTCGATCACGCCAGTGAACGTCCTGCTGAAACTCGGTCGTAGCACGCAAATAGAGCGCGGCTAACGATACTTGTATTTCGGCAGCTTCAAGAGATTTTCCCAGTTCTCGCGCGTCTCTCCAGCTTCGGTCCAGCAAGCCCGCCAAGACCGTGCGATCATCGAAGTCCATTTCATATCGAAGTCGGTTCGTAAGCACTGTGGCGCTCATTAGACCCCCCGAGCTTTTCGCCGCCTCATCGGCAAGAAGAAAAAATTCTCGGGCTTTTACTTGATCGTTAAGCCGACTGTAAATGGTTGCACTTAGATTGAGCGCCTCAACGTGACTATCGACGTCTTCAGGCGAGGGCTGATCGCGCACATTATCGAGAAAATCTAAAGCCGCACTATAATGGCCCAACTCATAATTCACCCGCGCGAGAGACAGTAGGCTCTTGACCTGTTGGGCTCGCGACAGTTGTTGAGATAGTAGCAAAGCTTGATTAAACAACGGCAATGCACGCTTACCAAACCCTTTGCGCTGATACTCTGCGGCCGCAGTAGACAGTTGCTGATAATTCCGATCCAGCTCAACTTGGTCCCCATCGAAAGCGGCACTCACAGCGTGATCCGCGCCCAGTAAAATCAAGCAGCCGACAACAACGCCCCGCCATCGATCCCGTTTAAATTGAGTGGCAACAGCCGTATTAAACAGTCGTCGCGAACCTAAGCTTTTAATCACGCTTTACAACATACAAACATCTTGAAATCTCGGTGAATCTAACGTCGGGCAGATCGATCTCGCATTTGGCATTCTACATGAAAAGGGCTGCGCTTCTAATAAAAGCTGGAAACGCTTTGCGATGCGTAGGAGCGATTCATACCTTAATCCAAGGTATCACGAAATCATCCACGAGCCTCAGGCATCAAACGCTAAACCGAAAAGCATTGATGCTGTTTTTAAGCGCAGGGCTAACATTCGGCGAGCCGACCTCATAATTCAAGCGTATAAATTCCTGCGTCACTCGCTGGATGACTAACGCAAGATCTGGTCTTTCTCGACTGATTCGTCGGCTATAGTCCCGGGGTCCCTCGCCGTGGTATCGAACCAATCCTTGCTTGCTCAGCAGCTGGCAAAACCGGAGATACTGCTGATCAACGCCAGTCAGGACGCGCTTGTTACGCGTTCGCAGCACAAACAGCGCAACGATGCCGAGCAGACCGAAGAATACCGTCAGCATCAGCATGCCTAGGCGGCTGGCATCCACCTTTTCAAGATACTTTGACAGGAACACTAATTGGCTTCTGGCATTGTACCCAACGACCCAGTTATCCCAATAATGACCAATAGCACCCAATTGCTGACGTAACTCCTGAAGCCAGAGTAACTGTCGATACTTAAGCCACGACAGTGGTGAGTTGGCAAGGAAGGTATCCTCGTCAGCCACAGCACTTTCCAGACCGCGCTGAATACGCTCTGGCGATACCATCTGAGTCGGGTCGACCCGAACCCAGCCGCGCCCCTCGTACCAAACTTCGGCCCAAGAGTGCGCATCGAATTGATGCACCGCAATGTAGTTCGCTAGCGCATTATATTCACCGCCCTGATAGCCCAACACGATCCGCGCGGGAATACCGGCAGCACGCATCATGAACACAAAGCTGCCCGCATAGTGTTCGCAGAAGCCGCGTTGGCTATCGAACAGGAACTCATCGATATCATCATCACCGAGTTTCGGCGGCTGCAGGGTATAAGCAAACTTCTCGTCAGCAAAATAGATCAGCACCCGATTGACGTAATCTGCATCATTACTGGCCAATGCCCATATAGCATTTACCAATGCTCGCGTACGCGGGTTACTGTCTCTGGGCAGACTCGTGTTCCGTCGCCGCACCTCATCATTAAGCTCGGTTTCCAATCGGTACTCCAGATCCGAAGTCACCGCATACTTGAACTTGGTGGTAACCCCTCGACGGTGAACATAGGCGAGGGTGTAATCGTCAAGCATCGCGATATCAGCGTTGGCTGGAAGGTCCGCTGTAGCCAGACTGAACAGCCAGTTCTGCCGAGTCGGCTCAAGAATAATGCTATAGCTTTGCGTACTTCCCAAGCGCTCGATATCCTTGGCCCAGACAGGCTTGCTTTGTTTATTGCGCCAGATACTATCAGTTAGATTAGCCCGTCGGGTCCAAGTTTTACCGTCGTAATTTTCAAGCACCAGGCCACGCCAGTAAAGCTGACCAGGACCTGGAATCGCACCACTGAAGCTGGCCTTGAAGGCCAGTTCTGGCGACAGACTGAGACTGGCGATATCACCCGGGCTCATTCGGTCAGTCACACCACTTTTGGCCGCTTGCGACTCGAGCGGCACCGTCCAAAGGGGCGAGATCCTAGGGAACAGGACAAACAACACCAGCATCATGGGAATCGATTGCACCAGTAGCGTCGTCGCCAGCTTGAACGTCTTTAGTGGTCGACGATGGGACTGGGTTTGGTTCAGGCCAATCAACGCCGCTGTAATCAGCACCACAGCAAAGAGCGTATACAGGGCATAAGGAATACTTTGGAAAAACAAAAATTCGGTAATCGCGACAAAATAACCCAGCAAAATCACAATGTAAGCATCACGCTTATGCTGCATTTCAAGTAACTTAAGGACAAAGGCTACGACCAATAAGGCAACCGCCGGCTCCAGGCCATAAACCCTGCCCTTATAGCCGACGCCGATACCGATCAGGCCGGCTACGACAAATACCACCTTGGTCCATCGCCCGGGGTATGACCAACGACCCTGATAGACCATGACTCGCCACAGGCAGCAGCCAACACAGATCAGCGTGACCCAAATGGGCAATCGCTGCGCATGAGGCGCGATGACTGCAATTTGGGCCGCCAGCAGCCAGACCAGGCTGTTTCTCGGGATCTGAAAGCCTGTCATGTTTTCACCGCCGAAACTAGCGGTTGAAGTTCAAACAATGCTAACTCCCGCAGCAGGCGCTCCTGATGTTCAGCGCCTTTGCCAGGTTCTATTTCAAGCCCAGGCAGGCGCAGCCCGCACTCAGCATCGGACTTGCTCAGGGTCACGACCCAGAAACACAAACGGCTCAGGCGACTCTCAAGATCAAGATTAGGAAAGAGGTCCCAATCAATCCAGACTCGACGGTCAACACTGGCCGCAAATTCCTTGACTAACAAATCACCCGTTCGAGCAAAGGATTTCCAGGCGACATGACGCAAGGAATCCCCTGGTTGATAATCGCGAAACCCATAAAAATCATCCACACCGCTGCGCTGGAGTAATTCGCCGTCTGGGTTCACGCCCGCAGTAGCCGGCAACTCTGCGGCATACACCGGCCGCGGATAGATGACCGCTGCCATATCCAGATCGATCCACGACCAGGCGCGAAACAAGCCAACGGGATAATGGGTCTGGATCAACAACCGACCGGGATTTAACCGGCCCCGGCGCTTACTCTGAACAAACAGCCGTATCAGGGCTGCTTCATCTTCAATCAGATCGGCACCCGTCAGGCGCTCAGGATCCCAACCCAGAACGATCGCCTCGTGATGCCGCTCACCCTGGCGGGACAGACGCACGCTGAAACTAGCATCCTCGCCCGCAAATGCAGCCCGAGCGGCACCAGCTTGAACGGTCAAACCAGACAAATTACTAAAGGTGTGAAGAATACTGACCATAAAAAGACTGAGCAGCAGGAATGCCAGGCCAAAAATCAGGCTGTTCTGATAGTTGATGGCTGCCAGCACCATAAAAAATATCAGTGCCAGGAAATAGATACCCTGCCGGGTCGGCAGAATAAAGATATTGCTTTGGTTTAAGACCACCGCATTCGCCGGGGGCAGACGTCGATTTAACCAACGTTGAAACCGTACTGAGCGCCACAATCGGCTCTCAGGCGCGGTCTCATGACCCTTTGGATTGGCCATCAGCCTATGATATCGACTTTGGAAAGCAACCGCTGAGTCAGACCGCCGGCGCCATGACCGCTGAAGTCCGCGGTCTCTCGCAACCGATGTTCGACGACCGAGGGCAAGACAGCCTGAACGTCTTCCGGCACGACGTACAAACGGCCCTCAATCAAGGCCCAGCTTTTCGCACAAGCTAGTAATGCCAGAGCACCTCGAGGCGACAAACCATAGGCGAATTCCGGCGCCTGCCGAGTGTACAGCACCAAGCGTTGAACATAATCAAGCAGCGCATCGGTGACATTTACTTGCTGGCATCGGTACTGTAAATCACTGAGTCGATCGACATCCAACGTAGGTTGCAAACGCGCCAGCACGTGACGACGATCTTCGCCCTTCAGTAACTGCCGTTCGGCTGCGGGATCAGGATAGCCCAGCTCGATTCGCATCAGGAATCGATCTAGTTGGGACTCTGGCAGGGCAAAGGTACCACCTTGGTTATTCGGATTCTGCGTCGCGATCACAAAAAATGGAGATGGCAATGGCCGAGTTGCCCCTTCAATGGTTACCTGCTGCTCTTCCATGGCCTCAAGCAGTGCACTCTGGCTTTTTGGCGTGGTGCGATTGATCTCATCGGCGAGAATCAGTTGATTGAAAATCGGCCCAGGGTGAAAGTTAAATTCGCCACTAGCCTTATCAAATATTGAGGTGCCAAGGATATCGGCGGGTAACAAATCACTGGTGAATTGAATTCGACTGTAGCTCAGGCCCAGAACCCGGGCTAACGCTTGAGACAGCGTCGTTTTGCCCATACCCGGTAGATCCTCAATCAACAGGTGACCACGGGACAACAAACAGGCCAGCGCAAGTTTGATCTGCGGCTCTTTGCCCAGCAGCACCGTCCCAACTTGCGCAATGGTATGTTGAATAACGTCTTGCATACAGCTCCCTGATCAAGCGTGACGCATACATCCATGTATGCGTCAGAGTCATGCGCCACCATAGTGGCGATCAACCAGGGGTTAACCGCACTCAGCCGGTCGATGACGGCCTAACCCTGGTTATGCATCTCAATAATTGCCATTTCCGCCAGCCGACGGCCACTCTTGGCACCATCACCACGCTGGGATTCAATCCGCGCCAGATACTTCTCATCGACGCCGCCGGTAATATAGACACCATCAAATACGCTGGTGTCGAACCGGGTGATTTTGGGGTTGATACCCATCGCGCAATCCACCAGGTCTTCAAGGTCCTGATAGATAAGCCAATCAACGCCGATATAGGCGGCGATTTCCTCGACGGTATGACCGTCCGCGACGAATTCACAGGCTGCCGGCATATCGATGCCATAAACGTTGGGGTAGCGCACCGGTGGCGCCGCCGAGGCCAGATAGACTTTCTTCGCGCCGGCTTCTTTCGCCATCTGCACGATCTGCCGCGTCGTGGTACCTCGAACAATTGAATCATCAACTAACAACACATTTTTGCCACGAAACTCGAGATCAACGGTGTTGAACTTCTGACGCACGGATTTTTGCCGCTGCTGTTGGCCGGGCATGATGAAGGTGCGACCGATATATCGGTTCTTAACCAGACCATCTCGATACTTCACATCGAGGCGGTGCGCCATCGGCAATGCCGCGGTGCAGCTGGTGTCAGGAATGGGAATGACGACATCAATATCATGATCAGGATATTCACGTAGAATTTTGTCCGCGAGTTTCTCACCCATCTTTAATCGGGACTTGTACACCGACACGTCATCAATAACTGAGTCTGGCCGCGCTAAATAGACCTGCTCAAAGATACAGGGACTATACTCAGCCTTTGGCGAACACTGCTGAACGAAGACCTCACCGTTGGTCTGAATGCAGACCGCCTGACCAGGTTGAATGTCATCGATAAAGTCGAAACCAAGAATGTCCAATGCGACACTTTCCGAGGCAATGATATATTCCGTACCTTGCGGAGTCTCACGCTTGCCATAGCAAACTGGGCGAATACCATTCGGATCACGAAACCCGACGATGCCAAAGCCAATGATCAGCGCCACCGCAGCATAAGCGCCTACGGCCCGTTCATGAACACGAGTAATTGCGTTGAACACGTCTTCAGGTGCTAAGCGCATTCCAGCAATGCTCTGCAACTCATGCGCAAAGACATTGAGCAACACTTCAGAGTCAGAGCTTGTATTAATGTGGCGGCGATCGGTTCTGAATAAATCTTCATTCAATTGACGATCGTTGATCAGGTTACCGTTGTGCGCCAAGCAAATGCCGAACGGTGAGTTAACATACATCGGCTGGGCCTCAGCCGAGCTTGCCGTACCCGCTGTGGGGTAGCGGACATGGGCGATGCCCATATTGCCCTTCAGCTGGTTCATATGATCCTGTTGAAATACGTCTTTCACCAGACCATTATTTTTCCTCAGGTTGAGCTTATCTCCCTGACAGGTAACAATACCCGCTGCATCTTGACCTCGATGTTGCAACACCGTCAGAGCATCATATAGATCGTAGGCAACCTCGCTTCTGCCAACCATACCGACTATGCCGCACATAATTTTAACCTCTTAGATGTTGGAGTCACTGATCTGTTCTGACGTATTACAATTTGCCTGCTTGCACTAACCTGTAGGCACTAACCTGTAGGCACTAACCTGTAGGCACTAACCTGTAGGCACTAAATAGAAATCCCATGCGCTTTGAATTCATCGACTTTATCGATGACAAAAATTTGTAACCCATCGGCTATGACGATCACCTGGGGGATCAACCTTGAAGATTGCCACCAGCTATCTTCACTGATCGGCATTCGAGCCATGATCGCAACGGCCACCACCACAATCAACCCGCCGCGAACAAAGCCGAAGCCCATACCCAGGATCCGATTGATCGATGACAGGCCGGAGATGCTGACGATTTGGTAAATCAAATAGTTAATCATACCGCCTATGATCATGGTTGCCAGGTAGAGGCCGCCGTAGGCCGCGGCTAAACGCAGTGACGGAACACTGATAAAGTCCACGAGCATATCGGCGACCTGGGGGCCAAACACGCGGGCAATCAAAATCGCCGCTATCAGGGTCGCCAGAGATAGAGCTTCTTTAACGAAACCACGCATAATACTGATGAGGGTTGATACCAGCACCACGATAATAATCGCCCAATCTACCGCCGCTATTTCCTCCAAGACCTCGCCCTCTTAATCTCTCGACTATTTTTTAGCATCTGGTTGCACGGCAAAAAATCACCCCAGGCCATCGATAAACTAACCACCCAACTGGCCGCCATCATCTTCTAGCCGATAACGAACAATCTGACCTGTGATCTTAAATTTCACGCGGACTTCTTCCGCGATCGCTTCTAGCTGGTTCTTTTTCAGCATTGGACCAATATAAACCCGAAACGTCTCGGTGTTATCATCGGCTGTCAGTACACGGATAATATAGGTGCGGTACTCGGCATCTCTGAGCTGTTGCCTCAAACGCTGAGCATTTTTGGGATCTTGAAAACTACCGAGTTGCAGACTCCAACTCACCGGCAAAGAATTTTTGTCGAGTGTCAGATCGATAGCACCTGACTTTTTGCCTGCAGACACATTTTCATCAGCCGCCGTGGTTTTATCATAGGGCGTGAAGTCCGGCAGCAATTCTGGCAGCTGGGCGGCGCTCTCTTGCTCCATCTCGCGCATTCTACGCAGCGCGCCTTCCATTGAAAGCTTTTTGAGCTCGATGGTGGGCGGTTCTGGAATCGTCGCCATAACCCGCGCGCGATCATCTGAAGTACCATCCAGCAGCATTGGCAAAATAATGATAGCCAGAGCCGTCAGCACCCCTGCTCCCACGACCCGTTGTCTCAGTTTTGTATCCAACTAGTTATTCACTTCTCTGGGTACAATGGATTTAGCCTTTGTTATTCAGGACTTAACGGAGCATCTTCGGCGGCACGCTCAGCCAACACATCCAGCACACCTGCAACCACCGGAAATGACCCAAACACCACAATATAGTCCTCATCTGCACACTGCAGAACAGCGGCCCTGTAGGCTTGCGCTATTTTAGCATAAGTACTGACCACAGACCCACCGAGATTCGTCAAATGCTCTGCCAGCAGGGTAGCCGGTGCCGCGCGCGATTCATTCATGTCGGTACAATAAAAATGGCTGACCAGGGGCGCCAACAGATTGAGAACTCCGGCAAAGTCCTTGTCGGCATACATGCCCACAACCGCGTGGCATCGACCCGTATTCGGCAACTGCTGCGCCCTAGCCTGCAACTTGTCGCGCAAATAGATTGCGGCATCTGGATTGTGAGCAACATCCAGTATGGTCCGACGTGGCGAAGCCACTTGTTGAAATCGACCAGCGACCTGTCCCGCCTCAGCGGCAAGCCGAATCTCAGCATCGCTGAGCGTCAGTCCGGCACAGGTGACAGCCTGACAAGCAGCGACAAAGCTATCAGCAGGTAAATTCAACGCCGGTAGCTCGGCATGACTTGAAACATCACCTTGATGAGTGAGCCACAGGGCATCTTCAGCCAGATCAAAATCAACACCCAACGCGAATAAGGGTACTTGCAAAGCTTTCGCCTGCGCAAGAATCGATACGGGCGGTGCCCGATCTACCAGCACGCAAGGAATACCGGCGCGCAGAATGCCAGCCTTCTCGGCACCAATCAATTCACGGGTATCGCCCAGCCAAGATTGATGATCAAGGGCAATGCGCGTGATCACCGAGACATCAGGATCGACAATGTTCATGGCATCAAGACGCCCACCAAGGCCAATCTCGAGGACGGCCACATCGACAGCTTGTTGCTTGAAAATCACGAGGGCGGCCAGGGCACCATATTCGAAGTAGCTCAATGAAATTTCGGCCCGAGCCTGATCGATGGCCTCGAAAGCCGCACAAATCAGGGCGTCAGACGCTGGCTCTGCGTCGATCTCGATCCGCTCATTAAATCGTTGCAGGTGGGGGGAAGTCGATTTACCCACGGTCAAATGCTGGGCCCGACACAATTGGGTAATGTATTCGCAGGTCGAGCCTTTGCCATTCGTGCCGGCAACCAAGAAGGTTAACGGTGCGGGGGTTAATACCCCCAACCGTCGTCCAACCTCACCAACCCGGGCAAGACCCAAGTCCCACTTCACCGGATGTTGTTGTTCTATGCGCTGCAGCCAGTCAGCCAACTCCATAGTCAGGACACTGCATCCATCGCCGCACGCATGTCGGCGACGAGTTCACTGACCGCCTCACGCAACCGAGCGGGGTCCTGCTCATTGGCTGCGATTAAACTCACCAGCGCCGTACCCACCACCGCGCCATCAGAGACTCGGGCGATCTGTGCTGCAGATTCGCCATCCTTGATGCCAAAGCCCACCACGATCGGGGTCGTAGCGTAAGCCTTGAAAGCCGCAACTCGGCGAGTCACCTCGTCAATATCGAGATTGCCAGCGCCGGTCGTACCTTTGACCGACACATAATAGGTAAAGCCGCGGGTTCGTTCGAATATCATTCTCGCTCGAGCCTCAGGCGTGGTCGGTGCTAGCAGGTAAATTGGATCCAGACCTTGACTGATCATGGCCTGATCCAGCACTCGGCCTTCTTCCGGCGGTACGTTCACTAAAATGGTGCCGTCGACGCCAGCGCTGGCGGCCAGGGCCGCGAAGGCTTCATAACCCATCGCCTCAATCGGGTTAATGTACCCCATCAGCACCACTGGCGTGACGGTGTCCTGCTCACGAAAGCTGGCCACCATAGCGATGGTATTTCGTAAACTCACCCTGTGACGCATGGCGCGCTCATGGGCTAACTGGATCACCGGGCCTTCCGCCTCAGGGTCCGTAAAGGGGACGCCAAGTTCAATAATACTGGCACCACTGGCCACCATATCGTGCATCAGCGGCACGGTTATCGCGGGCGTCGGGTCACCGGCGACCACATAGACTACCAGCGCTTTTTGATGGTTATCTGCGAGGCGTTGAAAACAATCAGCAATACGGCTCAAGCTACTACTCCCGGGTTCTTTGGGTTAATCAAGGCTGATGCCATCAATTTTGGCCATGGTCGGAATGTCTTTGTCACCCCGACCCGACAGATTCACGATGATAATCTCGTCCTTGCTCATCGTCGCAGCGAGGTCCATGGCATACGCCAAGCCATGGGCTGATTCTAACGCTGGCAAGATTCCTTCAAGCCGATTCAATTGGCGAAAGGCATGCAAGGCCTGCTTATCATCTACCGCCACATACTCAGCCCGCTTAATATCCTTCAGCCACGCATGTTCTGGCCCAACGCCAGGATAATCCAGTCCTGCAGAGATTGAATAGGTGTCGAGCACCTGACCATCGCTATCTTGCATGAGGTAAGTGCGATTGCCCTGCAGAATACCGATCTTCCCTGTGCTCAGCGGTGCGGCGTGCTGGCCGGTCTCTAATCCGTGACCGGCAGGTTCAACGCCGATGAGGCGAACGTCGCGGTCTTCCAGGAACGGATAGAAGATACCCATGGCGTTAGACCCACCCCCAACGCAGGCAACGATAGCATCGGGCATAGTGCCGAACTGCTTCAAGCACTGGGCTCGTGCTTCAATACCAATGACTGACTGAAAGTCACGCACCAGCATCGGGTACGGATGCGGACCGGCAACGGTACCGATGATGTAATAGGTGTCGTCCACGTTTGTGACCCAGTCACGCATGGCCTCACTTAGCGCATCCTTCAAAGTGCGTGAACCGCTGGTGACAGGGACAACCTCAGCACCCAGTAATTTCATCCGATAAACATTTGGGCTTTGGCGAGCGATATCATCACTGCCCATATATACCCGGCACTTCAACCCGAAGCGCGCGGCGACCGTGGCCGAAGCCACACCGTGCTGACCGGCGCCGGTCTCGGCAATCACGCGAGGCTTACCCATATATTTAGCCAATAGTGCCTGACCAATACAGTTATTAATTTTGTGCGCACCGGTGTGGTTCAGGTCTTCACGCTTTAGCATGATTCGTGCGCCGCCCATCTGCTTCGTGAGTCGCTCAGCAAAATACAGTGGCGAAGGCCGACCCACGTAATGTTCCAGGTCATGATGAAATTCCGCCAGGAAGTTCTTGTCATTCTTGAGGTGACGATAAGCCTGATCAAGTTCAGCCAAGGCCGTCATCAGAATTTCTGAAACAAACTGCCCGCCATAGGGACCGAAATGACCCTTCTCATCTGGCATCACGGTCAAGGCTTCGTTAATACCCGCCGCCCTAACTTCCGAAGCCGCCTGCCCGTCATCTTCCACTGTACTTGTCATCTACTCACCTTACCTGTTGTCTGGCGACCTCTGACAACTGCATCTAGCTGCCGAGGTAGCCTGTTATCCATTAAATGTCATCTGCTGCGCGAACCGCGCGCATAAAATCTATGATCTTGTCAGCATCTTTACGGCCTTTAGACCGTTCAACCCCACCACTAACGTCGACCCCGTACGGGGCAGCGTTGGCAATCGCCAGCCCGACATTATTAGGATCGAGACCGCCAGCAAGCACAACGGCTGTGTTCAGCCCCGGCAGCTGATGCCAATCAATAGTACGGCCAGTACCGCCATATAGACCATCGACAAAAGCATCTAGGAGCACGCCACGGCTATCGGGGTATTGAGCGACTAGCTGGGCCACATCATCGCCTGGCGCGATACGTATAGCCTTGATAAAGGGCCGGTCGAAGCTGGCACAGAATTCGTTGGATTCATCCCCATGAAATTGCAGTAGATCGAATGGGACCTGACGGAGAATAGCGCCGACCTGTTCTCGAGAATGATTGACGAACAGTCCGACTCGAGTGACAAACACCGGCACCTGGGCACAAATTTTCTGCGCCGATGGCGCATCGACAAAACGAGGACTCGGTTCATACATCACAAACCCGAGGGCATCAGCACCCGCCCTGACAGCCATTAAGGCATCGTCCGGATGGGTGATGCCACAGATTTTTACCCGAGTGACCATCGTTCGATTATCCAGTACTTAAAAACGCCGAGAGTTTAACACCAATCTTCAGCCCCGGTAACGCGAGGAGACTTATTGATCAGCAAAAAAATGCGGTATTTTAGGTCCCTGGGGTAATTCAAAAGTATCCGGATAGACTACATCGACTAAATACAGGCCGTGGGGGGGCGCGGTCATGGCCCCAACCGTTCGATCCCGGCCCTCCAGCAATTCAGCGGACCAGTCGACGGCTCGCTCGCCTGCGCCAATATTCATTAGAACCCCGGCGATATTACGGACCATATGGTGCAAAAAAGCATTCGCTTTGATATTCACCAAGACCATTTCACCCCGCCGCGAAACCGTAATCTCGTGGATATTGCGCATGGGGGTTTTGGATTGGCACTTGGAAGCCCGATAGGCGGAGAAATCATGTTCACCAAGCAACGCCTGGGCGGCCTGATGCATCTTCGCTGTATCCAGGGGGCGATGTTCCCGAGTAAACAACCCAGCACCGATCGCCGAGCGCACCGCCGTGTTGTGAATACAGTACAGATAACGCCGCGCAGTGGCACTAAAACGCGCGCTAAAGGTCTCGTCGACTATCCGACTCCAACTGACAGCGACACTGTCGGCCAAGTGCGCATTAGTTCCCAGCACCCAGGCTTTCTCTGGACGAATCACTGAAGTGTCAAAGTGGACGATTTGGCGGGTGGCATGCACACCAGTGTCGGTGCGGCCCGCACAAATGACGCGAACCTCATGATCAGCAATTTTCGACAATGCTGCCTCAAGGGTTTGCTGAACAGTATTACCTTCACGTTGGGCTTGCCAGCCGTGGAATTGAGCACCTGAATAACTCAGGCCCAACACGATTCGACTCAAAATCTCTCATTCCTTTACATCGCCAGCGGCTTAAGTCGCCGAACCGGGTGTCCTAACCTATCTGCTCGAGTAACGCCTTGGCTTCCATGATCTCAGCGTCAGAACCACCCGCAACGACCTCTTCCAGCGTCTTTCGGGCAGCCTCGTCATCATCCATATCAATATAGGCTCTGGCCAGGTTGAGCTTAGTCCCCATATCTTCATCGAGATTAAAGTTTTCGTCATCCAGGTCTAAATTAAAGCTATCGTCATCCAAAGCCAGGTCGTTATCATCTAGTGCCAAGCCATCAGCATTTTCGACTGAGCCTGCATCAGCTAACAGATCTAAATCGTCATCGAGACTATCTTCATCGAGACTAAAGGAGAAGTCCTCATCCAAGTCGAGGTCATCTTCGTCGTCCAAGCTGGGAATGTCATCAGCCAGATTCGCCTTGGGCGTATCGCCGGCCAGCGTCAAAGACTCATCGTCTAAATCAAGATCTAGATCTAGATCCAGATCTAGATCCAGATCCAGATCGTCACTCAAATCATCGGCAAGCGCCAAGTCATCAGATTGCAGGCCCAATGTTTCGCCAACGGGAGACTCGGCACTTTCGGTATCAATTTCTAGATCATCGTCACTATTGAATTCAAAGCCACTATCGTCCGTCTCGCTGTCGAGGTCATCTAGATCAAAAGATAAGTCATCATCAGCCGGTGTGCGGTCGATCATCGTCGCACCCATTGTGACGACTTCGCTTTCCGAGGCCCCGGGAATTTTAGCCTGAAGCGCCAACGCCTGCTCAATAGTCTGATCGTCGGCCAACTGCCGAAGTTCATCGAGCTGCAGGTTAAACGCGACCGCATCCCCCGTTTCAACATAGACTTCAAGTAGCTTAAGACGGATATCAAACCGATCTGGTTCAGCCGCGATCGCCTTCAGCAAAAAGCTAATGGCTTGGGGGAAACGCCCGTAAGCGATGTAGATTTCAACCTCCCCCATCACATCACTAGTCTGCGGACTGGCATCATCCTCAAAATCATCCGACTGCCCCTCTGCCGCTACCGCACTTGATTCCAGCGGCTCAGCCATCGACGACGGCAAGCTTTCAAATTCCTCACTCTCCGCCGAGGCTTTATCCTGGCGCCGCTGACGGTAAATCAGAACACCGGCAATCGCGCTGATCAACATTAGACCCAGCCCCCCGAGCACAAACGGATTCGTCAGCAAACCAGCACTGGCGTTGCTTGCCTTGGGCGTGTTGACCGCGGCCTGTGCCAGCTCGTCCTGTGCCCGTTGCACTTCAGCTCGAAGCGCGGCCAATTGATCGTCTTTGAGTTTGACGATTTCACTCAACGTTTCGATCTGGCTTGCCAGATCATCCATCCGCGCAGTGAGCTCGCCATTCGCGCGCTGGGCCCGGTCAATATCTTCTCGAGCAAGCGCAAGATCCGCTGCCATCGCGCTATTGGTTGCACCCTCCAAGCCGCTATTTGAACCTGCACGCTCGTCAGTATCATCCATATTGCCATTTTCTGCGGACACCAGCCTCAACTCGCCTTCGTCGTCGTTACGGCTGTCTATTCCCTGGCTCGCTCGCTGCCGGCTTGTGGCATCCAGCTGCGTAACCGGCGTGCTATTTCGACCGGCGTCAAAATCATCATTCTGAACCCGTACCTGACTCTGGGCGGATGCCTTCGTCTCACGCTGAATCTCGTCTGTATCAGGGATGCGGAGCACATAACCGGCCTTGAGCAGATTGATATTATTGTTCATAAAGGCGTCAGGGTTTGACCGTTGCAGCGCCAACATCGTTTGCTGGACCGTCACCTGGCGATTGGGACGTACTTCAAGAGCAATCTGCCACAGCGTATCACCGGCACCGGTCACCCCATATTCTCCATCTCTCTTTTGGCCTGTGCCTAAGCCATTGGCCGCCTGAGATACTGGCGTTTCTGAGGACGCCATGGCCGGCGTGACAGCAACAACCTCGGGGCTTGATGCTGTTGCCACCTGCAGCGGCGCGATACCATCATCAGTAAAAACCGGCGGATCGAGCAGCACGGTATATTCTCGAAGAATACGGCCGTTAGGCCACAAGACTTCTACCAAGAAGTTCAAAAACGGCTCACTAATCGGTCTTGTGCTGGTCACTCGCAGCATTTTTCCGCTACCGTCTGTCGGAACGACTTTAAATCGCAAGTCGGTGAGGACGTAATTACGCTCTACGCCCACACGATCAAAGGCTGCTTGGGATGCTAGGTTCGGAAGGATTTCTTCTACATCCAGCTCACTCACATTGGTGAGCTCAATGTTTGCCACAAATTGTTGATTAAGTGCCGACTGCAGATCAAGACGACCTAATCCCAGCCCAAAAGCCGGTGAAGTCGTTAATACCAGTAACGCTGCGCCGTAAACCAGTAGCCGCTGAATCATTAGTGTGTTTCCCTCTGGTTGCCCCATAGACTGTCTGAAGTTGCCAGAACGAAAACACGTCACCCATGATGACTTCGAGTAGCGACCTAGAATTGGTCTACACTTATTGCGGTAAGTCGCGCTAATTAAAGTCTTTTTACCAAAAGTTCCGCAATTTGTATACTGTTAAGCGCCGCGCCTTTTCTGACATTGTCAGAGACGATCCACATATTCAAACCGTTCGGAGCAGAGATGTCTTGTCTAAGCCGACCGACGAACACAGGATCATTACCAGCGGAATCAGATACCGCCGTGGGGTACCCTCCATCTACCGACTCATCAATCAGTGTGACTCCAGGCGCTTCAGCCAACAGCGCTCGCGCGGCTGCGACAGATAAGGGCTCGCGGGTCTGGATATGCACGGCTTCTGAATGACCATAAAATACCGGTACTCGAACGCAGGTCGGATTAACCTCGATACTCTCATCCTCAAAAATCTTATGCGTCTCCCAGACCATCTTCATTTCTTCGTTGGTATAGCCATTGTCCTCGAAGTCACCGATCTGTGGAATTACATTGAAGCTGATCTGTTTGGCGAAAACCTTGCGTTTGATCTCCTGCCCATTCAGCAACCGCGCGGTTTGACCTGCCAACTCTTCAACACCACGTTTACCCGCACCAGAAACGGCCTGGTAGGTGCAGACGTTAATGCGGGCGATACCCACCGCATCATGAATAGGCTTTAAGGCGACCAACATTTGTATGGTTGAGCAATTCGGATTAGCGATAATGTTACGGCCAACATAGTCAGCAATGCGCGCCGAATTGACTTCAGGGACCACCAGCGGGATCGAAGGGTCACGGCGAAAACAGGAGGTGTTATCGATGACGACACAACCCTGAGCGGCTGCCACGGGGGCATACTTTGCCGAGACCGAGCCACCCGCAGAGAACAAGGCGATATGGGTATTGCTAAAATCAAAGGTAGCGAGATTTTCGACTCGGATTGATTTACCCTTAAATTGCAGCGTCGTACCCGCCGAGTTTTCACTCGCCAAGAGAACCAGATTATCGACGGGGAACTGACGTTCCGCTAAAATTTCCAGCATAACTTCACCGACCGCTCCGGTCGCGCCGACGATGGCGACATTTACCTTTTCCACAATATTCTCCGTTGTTTTTCCTACGTGCGCTGTGTTGCAAGCCTCTACATGCCCCGCATTATACTCCTGCGCGAGGCGACATATAGGATATTCTCACCGGCTAGCCAATGCCCGGATCAACCAGCCCAAGCACCTGTTTACCGACGCTCAAGGCGCGCGCACGCGCGCCTGTCGGCGTCGAGGCGACGATGCTATGATCAATTCGTCTCGAACACAAATTCATATTTTTTATTAACCCTATAAGCGACCGGAATGATCGATTTAGATAGCATTAAAGCCTTTGTTGCCGTCGCGGAAACAGGCTCCTTCTCCATTGCTGCCAACCGCCTGCATTTGACCCAACCAGCCGTCAGCAAGCGGATCGCGTTGCTCGAAAGCCAGTTAAATGTTCGTTTGTTTGATCGCATTGGCCGGATTATTGGTTTGACCGAGGCTGGGCGCACATTCGACCCTCGAGCGCGACTGATTCTCCAGGAAGTCGAGGACACCCAGCGGGCCATTCGTAACCTCAGCGGTACAGTGGCCGGCCGCCTGTCGCTGGCTACCAGTCACCATATCGGTCTTTGGCGATTACCCACGGTGTTAAAAACCTACTCAGAGCGCTATCCCGCTGTGGCGCTAGACCTACATTTTATGGATTCTGAAGTGGCGCACGAGCAAATCGTGCAGGGCAATCTTGAACTTGGCATCATCACGATGGCCCCACGGCCGCACGAACGCTTAGCCTCTCGCGCGATTTGGACCGACGACCTCGTATTTGTCTGCGCTCCGGATCATGCTCTGGCGAGTTACGCAAACCCCAGCCTCGAGCAAATCGCCGCGTTCCCGGCTATTCTGCCGGACATGAGCACCTTTACCGGGCGCATCATCAAACAGATATTCGAGGACCAGGGCCTGCCAATTCAAGTCAGCATGTCGACTAACTACCTTGAGACCATCAAGATGCTGATTACTATTGGCCTGGGCTGGAGCGTTCTGCCACGCAGCATGCTGGACGACACCGTTAGTGTGTTAGCGGTGCCGAATATTCGAATCGAGCGTAAACTCGGCGTTATTCACCACGTCCAACGCAGCCTGTCTAACGCTGCGCTGGCTTTTATGGACCTATTGGCCGAAGACGCCGCCTAAAACCTTGGCCCAGCCGGCACCACGTTGGCATTCTGCGCTCGATGCCGCAGCAGATGATCCATCAGGACAATGGCCAACATGGCCTCGGCGATCGGCGTCGCTCGCACGCCAACACAGGGGTCATGACGGCCCTTGGTCACGACTTCCGCGGAATTGCCGGCGCTATCCACGCTCTGACCTGGTTTGGTAATACTGGATGTCGGCTTTAAGGCGATACTGACGGTGATATCCTGACCGGAGGAAATCCCCCCCAGAATGCCGCCCGCATTATTCGAGGTGAAACCGTTCGGCGACATTTCATCTCGGTGCATGGAGCCCTTCTGGGTGATTGATGCAAAGCCGGCCCCGATCTCTACGCCCTTAACCGCGTTGATGCTCATCATCGCATGGGCAATGTCCGCATCAAGTCGATCAAATACCGGCTCACCGAGTCCGGGCATTAAGCCCGAGGCGACAATATTAATCCGTGCACCAATTGAGTCGCCCTCGCGTCTAAGCGCATCGATCATCTGCTCAAGGCGCGGCACCAGCGCTGCATCTGGACAGAAAAACGGATTTTGTTCGATCTGATCCCAATCAATGACCTGCGGGCTCAAGTCACCCATCTGTGCCATATAGCCCCTAATCAGGATGCCGTGCTCAACGGCTAAGTATTTCTTAGCCACAGCCCCGGCCGCCACGCGCATGGCGGTCTCACGGGCCGAGGAGCGCCCACCCCCACGATAATCACGGATCCCATACTTCTGCGCATAGGTATAGTCGGCGTGCGCGGGTCGATAGACGTCCTTGATGTTCGTATAGTCCTTCGATTTTTGGTCCTGATTCTCAATCAGCAGACCGATGGGCGTGCCCGTCGTCAACCCTTCAAACACCCCCGACAAAATTTTGACTTGATCAGACTCTCGACGCTGGGTCGAATACTTTGAGGACCCAGGCTTGCGACGATCTAGATCACCCTGCAAATCCAACTCATCCAAAGCCATCCCCGGCGGACAACCATCGATGATACAGCCCAGCGCCAAGCCGTGGCTCTCACCAAAGGTGGTCACCCTGAATACATCTCCAATACTGCTACCCGGCATATCGCACTCCCTTCCTGAGCGCGTATTATAACCCTAAGTGAGCCGAAACTGCTGCGCTGTCGTAACTTAGCTATCAAGCGCTTTACCCGATTGTAAGATTCGCTTAGGGTAGCGCTATCAATGACTGGACCTGAAATATATGCGAGACGCATTTAAGAAAATTTTGACCGATATTGGCGAAGATCCTAACCGCGAGGGGTTAATCGACACACCGGAGCGGGCGGCCAAAGCGATGTCGTTCCTAACCCACGGCTATACGCAGACCCTCGAAGAGGTTGTCAATAAAGCCTTGTTTGAATCCGACACTAACGAGATGGTTATCGTCCAAAACATCGAGCTGTACTCGATGTGTGAGCATCATATGCTGCCGTTTATCGGCAAATGTCATGTGGCTTACATCCCCACTGGCAAGGTGCTAGGACTGTCCAAAGTAGCACGTGTGGTGGACATGTATGCCCGTCGCCTGCAAATACAGGAAAACCTAACCAAGCAGATCGCTGAAGCCATTCAGTCTGTGACGACGGCGTCAGGGGTTAGCGTGATTATTGAAGCGAAACACATGTGCATGATGATGCGAGGTGTCGAAAAACAAAACTCGGTCATGAAAACCTCAGTCATGCTCGGTGACTTCAGAGATAGCGCTGCAACACGCATGGAGTTCATGTCATTGCTCAATCTATCCTCAAGCTAACTGACAACGAGCTGAAAACCGCCCACTCGGCTTGCCGCTAGTCTGCTAGCAACAGCTCAAGACGTGCAGGCGCATCAGTACCCGGCGCCAACGGCCCGACGCCATAGGCCTGCAACCGCGACTCATCGACACCTAGTTTGATCAAACGGAGCCGAAAATCTGCCGCGGCCAAGGCTGTTCGCGCCATCGCTGCGGAGAGTGTTTCGTCTCGTTGCAGGGCGTCATGGCCGACAATGTACACAATCGACGTCTGATTGCCCGCCAGCGCGGCGGCCACCCGCTGCGTGACAGCAACTTCAGGCTGCAGCCCGAGTTTAACCGGTGCGCCCGAGCTCAGCGCCTGCAATAGGTTTACCGAGTCCAGCTCGGTCATTGCGGTTGCAGAATCTCGCTGCGGCTTGATGATATCTAGGTGGGCATAAACCTGCCCCGTTGCGCGTTGAGCAACATAGATCGCCAGATATTGGCCGTCGATTACACCAACAATATAGTGCTGAAATTGCTCTGGGCCATATAAAATACGGCGCTCGAACACACTATTAGCCCAATAATTACTGCTGCCACACTCGCGTCCGGCACATTGATACAAAATCTGTCCTTGGCGCTCCAACTGTTCGACATAAAATTCGAAGACCAGATTGCTACGCTGCTCATCAGCTAACAGATACGTATTGCGGGTGCGTTGACCCTGAAGGTATCGAGACGCCTCCGGAGCAATCTCATTATTCACTTTCTTTAAGGCACCCAACATGATGCGATGAGTGGAGATGGCCTGTTCCTCTGTGCTCTCAACCAGCTGAGCCCGGGGATACAGCGCGATGATACCGACCTCGTTACCTGCGCCAAACACGGTCAGCGGCAACCAGGCAAACAGCAACGCTGCGCAAACTCGCCTCAGATCACTGCCCCCTTGAAGTCCGACAGCCGCGTGAACTCTTCGATTCGACTTTATCCGCATGTATCTATCGTCCATCTCAATTCACTCGCTCGTGGTGAAAATACATCCAATGTAATGGCGACAATAGACGCCGTACCCATCATAACGACTTCACCGGTAAGATAATCAATCAATTCACTGACAAACGGCTGATGGGTAACTAGCAGCGGTGCTGGGAAGCTGCTGGTCGCGAGCAAGGCCAATACCCGGTTGAGATCGCCATTGGGCGCAAGGCTATCCCAACAGAGAATCGCATCACGGAAATCCAAGCGAGCCGCCATCAGCCCCGCGGTCTCTTGTGCCCGGGACAACGGACTGGCGATGATGTGCGATACCTGAACATTGGTTTCGAGCAGGCTTGCACCATTAGCCATGATTTCGGTCGCGCCGAGCAAACTTAAAGGCCTAGCCGCATCTGGGTATGACATCACGGCATCACCGTGGCGCATTAACAGTAGATTCATTCCTGATCACCTTGTCACGCTTCATGGCGGCGGCATGCCCATTGCGTCTGATAAAGATTAACACATAATCTCGGCCCGCTAGACCAACTGAGACTTCACGAATAGCCGAACCTAGCGCAACTAGTCAGGTTTTTTTTGAATATACAAAATACTTACATTTTTCGCTCACAACCTTGAGCTGCACCCTATACTTAACTAACTATTGAGGTTAAGTTATTTTTCCGCCTTTGACTAACAGCTAAATTCTGTGAACGACCTGGTCAATAAAATACAGCAGACTGCTATCCGCACGTTACATCATCTTATCCAAAAGGTGGTTACCGAAGGCGATGGCTTGGCGTTGTTTGGGCCATCAGGAGACGACTTGGTCGCGCAATTTATAGCAAATGTACGCAACACTTTCGCTGAATTTTCCGACACCCAACTGAAAAAAAACACTGTCGTTGATTTCGATAGTCTGTCTCTAGTTCAAGAAGACGAACTCAACACCATGGTGGCCACCAGGGGGATGATCGCAGCGGCGAGAAATAAGAATCTGCCCGCTTATATCAGTTTTAATACTCGACTGGGCACCGTGATCGAAACCAAGGTAATCGATGAGTCGTCGAATCCGCTAGATCCGCAACAATTATCAACGGCGTTCACGGCCGCCATGCTAAAGGTCAATTCTCGCGCTAAGAACGATCTTGCCGCCTATCGACGATTCAATGAACTTCTGCTGAAGCAACTCGACATTGTGCTGCACGAAGCTAACCAGATGATGATCAAAGCGGGCGTCATGCCTGACCTCAGAACAGAGACCGCGAGCCATCACTCCAGAAGGACAACCCAAAGTCGAAGCCGTGCTCGACCGCAGTTAGAAAGAATGGATAGCTTTGGCGGTCTTGAAGAGCAACCAGCAGACAGCGAGTCTGATCATCCTGAACTGTTCGGCATGATGCAAAACTTGTTGCGGCCAGCCGCTCGCGGTGCATCAGCCGCTAATGCCGCGGGTCAACAATTCGCCGTACCCAGCTCGATGCTTAGCGCCGCCCAAACAGCGGGCTTATTGAGCCCGGCGAGCAACGAAGCCGTCGTGATGGTCGGCCAACAGGAACTATTCGACATTCTCACCAACATTCAGCAATCACTGAACGTCGGTGCGACTGATGGCCCTGATGGCACTCATGGTATTGATGGTATTGATGGCATTGATGGTATTGATGGTATTGATGGTACTGCCGGAACAACAGGTAATGACATCAACAAGCACAACGTATCCGAGTCAATCAGCGCGGCGTTGCTGCAAACCAATGAAGCGGGCAAGACCAACGCTGTTGACCAGCAATCGGCGGATATTATCAGTTTAGTTTCCCTGCTTTATGAAGCCATCTGGCAAGATGGCTCAGTCGCCCTGCCCATCAAAGAACTCATCGGGCGAACTCAGATCACCATTATCAAGGTGGCCTTATCAGACACCACTTTTTTCAACCGCGAGAACCATCCAGCTCGAAGCATCCTCAACGAATTTGCCTCAGCTGCGATTGGCTGGACAGAAGTCCGCGACTTGGAAAACGACTCGCTGTATCAAAAAATGAACGAATTGGTCAGCCGCATGTTAATCGAGTATACCGACGACATCGACCTCTTCAATGAATTGCTCAAAGACTTCAAGCAATTTCGCGCTCGCCTCGCAGCCAAAACTCATCACCTTGAACAACGCATCATGCGCGCAAACGAGCGCGAAGAGCGAATTGAAGATATCCGCGAACTGGTAGATCAAAAAATTGCGGAGCGAATTCTTGGACGAGAATTGCCGGCTTTTATTCAGGACTTTTTGGGTCAGGTGTATCACCGGTTTATGGTGATGCTGGTACTTAAAGAGGGTCCTGGCAGCAACGCCTGGAAGCAATCCATTAACACCATCGACGTATTGCTGTGGACCGTCCAGCCTAAAGATCAAGCTGACGATCGGGTCCGACTCGACACTGTCAACCCGCGTTTGCTGAACAATCTACGTAAAGCTTTGCGAATTACTAAACTAGGAAGCCTGGAAATCGATCGGTTAATGGCGGAACTGACGAGCATTCAAGAGGCCTCTTTCGCTCAGTACGAACAAAGATTAACCGTCGCCAACAGTGGCGACGAGTTTACAGGCGAGGAAGTTGAACTTCCGGAGACGAGCATCCAAGGTGTTCAGCCGCCGAATACCGACAAGCAAGCACCTGTCGTTGAAGTTATCGATGAGGATGATCCCCATATGCAAACCGTCGACCAACTTGGCGTCGGTGTCTGGTTCGAATTCCTAGGCGAAGCTGAACAGACTATTCGCTGTAAGCTTGCCGCTAAAATCAAAGTTATCGATAAATATATCTTCGTTAATCAACAGGGCGTCAAGGTTGTCGAAAAGACTCGTGTCGGCCTTGCCCGCGAACTCAAGGACGGCACGGTAAATTTGATCAGCGACGGCCTATTGTTCAGCCGAGCACTCGAATCAGTGATCGGCAACTTACGCGCGTCACAGCAGAAACAGAAAGGGGACGCCTTCCAGCCAAGCAGCGGTTGCTCTTAACCACGACCGCTGATGCCTGAGCCCCCCCTATTAGCCACTAGTTCGCTGACAGCTCCAGAAGCAGCTTGTTCAAACGGCTGACATAGCTCGTTGGCTCTTCCAAATGACTACCCTCGGCCAGCATTGCTTGATCGTAAAGGACTAAGGTCAGGTCATTGAAACGATCGTCATCGGTTTCAGCGTTCAACTTTTCAACCAGCGGGTGCGTTGGGTTTAACTCAAAGGTACGCTTGTTCTCGGGCACCGCCTGTCCTGCTGACTCGAGTATGCGACGCATCTGCATGCCCATCTCGTCTTCGTTAACGACCAGGCAGGCTGGCGACTCGGTGAGACGATGAGTAATTCGCACCGTTTCAACCTTTTCGCCTAGCACAGTCTGAATACGAGCGAGCAAATCAACAAATTGCTTTTCAACAGCTTCATTGGCGGCTTTTTCTTGCGGATCTTCCAGGTCGCCCAAGTCCAGCGTGCCCTTTGCAACATCTTGAAATTTCTTGTCTTCAAACTCCATCAAATGACTCATCAGCCATTCGTCGATGCGATCAGTCAGAATCAGTACTTCGATACCCTTTTTCTTAAAGACCTCTAAATGCGGACTGTTGATTGCGGTGTGATAATTATCGGCCGCCACATAATAAATTGTCTCTTGACCTTCCTTCATTCGTCCCAGGTAATCTGTCAACGATTGGCTTTGGTCTTTACTGTCGCTGTGGGTTGTTGCAAACCGCAGCAACTTGGCGATCTTGTCCTTGTTGGCAAAGTCTTCAGCCACACCCTCTTTGATGACCTGGCCAAACTCGCTCCAAAAGGTCTGATACTGCTCAGGTTCTTTCTTCGCTAACTTCTCGAGCATGTCCAGAACCCGCTTCGTCAGCGCGCTACGCATTGCGTCAATGGATGGATTTTTCTGTAAAATTTCTCGAGAAACGTTCAGCGGTAGGTTATTTGAATCAATCACGCCCTTAACGAAGCGCAGATACAGTGGCAAAAACTGCTCAGCTTCATCCATGATAAAGACCCGCTGAACGTAGAGCTTAAGACCTCGCGGCGCCTCTCTCTGCCACATGTCAAAGGGGGCCTTCGAAGGGATATAAATCAAACTAGTGTAATCGAGCTTACCCTCAACACGATTGTGGCTCCAATTCAGCGGCGCCTGGTAGTCGTGGGACACCAGTTTGTAGAACTCCTGATATTCTTCGTCGGTAATCTCCGTTCGTGAGCGGGTCCATAGTGCTTTGGCAAGATTAATCGCCTCATACTCTGCCGCTACAGGTTCTTCGCCTTCGGCAGCCGGCGCAGGCTGTGACATCATCATTACCGGTACGGCAACGTGATCGGCGTACTTCTTGACGACGCTGCGTACGCGCCAATCATCCAGAAAGTCTGTCTCGTCTGACTTCAAATGCAGGATCACCGATGTGCCACGTTTCTCACGGTCGATATTTTCAATCTCAAAGTCAGCTTCGCCGGCAGAAATCCACCGTATGGCTTCATTGTTAGCAGCCCCGGCCGCACGAGACTCGACCACAACCTTGTCAGCAACAATAAACGTTGAGTAGAAGCCCACACCAAATTGCCCAATTAACTGCGCGTCCTTCTTCTGATCACCGGTCAGCGCACTGAAAAATTGCGCTGTCCCGGACTTGGCGATAGTACCCAGGTGACTGATCGCATCCTCTCGCGTCATGCCGATGCCGTTATCCGTGATGGTGATAGTACCGGCCTCTTTATCGATATCGATACAGATCCTCAGGTCGGCATCGTCACCCAGCAGATCACTCGTTTGTAGAGCTTCAAAGCGCAACTTGTCAATGGCGTCAGAGGCATTGGAGATCAGCTCGCGCAGGAAAATCTCTTTATTGGAGTACAGCGAGTGAATCATTAACTGAAGCAATTGCTTGGCTTCAGATTGAAATCCTAGAGTTTCTTTTTTCGCTTCTACAGTCATCAGTGCTCACACCTTTTTACGTAACTTACATTGCCAGCATAGATGGGGTTCCCGGTCCACTTTTTCAACCACCCATGACGAAATTGCGGACAAAAAAAAGGGTAGCCGCCGCATGACGCGGAGCTACCCCGAACACCATCAGCCTCTACCAGCCTGTAAGCTCTTTGAGCGCATTGCCGATTTCCGCCAGACTCTTCACTGTATGCACGCCTGCGGCGTTCAATGCCGCAAATTTATCCTCAGCGGTACCCTTGCCCCCGGCAATAATTGCGCCGGCATGGCCCATACGCTTACCCGCTGGTGCAGTCACGCCCGCGATATAGCCCACCACGGGTTTGGTCACATTGGATTTGATAAACTCGGCAGCTTCTTCCTCAGCATTACCACCGATCTCACCGACCATAATGATAGCGTGGGTATCAGGGTCAGCCTCAAACATGGCAAGAATATCAATAAAGTTACTGCCCGGGATGGGGTCACCACCAATACCAACGCAGGTGCTCTGCCCAAAACCCAGGTCGGTGGTTTGCTTGACAGCCTCGTAAGTCAAAGTACCTGACCGCGATACAATCCCGACTTTACCTGGTAGGTGGATAGACCCAGGCATAATACCGATTTTACATTGTCCCGGTGTAATGACACCCGGACAATTAGGCCCGATCAAACGAATTCCGCGGGCATCAAGACTGGCTTTGACCGACAGCATATCGAGAGTCGGCACACCTTCAGTAATACAGACGATCAATTCAATACCAGCGTCTGCCGCTTCCAAAATGCCATCTTTGGCATACGCAGCAGGTACATAAATCACCGAGGCCGTCGCTCCCGTTTCACGCACGGCTTCCTTGACGGTATTGAATACCGGCAGTTCGAGATGTCGCTGACCGCCTTTACCGGGTGTGATACCACCCACTAATTTCGTACCGTACTCCAGCGCCTGCCGAGAGTGCAGGGTTCCCTGAGAACCGGTAAAACCCTGACAAATTACTTTTGTATTTGAATCAATTAGAACGCTCACGCTGCACCTCCGGCGGCTTTCACTGCTTGCTGGACGGCATCCGTCAGACTTGTCGCAGCAATAATATCGACATCGCTATCGGCCAGGGCTTTCACACCAAGGGCCGCATTATTACCTTCAAAACGCACGACCACTGGCAGCGTTACTCCGACCTCCTTCACTGCACCGATAATACCTTCGGCGATAACATCACAGCGGACAATGCCACCAAAAATATTGATGAGCACAGCCTTTACATTGGTGTCAGACAAGATGATCTTAAACGCTTCACTGACGGTCTCCTTGGTCGCACCACCGCCCACATCAAGGAAGTTAGCCGGCTTGCCACCATGCAATTTCACCAGGTCCATCGTCCCCATCGCCAGACCAGCACCGTTGACCATGCAACCGATGTTGCCATCTAGCGCAACGTAATTCAGGCCGAATTCAGCAGCCTGACTCTCGCGGGCATCTTCCTGTGACGGATCATGCATCGTGGCGAGTTTCTTCTGTCGGTAAATAGCATTGCCATCAATGGAGACCTTCGCGTCCAGGCAGTGGATATCACCGTCACTGGTGACCACTAGCGGATTAATCTCCAGCAGCGCCAGATCATTTTCCTGGAACAGTTTTGCCAAGGAAGTGAAAACAGTTGCAAACTGATTGACCTGCTTGCCTTCAAGACCCAACTGAAAGGCTAGGTCTCTGCCCTGATAGGGCATGCCACCGATAGCCGGGTCGATCACTGCCTTGAGAATTTTTTCAGGGGTTTCTTCGGCGACGGTTTCGATTTCCACACCACCCTCGGTGGATGCCATAAACACAACTCGTCGTGACGACCGATCGATGACCGCACCGAGGTACAACTCACGTGCGATATCCGTGCACTCTTCAATGTAGATTTTGCTGACCGGCTGGCCATGCTCATCAGTCTGAAAAGTCACGAGATTAGTGCCGATATGCTGAGCGGCAAACGCGCGTATCTCGGCTTCTGTTGACACCAACTTAACACCGCCAGCCTTACCCCGGCCGCCTGCGTGAACCTGGACCTTGATGACCCAGCGCTCTCCACCTAATTCTTTTGCCGCTGCTACAGCCTCATCTGCTGTATCTACAGCGTAACCTTTGGATACGGGTAAACCGTATTCAGCGAACAATTGTTTCGCCTGATATTCGTGAAGGTTCATAACTTCATGGTCCTTGAAATGTGATTAGAATTATCCTGCATCCAGGATGAGCGCTCGTTTGCCTATCGTTTTTGGTTATCACTTTTACTGTTATTTTTTACGTTTTCGATTCGCTATATGAATGGCATGTCCGGCCACTGCCAGTGCGGCTTCATGAAAGCCTTCCGACAAGGTTGGGTGAGCAAACATCGTCAGACCGATATCCTCAGCACTTGATCCAAATTCCATCGCGATCACCGCCTCGCTAATCATTTCGGAGGCATGGCCGCCAATCATATGGACGCCAAGGATTCTGTCGGTTGCCGCGTCAGCCAACACCTTGATCATCCCTGCAGTATCGTTAGACGCCTGTGCCCTGCCACTGACAGCCAAGGGGAACAGTCCGACATTATAATCGTCACCACTGGCCTTCAATTCTTGCTCAGTTTTGCCCACCCAGGCTATTTCCGGATGGGTATAAATCACTGATGGTACACAATCATAGTTCACCATCGGTTTGTGGCCGGCAATCCGCTCCGCCACCATCACACCCTCTTCCATACCTTTATGGGCCAGCATGGGGCCACGCACAACATCCCCAACAGCAAAGATACCTGGTGCATCAGTGGAGCACAGATCATTGACATAAATAAAGCCACGCTCATCCAGTATCACACCACTGTCAGCGGCTAACAGATTTTCAGTGAATGGCCGGCGCCCTACCGCGACGATCAGTTGATCGAACACTTCTTGTTTCTCGCCTTCCGCATCTGAATAAGTCACAGTGACTTTCTTGCCTTTGATACTGGTGCCAGTGACGCGCGCACCCAACCGTACGTCCATGCCCTGCTGCTTGAAAAGCTTTGCAGAGTCTTTGCTGACCTGCTGATCCGCCATCGGTAAAAACTCTTCGAGGGCTTCAAGCACAATGACCTCGGCGCCCAGCCGCAGCCAGACACTACCGAGCTCTAAGCCGATAACGCCGGCACCAATAACGCCAAGACGCTTGGGTACAGCAGTGAATTCCAGCGCGCCGCTTGAATCGACGATCAAGTTCGGCGTCAGTGGGCATGGTGGAATAGCGACGGGAACGGAACCCGTGGCGATAATAATATTATCCGCTTCAAGCATCTCGACAGTGCCATCGTGGGTCGTTACATCAACCTTGCGGCCAGCATTCAGGCGCGCAGTACCTTCAAAGGTTGTAACACCATTAGACTTCAACAGCCCCGCAACACCCTTGGTTAGGTTTTCAACGACCTTATCCTTGCGCGCTATCATCGTCGGAACGTCGATTTTTAAACCTGAAATTTTGATACCAATTTCGTCAAATTCGTTCTTGGCCTGACTATACTTGTGTGACGCATCCAATAACGCTTTCGATGGTATGCAGCCGACATTCAAACAGGTTCCACCGAAAGCTGGCTTTCCGTGTTTATTGATCCATTTATCGATACACGCTGTTTTCAGACCCAGCTGTGCAGCCCTGATCGCGGCATGATAGCCAGCAGGGCCTGCGCCTATCACGATCACGTCAAATTTGGTTGCCATACTAATACGTCTCCAGAGAGGTTCGTTAAATGTCCAGCAGGATTCTGGCTGGCTCTTCGAGGAAGTCTTTAATCGTCACGAGAAAGCGGACCGCCTCTTGCCCATCAATCAGACGATGGTCGTAAGACAATGCCAGATACATCATCGGTCTGATCACAACCTGCCCACCCACGGCCATTGGCCGCTCCTGGATTTTATGCATCCCCAGGATCGCCGTCTGTGGCGGATTTAAAATCGGCGTGGATAACAAGGAACCAAACACGCCCCCATTAGAAATGGTGAAGGTCCCGCCGGTCATATCGTCAATGGCCAGCTTGTTATCCTTGGCACGGGTACCGTAGTCGCGAATTTGTTCTTCAATTTCTGCCAGGGTCAGGCTGTCAGCATCACGCAAAACCGGCACCACAAGCCCACGGGGTGAACCCACCGCAACACCAATATCTTGATAGCCATGATAAACAATGTCGCTACCGTCAATGGAGGCATTCACCGCTGGGAAGCGCTTCAAGGCTTCGATGCAAGCGCGGACAAAGAACGACATAAAGCCCAGTCGAGTGCCATTGTGGGCCTTCTCAAAGGCTTCTTTGTACTGGCTGCGAAGTTCCATGATCGCCGTCATGTCCACCTCGTTAAAGGTTGTTAGCATCGCCGCAGTTTGCTGGGCCTCCAGCAGCCGGCGAGCAACGCTGGCACGCAAGCGAGTCATGGGGACACGGCGCTCAATACGACCCGAGGCACCGTTGGCTTCATTCACTACGACTGGAGCTGTGGTTTGACTGACTGCAGCTACCGCAGCCTGAGTCACGTTAGCCACGGCCATCAGTACATCTTCTTTCGTGACCCGGCCACCCTTACCAGTACCTGTGATTTGGGTGATATCAAGCTTGTTTTCGCTAGCCATCTTCTTCGCGGCTGGGCTCACAAACGCATCAGCTTCGGGCGCAGCAGTAACTGGCGGCGCAGTAGTCTCTGCAGCGGGGGATTTCGCCTCCACCAACGCGGCCTCACCGGCAACGAAGTGGGCCATGACTTCTTCTGCCAATACTGTCTCGCCCGCCTGCTTAAGGATCTCACTCAAATGCCCATCAACCGGAGCAACCACCTCGAGTACGACCTTGTCGGTTTCAATATCGACCAGAACTTGATCACGGCTGACTTGCTCACCAACCTGAACATGCCAGACTGCAATCTCACCGTCGGCGATAGACTCAGGAAACTCAGGCGCTTTAATCTCTATCATTTTACTTTCCTATGCTGCAATGCGAACACAAATTTGGGAATCTCTGATTAAGCCGGCATATGACACTAACTATGCCGTAAATACTTTGGAGCAATTTTTGAGCTATCGAAGGTTTCATACCTATCCACGACAGTCAAAAAGCGCGCTGTGCATACTCGATCTCAGCAGCACCACCAAAATACCCAGTTATTCAGAGCCTCCTTCGTTATTCAATATTGGTATTGTACAGGGCGTCGTGAACCAGCCGTTCCTGCTGACGAATATGCAAGGACACATAACCCGCTGCCGCTGCCGCTGAAGCCTCGCGACCGGCATAATGCAAATATAAGCCCGGGTAACTGGCATTCATGGCCCGCCGAATATGATGCTGACTACTATACCAGGCACCTTGATTCATCGGCTCTTCCTGGCACCATGCAGCGACGGCAATATTTTTATAGCGTTTCAATATGGCTTTCAGCTCAACGTCTGGGAACGGGTACAACTGCTCGATACGCACAATGGCGACGTGGTCTAACTGGTCTTCCTGGCGCTTGGCATCGAGATCGTAGTAGACCTTGCCGCTACAAAATATCAAGCGAGTAATGTCCGCGGCTTTAGAAACTGCTGGGTCGTCAATGACATTCTGGAACTCCCCTTCACAGAGATCTTCCAGTGTGGAAATCGCATCTTTATGACGGAGCAAACTCTTTGGCGTCATGACGATTAATGGTCGACGTAGGGGCCGAATAGCTTGTCGACGCAATAAATGAAACATTTGCGACGGGGTACTCGGCACACAAACTTGGATATTGTGTTCAGCGCAGAGCTGCAGGAACCGCTCCAACCGCGCAGACGAATGCTCTGGCCCAGCGCCTTCGTAGCCATGAGGCAAGAGCATCGTTAAGCCGCAAAGTCGGGCCCATTTATGCTCACCACTGGTAATGAACTGATCGATCACCACTTGGGCTCCGTTGGCAAAATCACCAAACTGGGCTTCCCATATTACCAGCGTATTAGGGCTGGTTTGAGCGTAGCCGTATTCAAAAGCCAACACCGCTTCCTCAGACAGAAAAGAATCATACATGTCGAAGCGCGCTTGAGAGTCACTAAGGTTTTTTAAGGGTACATGCTCTAAACCGGCTTTTTGATCATGCAATGAAGCATGACGATGAGAGAATGTCCCTCGTGCAACGTCCTGACCTATTAAGCGAATGTTATGGCCTTGAGACAACAACGTCGCATAAGCCATGATCTCGCCATAACCCCAATTCAAGGGTAAAGCGCCCGCCGTCATTTTCTTGCGGTCGTCTAAAATCTTACTGACCTGTTTTTGTATGACAAAGCCCTCGGGCAACTCTGTCATCTGATTCGCTAAACTTTGAAAATCCTTCAATGCAAAACCAGTCTCTGCTGGAGCCGTCCATTCATGCCCCAAGTAAGAACGCCAGTCAACAAACATGCTGGTGTCAGGTTCCTTGAGAAAATCCCAGGCAACCGCCTCGCCTTTATCCAATGCATCCCGGTAAGCATCAACGCGACTTTGCAAATCAGCCTCATCAACGATGCCTTCCTTAATCATCTTGTCAGCATATATCGTCAACGTCGTCTGGTGCTTGCGGATGCGCTGATACATCATCGGCTGAGTAATCGATGGTTCATCACCCTCGTTGTGGCCACGGCGACGATAGGAGACCAGGTCTATGACCACGTCTTTATGAAACTCCATGCGGTAATCAAGAGCCAACTGAGAGACGAAGATAACAGCCTCGGGATCATCTCCATTAACGTGGAAAATGGGCGCCTGGACCATCTTCGCGATTTCAGTGCAATAGCGCGTAGAGCGCGCATCTTCCTGTTTACTAATGGTGTAGCCAATTTGATTATTAATAATGACGTGAACTGTACCACCGGTGTAGAAACCCCGAGTTTGTGACATTTGGAAGGTCTCCATGACCACACCTTGACCCGCAAACGCTGCGTCGCCATGCACATTGATAGCCAAGACCTTATCGCCCAAGACATCTTCACGTCGATCCATTCGCGCACGGACCGAACCTTCGATGACCGGCGCACCAATCTCCAAGTGAGAAGGATTAAAACCCAGAGCCAGGTGCATCTCACCGCCTGGCGTCATCAAATTGGAAGAAAAACCTTGGTGGTATTTAACATCACCAGAACCGAAGCCCGGTGTATAGCGACCCTCAATGCAAGCGTA
>FLOH01001099.1_pt1 | contig 44613 bp, 44 predicted proteins | sample 756751 | NCBI WGS metagenome assembly FLOH01 (sample SAMEA4026879, study PRJEB14308) | marine metagenome | biome: coastal water; material: water | depth 74 m
ACGGCCTTGGCACGTACGGCTACTGGTGGTCTTCTCTGCAGAGTGGCACTAGTGCTTGGCTCCGGGCCTTGCTCTCTGGGAATGCTCAGGTCTTCCGTTATCCTCTCGCCAAGGTGTACGGGTTTTCTGTTCGCTGCCTGAAGAATTGACCCGGTGGAATATTCCACAGGGTGATTCGACTATTTTTACTATTTTACTAATTTGAATTTTTATGGCAATTTACAGCACCTTGCTAGTCTACAAAGCAAGTTATGATCTACTGATACATATCTTTGTGGCTACCAAAGAGTTCACTAGAGATTACAAATATACCCTAGGCGAAAATATTAAAAAAGAAGCGTTAGAGATGATTGCCAATATTTATCGCGCCAATTCCGTGGGCATAATGGTCAAAAGGTGTTGGTAATTTATCTCTCTTTTAGATTAAAATACCACTTAAAATAATTAAATCTACGAGTTGGTGAAAGTCCTCTCGTATTAACTAGCCCGGTTGCCGGATCATATTCAACAATGAATTTACCAGCACAGTGGGAACCAGCTACTGATGGTGCCGGTTCCGGAATATTTGGCTATTCTTATGTTGTTGATAAAATAGCTAATACGGAGGTTGATCAGATTTTTGATTTTTCTACTCTTCCCACTTCAATTACAATTGGAAGTCGAGGAAATGGCGACTATTATGTTCATGTTCGGGCTGTGGATAACAATTTTAATAAAACAGCAGGTCAAAATTGGAGTGAGGTTGCACATTTTGGGCCATTTACTTTTTCTCGTTAAATTGGAGTAGTAAAAATATTTTATAGATGCTAAAATAAAGGTGAAATTTTTACATCAAATAATAAAATTATATATATGAAAAAAGGTGGCAAGTTTATCTTTGTAATCGGAGGGGTAATGAGTGGAGTGGGTAAGGGAATTGCCAGTGCTTCAATTGGTAAAATTTTACAAGGCAAAGGACTTAGTGTCACTGCCATTAAAATTGATCCATATCTTAATGTTGACGCTGGTACAATGAACCCTGTAGAACACGGTGAAGTTTTTGTAACCGAAGATGGTGACGAAACCGATCAAGACTTAGGTAACTACGAAAGATTTTTAGATGTTAATATTTATCGGGACAATTATATGACCACTGGCCGAGTATATCAGTCGGTGATTAATCGAGAACGAAATTTAGAATATGGTGGTAAGTGTGTTGAGGCTGTTCCTCATATCCCAGAAGAAATTATTGGACGCATTAAGCGTGCCACCAAAAAAGCCAAAGCGGATGTTACTTTAATTGAGATAGGTGGAACGGTAGGTGAATATCAAAACATGTTGTTTCTAGAAGCCGCTAGAATGATGCACTTGAAAAACCCCGAAGATGTCTTGTTTGTTTTAGTTAGTTTCTTGCCAATCCCATCTAAGATTGGTGAAATGAAAACAAAACCAACCCAGATGGCCGCTAAAACTTTAAACTCTTATGGTATTCAAGCTGATTTTATCTTGTGTCGCGCTAGTGTGCCAGTTGATGCTCCTCGAAAAGAAAAGATTGCTACTTTCTGCAATGTTCATAAGGAAGATATTATCTCAGCGCCGGATGTGGATAGTGTTTATGATATTCCAGTTAACTTTGAAAAAGAAGGATTGGGAGATAAGATCCTTACTAAGTTTGGTATGAAAACTGGCAAAAAGGATTTAGTAGAATGGCGTAAATTCATCGCTAAGACAAAAAATCTTAAAAAGAAGGTTAGAGTCGGAATTGTTGGTAAATACTTTGAAACAGGGAACTTTGTTTTGTCTGATTCCTATATATCAGTGATTGAAGCCGTAAAATACGGTGCAGTATATAATGGGGCTAAGGCGGAAATTGATTGGATTAATTCTGATGTTTATGAAGGCGATAAAAAGAAACTAAAGGAACTAGATAATTATGATTGTCTGATTGTCCCAGGCGGGTTTGGTACTAGGGGAATTGAAGGAAAAATCAGGGCAATTGAGTATGCTAGAGAAAATAAGATACCTTATTTGGGGCTTTGCTATGGTATGCAACTGGCAGCAGTAGAATTTATGCGAAATGTTTGTAATAAGCCGGATGCCCATACTCAAGAAATAGATCCTGAAGTAAAAACTCCAGTTATTCATATTATGCCAGAGCAAGCTGAAAAGTTAGCCAAAAAGCAATATGGTAATACTATGCGACTTGGTGCTTATCCTTGTAAATTAAAGAAAGATAGCATCAGTGCGGAATTATATGGTGAGTCTAAGATTTCAGAAAGACATCGGCATCGTTATGAATTTAATAATAAGTATCGTGATCTTGTCGAGAAAAATGGATTGGTGATTGCTGGTACTTCACCAGACGATAAATTGGTGGAGATAATTGAATTACCTAAGGATGTTCATCCCTTCTTTATCGGGGTGCAATTTCATCCGGAATTTAAGGCTCGACCGCTTAACCCACATCCATTGTTTGTTGGTTTGATTAAGGCGGGGTTGGAAAAGTAATCTAAGTCATTAACGACATAGATAACGCTATAGTTATCTCTAGAGATAACTATATAGATTATTTGTTGTCATCCTGATAACACCCACTGTCATCCTTGCGCAGGCAGGAATCCAGATTATTGATAAGATTCCCGCCTACGCGGGAATGACATTTTCTATGAATAAAATAGAGGCCAAAAAGCGTATTACTAAGTTGAAGAGTCAATTGAAAGAAATTGACTATGCTTATTATGTTTTAGATAAGCCTTTTGTGACTGATGCTGTTCGTGATTCATTAAAAGATGAATTGGAGAAACTTGAAAAAGAATATCCAGAACTGGTCACTACCGATTCACCAACTCAGAGAGTGGGCGGAAAAGCATTGGGTCGATTTAAAAAACATCGTCACAATATTCCCAAGTATTCATTAGACGATATGTTTTCAATTGATGAAGTTAATGATTTTGATGGTCGAGTGAAAAAAGGCTTGGGCTTGCCTGAAAATAAAGACATTGAATATTTAGCAGAGCTAAAAATTGATGGTTTAAACATTTCTTTAATATATAAAGAGGGGAGATTAGAAAAAGCAGTGACCAGAGGTGATGGAGTAGAGGGGGAAGTAGTTACTCACACCATTAGAACTATTGGCAGTATTCCGCTTAAGCTAAATGAAGATATAGACATTGAAGTTGGTGGTGAAGTATTTATGCCAACAGCGAGTTTTGTTGAGTTGAACAAAAACAGTGTTCAACAATTTGCAAATCCCAGAAATGCAGCAGCCGGCACTGTTCGTCAACTTGATCCAAAAGTAGCTAGTTCTCGTAACTTAGATGCATTCATTTGGGCTATTTATGAGCCTCAAAAGTATGGTTTGAAGACTCAAGAAGATGTGTTTAATTGGCTGAAAAAACTAGGCTTTAAAATTAATCCTCATATCAAAAAAGTAGTTGGTTTTTCTGAGATCGAAAAACATTTTAAGAAGTGGGAGAAGGATAGAGAAAAATTAGATTATGAGATTGATGGAGTTGTGTTGAAGGTTAATGATTTAGATTCTCAAGACAAGTTAGGACGAACCGCTAAACACGTGAAGTGGGCAGCGGCTTATAAGTTTCCAGCTGAGCAGGTGACGACGGTAGTTGAAGATATCCAAGTGCAAGTTGGTAGGACCGGGGCACTTACTCCAGTTGCTCATTTGACTCCAGTTAATCTTGCTGGTTCAGTGGTTAAGCGAGCGACGTTACACAACCAAGATGAAATAGATCGACTGGACGTGCGAATTGGTGACACGGTAGTTTTACAAAAGGCGGGGGATATTATCCCAGATATTATCGAGACTCTTCCGAAGATGAGAACAGGCAAAGAAAAGAAATTCAAGATGCCAGATAGGTGCCCTATTTGTAATTCTGAAGTAATTAAAAAACCGGGAGAGGTTGCTCATTATTGTTCTAACGCCGAGTGCTATGCCGTTCAAAGTGAAAATATTACTCATTTTGTATCTAAGCGTGCGTTTAATATTGACGGTTTGGGACCAAAGATTTTGGAGCAATTAAAAAAAGCCGATCTGATTAAGGACGCCGGAGATATTTTCTTTTTGAAGAGAGAGGATTTGGAACCACTGGAGAGATTTGCAGAGAAGTCAGTAGATAATTTATTGAAATCAGTTGAAGATAGTAAAAAAATTACATTGGCGAAGTATATTTATGCTTTAGGTATCCGCCATGTGGGCGAGGAAACCGCGGTGCTTCTAGCGAAGCAGATTTCAAATGATAAAATCCAAATGACAAATCAAGTCATAATGACAATTGATAGAATTAAAAAGATTATTTATGAGTTGTCCTTGGAAGAAATTGAAGCCATTGAAGGCATCGGCCCAATTGTGGCGAAGAGTTTTTATGATTGGTTTAAGAATGAAAAGAATATTGCGCTACTGAATAAGCTGAATAATGCTGGATTAAATATTGAGTTGCCAGAAGTTAAAAAACAGGGAGGATTAACTGGCAAAACTTTTGTGTTAACTGGTGAGATGGAGAGTATGACTAGAGATGAGGCCAAGGATATTATTAGAAGTCTTGGTGGTAATGTTTCCTCTTCCGTTAGTGGACGTACTGATTATGTGGTGTCCGGAAATAATCCAGGATCAAAATATGATAAGGCACAAAAATTGGGGGTTAGAATATTGGATGAAAAGCAGTTTTTAGGGATACTGAAGTAAAATGTTCTAAACCCTTGATAATATTCTAATATTCTTGTAAAATACTTAAGTAATAGCGATCCTAATATCCGAATACATTCGAATAATCCGAATACATCTGAATAATATTATGAAATTAACAAAGAGTGAAGTTGAACATATTGCTGATCTAGCACGACTTCATCTAACTGAAAAGGAAAAAGAACAATATAGCGAGCAACTCTCGTCTATTTTAGATTATGTAGAAAAAATGAATGAAGTGGATACTAGTGGAGTGGAGCCAACTTCACAGGTAACCGGCTTAAAAAATGTAATGCGTGAAGACAATATTGAAGAATCTGGTATTCACCAGGAACTGGTTGAATGTGCTCCCGAGAAGGCTGGTGATCAGATTGTGGTACCAAAGATATTGGATAAATAATTCATCTAAATTACAATTCACCTAATTCACCGAATAAAATGTCTAATTAAAAAAAGGTCGAAATTCAAATACTTTTTAATTTTAGAGTCTGTTATTGGGGTTTTATTAGATGAATTAGAAATTAGGTTAATTAGAAATTTATTTTAAGATAAGAATATGAGATTAGTATTATAAAATAATTTATGAAGTTAAATAGTTTAACCTTGCTACAATGCTTCAAGGGTCTTCGCGACAAAGACTTCTCTGGTCTTGAGTTGACCAAAGATTGTTTCAAACGGATCAAGTCAATTGATAAAGATATTAAGGCCTTTTTGACACTGAATGAAGAAGAGGCACTTGCTCAGGCTAAAGAGGTGGATAAAAAGATTGCTTCTGGTGAAGATATTTCTCCCTTGGCTGGCATTCCGGTTGCGTTTAAAGATATTTTTTGCACTAAGGGACTTCGGTCAACTGGTGGATCAAAAATATTAGAAAATTATGTTCCGCCATATGATTCGACAGTAGTAAAAAAAACCAGAGAGAATGGCGGAGTGATTATCGGTAAAGTTAATAATGATGAATTTGCCCAGGGTGGTTCAACTGAAAATTCTGGATTTTCCCCCACTCACAACCCTTGGGATTTAGATCGAGTTCCTGGCGGTAGCTCTGGTGGATCAGCTGCGGCTATTACCGCAGATGAGTGTATCTATGCTTGGGGCACAGATACTGGCGGATCAATTAGACAACCAGCTTCATTTTGCAATGTATCTGGACTTAAGGTTACTTATGGACGAGTTTCAAGATATGGTGTAATGGCGATGGCATCGTCGTTAGATACTATCGGACCAATGGCTAAAAATGTTGAAGATTTGGCGGTGATTATGGAAGAGGTGGCTGGATGTGACCCCAAAGACTCTACTACTCCCGATGAAAAAGTAGATAAATATACTGAAGAGATTCAAAAAGATATAAAAGGATTAAAAATTGGTTTGCCGAAAGAATATTTTATTGAAGGAATGGATGAAAATGTCAAAAAGACTGTTTTGGAGTCTGCCAAGAAACTTGAAGAGTTGGGGGCAGAAGTGGTAGATATTAGTTTGCCAAATACTGATTTGGCTGTTTCTGCTTATTATGTGATTTGCCCCAGTGAAGTTAGTTCTAATATGGCTAGATTTGATGGTATTAGATATGGCTTGTCTAGTCGATCAGGAAAAAACTTGTTGGATATTTATAAAAATACAAAAGGTGATGGATTTGGCGATGAGGTGAAGCGAAGAATTATGGTGGGTACTTATGCGCTTTCTGCTGGGTACTACGATGCGTACTACAAGAAGGCAATGCAGATTAGAACATTAGTAAAAGAAGATTTTGACAAGGCATTTGAAGAAGTTGATGTAATTTTAACTCCAGTAGCTCCAACTCCGGCCTTTAAGATTGGAGAGAATGTAAATGATCCAGTTAAGATGTATTTACAAGATATATTTACTATTCCAGCATCATTAGCTGGTATATGTGGACTTTCAGTTCCAGCAGGGTTTTCAAATGGATTACCGGTAGGGGTTCAGCTTTTAGGTAAACGATTTAATGAAAAAACCATTTTACGAGCAGGATATCAATACCAATTAGTGACTGACTACCATAAACAAAAACCAAATTTAATATAATTTAAAAAATAATAACATAAGTTTATGTCAAAAAACGAAGATAACCAACAATTTTTGTTGGGATTATTTGGCGGTATCGCTGTAGTGGCGGTGATTGGGTTAATTATTATGGGAGTGGTGATGGTCAATATGAACGGAGATGATGGTAAGGTAGCAGGTATTACTGATATTAATACTCAGCCAGTGGGTAATAACACACCTCCTCCAGCAGCAGGGCCAGTAGCAGTTGTGGCGACAGCTGATGGAGTGGTTACTTTTTCTGAAAAAGCTGGAGCAGAAATTTGTACTGAAGATGGAAAACCAGTAGTATATTTATTTTCAACTACTTGGTGTCCTCATTGCACATGGGTTGGAGAAACCTTTGATAATCTAGTTAAGGGTTATGTAGACGCAGGTAAAATTGTTGCATATCACTGGGAATTAGATATTAACGATGATACTTTAACATCAGCAAAAGAATCTAGTATTCCCTCTGCCCATCAGGCAGTATATCAGGAGTTTAATCCAGGTGGATCTATTCCAACATTCGTGTTCGGTTGTAAATATTTTCGAGTTTGTAATGGATATGAAGCTCAAGATGACTTAGCATCTGAAGTTATGGAGTTTGAAGCAATAATCAACGATCTGATTCAATAGATAAACAGAATTAGAAGATAATCAAAATAACAATTAACAGTTAACATTTGTAGTTAACTGTTAATTGTAAATAGTTGATTGTTTGTCATTGAGGAAATCCCTCTATCTTTCTCCTGGAAGGTTTTGGTTGAAATGACAACAACGAGATTTCTCCGCTCCACTGCGGTTCCGGTCGAAATGACAAAAGTCGAATAGCCACCCACCGTCATCTCGACCGAAGCCTTAAGGCGTAGTGGAGAGATCTGTTTGGTTAACTGTAAATTGATAATATGGAGAGGTGCCGGAGTGGTTGAACGGGCCCGCTTGGAAAGCGTGTAGAGGAATAAAATCTTCTCGAGGGTTCAAATCCCTCTCTCTCCGAAGGTTATTTTACCAATCCCGCAGGGTGGTAAAATAAGTTTGTGGAAAATTGGATTTGAACAGGTTGGAAACGAGCAAGGAGTCATTTCGGAAGAAATGACGACACAGCGAGTGATCGCGCGATGCGACCTTAGGAGCAGTGACCGTCAACCCAGGACGAGTGAAGACCCCGACATTTGGGAGGGGTCAAGCGAGCTATAATCCCTCTCTCTCCGCCATAAAAAAAATAATTCAAAACTATGGAAGGAAAATTAATACCAACAGGTGAACAACCAGAAGTGAAAATTGAGTGTGAGCTGGATGGATTACCAATAGAATTGGCAGATGAATTTTCTGAAATACCAAAAGAAATTAGAGATCGTATATTAGGTAAGGATAGAATATCAGCAGTTAAAAGAGTCACAGAAAAAGATCAAAAAGTTTCAAAGAAAGGTGTGTTTGGAGGTATGGCTGAAGGTACCATCGATGATTTTGTAACATTAACTCCTCGCGATATTTTTTCAACTCTAGAGGGAGAGGAAAAAGAATTTTACATTGGTGCATGTTTGAGAGAAATGTTTGATATTTGTGAATTTAATGATGATTTTAAATCACTAGAGACAGATGAGATTGGTCCAGAGATTGATAAGTTTATGGAATATGTTTGGGGCTTGCGGGGATTAGATGAAGATGAAATTGAGGCGTACAATAATGAAAGATATGAAAGACAACTTGCTAAACATCAAGAGCTTGTTGGTGAAATTGGTGACGTTAGAAAAAAAATTGAAGAACAGCGAGTTAACATCGAAAAAACTAGAAAACAAAAGAGATTAACAGAAGTAAAGAAGGGGGAATTAAATAATCTTATTTTAGAATTGCAGGATGCAGAAGAAAAATTAGATAAATGGAACTTCGATAATAATAATTTATTAGTTCATCGGGGTAGAAAAGGAAATATAAGAAGTAGACAAGAAAGAGAAGAAGAGTGGTTAGGTGCAATCTCAATGGGGGCAGAGTACTTAGAGCCGGATGAATTTGCAACTGTAGTCTACGAACATTTTATAAACCAAACTTTTCACGCCGCTGATCGGGCGGTTAATTATCCGGGTCGTCGAGACACCGTAGAAGATATGGAACGTGGAAAGGAGATATTGGATATAATTAGTGATACGATTGAGGAATGGAACATCAAGCATGGTGATGAAAAAGCAATGAAAGTAAATAGTGAAACTACTGAGCGTCGTATAAACAAACTAGTTGAATATTCAATTTCTTTATATAAGTCTTATATAATTAAAAAAAAGGAAGGATATACTGAAGATGAATTAATTGCAACTATTAGGCAGATGGAAATTACCTTCAAGACATTGGCAAAAATTGGTTAGAATGGTATTGGCTTAATTATCAAATAATTGATAAGATTTTAATAGAGTATATAAAAATGGACAAACAATTATGAGTCAAGAAATTGATGAGATAAAATCTAAGATAGATATTGCTGATTTTATGAGTGGATATCTAAAACTGACACCAGCCGGAGCCAACTTTAAGGCTCTTTGTCCTTTTCATAATGAAAAAACTCCATCAATGATGATTAACCCCGCTAAACAGATTTGGCGTTGTTTTGGTTGCGGTGAGGGAGGCGATGTGTTTAGTTTTTTAATGAAATTAGAAGGGATGGAATTTCCAGAAGCGAAAAAGTTTTTGGCGCAAAGGGCTGGAGTGAAACTAGCAAACTATGATAGTGCTGGTGAAGGAAAACGATCTAAACTTTTTAGTGTCTCTAATTTAGCAGAAAGATATTGGCATAAAATACTTTTGGAGTCTGACTTAGCTAAGGAGGCTAAAAAGTATGTGGAAGATCGGGGAATTATAACTGAAACAATAGAAGATTTTCATTTAGGTTACTCGATGGATAGTTGGGATAATCTCACAAATTTTTTAAAAAAGAAAGAATATAATGACCAAGATATTTTTTTGGCTGGACTGTCAATCAAAAGAGATAATGCAGTGGGCTATTACGACCGGTTTCGGGGGCGATTAATGTTTCCAATTTTAGATATTAGTGGTAAGACTGTTGGCTTTGGGGCGCGAACTTTAAAGAAAGATGATGATGTAAAATATATTAACACCCCTCAGACTCAAATTTATAATAAGAGTATGGTGCTTTATGGATTGTATCAGGCAAAAGAAGAAATTCGTAAAAATGATTTGTGTATTTTAGTTGAAGGCTATATGGATGTAATTCCATCTCATCAGGCGGGCATTAAAAATGTAGTTTCAATTTCTGGTACTGCTTTGACTGAACATCAACTTAAAATTTTAAAAAGATACACCAATAATTTAGCGTTAGCATTAGATATGGACGAAGCTGGTAAAAGGGCAGCTGAACGAAGTATTGATCTCGCACTAATTGAAGAAATGAATATTAAAATTGTCACTTTGCCAGAAGGGATAAAAGATCCAGGAGAATGCGTTAAAAAAGATCCAAAACTTTGGCAAGAGGCGATTAGTAATGCTCGACCGGTAATTGAATATTTTTTTGATTTGGAGATTGCCGGTAAGGATATGAATGATGCTGTGGTAAGAAAACAGTCTGTTAAAATTGTATTAGAAAAGATTATAAAACTAAAAAGTAGAATTGATCAAGATTTTTGGTTAAAAAAGTTAGCTCAGCGATTAGACATTTCGGAAAATGTTTTAAGACTAGAAATTAAGGAGTTGGTACACTTAGAACCTGCCAAGTCTCAATCAATGGTTGCCCCTGTGGATAAAAAAATCGGAATGGAATGGGATATTTTTAAGAAGTTATTGGCCGTATTGTTTGCTAAACCGCCAAGGATGGCAGATATTATTGATAATATCTCGCCAAAATATATCAATGATCCTGAAATTTTAGCTATTTACAAAAATATCATTTTGTTTTATACTAAAGGTAATATAACTCTGAGTAATGAGTCTGATTTATTTGACTTACTTGATGATTGGTTTAAAAATAATCAGCTAAAAGAAGACCAAAGGCCTGCTGACCTGTTAGCGGAGTCGTTTTTATTGTTTCAGAAAGAATATCTTAATTTAGATGATTCTGAAATTCAAATGGCGATCGATGGAATTATTAGGGTTTTCAAAGAGCGGTATTTAACTAGTCGAATAAACGAGTTAAAGCGACAATTGGATTTGGTTGAAAATAAAGGTGCTGGTGGGGATGTTGAAGCTATTTATACAGAATTAGGAGAATTAATTAAACAAAAAAACTTTTAAATTAATGGCTCGGGCAAAAAAAACAACTAAACCCAAAACTGTTAAGCGGGCAACTAAAAAGCCAGCTAAAAAGAAAGCAGTTAAAAAGGTAAAAGCAAAGCCAGCTAAAAAAACTACTCGAAAAGTAAAGAAGCAAACTGCGAAAAAAACTAAAGTTGCTAAAATAAAAATCAGAGTAGAAAGAGAAGTGCTTGATGAATTAATCCGCAAAGGAAGAATGCGGGGTTTTCTTAATGAAGAAGAAATTTTATTAGCGTTACCTGAAATTGAAGAATATTTAGATCAGTATGAAGATTTATTGGAAGATTTAGACGATGCTGGGGTAAATGTAGTTGAGAAGAGTGGAGCGTTTGCTAATTTTTCTGGTTTGTCTGCTGTTGATACTGACAGTAAAAAGAAAAAAACTAGAGAAATTAAATTACCAAAAAAAGATTTAACCAATCTTGATTTAAGTGATATTTCTGCTGACTCAATTCAGATGTATTTGCGGGAAATTGGTAAAGTGCCACTTTTGACTGCTGAAGAAGAAGTTTCACTGGCTAAACGAATTGAACGGGGCGATGTTGAAGCGCGTCAGCAGTTGATTCGAGCCAATCTTAGATTAGTAGTTTCTATCGCTAAAAGATTTACTGGTAAGAATTTATCGTTATTGGATTTAATTCAAGAGGGGAATATTGGTTTGTTTCGGGGTATTCAGAAATTTGATTATCGTAAGGGATATAAGTTCTCTACTTATGCTACTTGGTGGATTAGACAGGCGATTACCAGATCACTTGCCGATCAATCTAGAACTATTAGAATCCCAGTCCATATGGTGGAGAATATTAATAAGTTTCAGCAAGTTTCAAGAAGATTGGTACAGGAATTGGGACGAGAACCAATGCCTGAGGAGATTTCAGCTGAAATGGGGGTTGAGATTGTAAAGATTAATCATATTATTAAGATATCTCAGGAGACTATTTCACTTGGTGCTCCAGTTGGTGATGATAGTGATGACAGTGTTTTAGAAGATTTTATTGAAGATAAAAAGTCTATCTCACCAGATAAGATTGCTTCACTTAAGTTGCTTCGTGATTATGTTCATGATGTGATTTCTGAACTTACTCCAAGAGAGCAAAAGGTATTGGAAATGAGATTTGGCCTAAGAGATGGTATCGCTCATACCTTAGAAGAGGTGGGACAAGAGTTTGATGTTACTCGTGAAAGAATTAGACAGATTGAGGCTAAGGCTCTAGAAAAGATGGAGAAAATCGCTGGAGTAGAAAAATTGGAAGATTATCATTGATAAGGTAAAGCTCTGAAAAAATATATTTTGTTGTTATCCTGAACTCCACTGTTGTCATCCTGAACTTGTTTCAGGATCTCATCTTTATCGTCGCCCACCGTCATCTCGACCGTAGTGGAGAGATCTGTTCAGTTAACTGTTATTGTATTGACATTATAGTCGTTTTTTGTTAAAATTTTGTTTGAGCGTTAAGCGCTTTTTTTAAATAGTGGTTCATAAAATCAAATAATCCGCGATAGCTCAATGGTAGAGCAATTGACTGTGAAATGATGCAGCTCTCGTTCTTCCCCCTCATTTTCAAGGAGGGGGCTAGGGGGTGGTTATTTAAACCATCAAAGAAATTACGAGATGCAAATCGGGTGAATTCAGGGAAGCCTAAAATCACGCTTCCCCCTCTTTACTAAGGAGGGGGATAGGGGGTGGTTATGGTAATCCTGAGCGAAGCCTTTCTGTCATTCCCGCGTAGGCGGGAATCTAGATCGGAACGTGCAGAGACTATCCCTTCGGGGAGTAGGCCAGAATGTTTGGTCGAAGCGCCTGATACCTAAATTACCGTCGTCTCCTCCACCTTTATAAGGGGGAGGTTGGGAGGGGGTAAAATGGTAATGATATAGTCCACGCCTTAGTGAAAACTAGGAATAAGTGTAATCAATAGGCTACTGGTTCGAATCCAGTTCGCGGAGTACGGTTCAGCGTCTTTCGAGCGACCGACAAGACGCCTAAATTTACACAAAAAAGCATCAACTAAAATTGATGTTTTTTTGTACCCCAAATTGGATTCGAACTAAGACGCAGAACGAACATGGTTCGTGCGACCGATTAAATTTTATATTAAATATTTTCTGTGTGTTATAATACAAATATGATTAAATTTATATTTTATGAAAAAAATAAACAGAAAAGAAAATAATCTAGCGTTTATTGATGGACAAAATTTATATATGGGAACTGATTCTGATGATCCTAGATGGCGAGTTAATTTAAAAAAGTTTAGAGTATATTTAAAAGATAAATATAGTATTTCAAAAGCCTTTTATTTTTTGGGTTATGTAATTAATGATAATAATGGTTTATATGAAGAAATACAAGATGCTGGATTTATTTTAAAATTTCGTGAGCATAATTCTGCTATGCTTAGTAAAAAGAAGGGTAATGTAAACACAGACATTGTTTTTGATGTTATGAAAAAGATATATAAAAAAGAACCATTTGATAAAATAGTTCTTGTTGCCGGTGATGGGGATTATAAAATGTTGGTAGATTTTTTAATTGAAGAGAACAGATTTAAGAAGATTCTTTTTCCAAATAGAAAATTTGCTTCATCTTTATATAAAAAACTTGGTTCAGAGTATTTTGATTATTTAAGTAACGAGGATATTAAGAAGAAAATTAAGTACTAAAAAAGGGCTCCTTAGGTATAAAAACCGCTTGGATCCCTTTTGTCTTGATGTCTATATTATACACGATATATAAAATAAGTCAAGTGGATAAAGTTATTTTAAGTCAGGACGCAGAATGGGCATGGTTCGTGCGACCGACATGCGTTCGAATCCAGTTCGCGGAGCTTAGGATTTTTATCTGTTGAAAGTCCGCCCTCGCCTCTGGCGATGGCGGGTAGACTAGTTAATATTTGAAAACCTCTCCTTTTGGGAGAGGTTTTCTTGGGTTGGGTAAATAAACGGTGGCTGACCCCGTTTTCGTTTTCCTATTTTTTCGCTAAAACAACACCTTTATATTGAAAAAGTGTTGTTTTTTGTTTTATTTTAGGGATTTTATTAATTTTTGGGTTGACTAATTATTTAATATATGATATAATACAATGTTGAGCAAGAGGCTCAATTCGTACCGTTACAAGTAGCAACCAGAAACTAGAAAGGATTGTTCCCATGGCAACAACACAAGTTCGCCCAGTCAGAATCCATCTCGCAATGAAAGATGGCCCGCTTCCGAAGTCAATCAGGCAGGTGTTGTCAGTCGTCGGCAATGAGGAAAGATTCACCTACGTCGATCGCACAGAGGATGCAGATCTCGTGCTCTTTACCGAGGCGCGCGACATTGAGGGGAGTTTCAGTCAGGAAAGAGCCTACGGACTTGTTGGGATGAGCACGGGAAAACAGACGTTTCCCGAAAACGTGACTATTCTGGGAGTGGCTAGCCTGCTCGTCGAAATCATCAATCTTGTTGTCGAAGTCGGTCAGAGTCTTCGTCCGCTCGCTGGTGCGGAAGCGGAAGTCGAGAAGAGCACCGTGGCTCTTCTCCCGGATGCCAAGCGTATTCTCGTCATCGACGACACGCCACAGCACATCGCAAGCGCCAAGAAGTGTCTGGCTGGTCATCGTCTCACGACAGCCACCGGCTATGAAGAGGCCATGAAGACCCTCGCGAGCGAGCAGTTCGACATCGTCCTTACTGACCTGAATTTGCCGATGAGTTCCAAAACGCTAGGGGAACACGCCTTCAAGTTGGGCGAACTGGTACCCTACGGCCTACTCCTCATGATCGAGGCGGCACGGCAAGGAGCTCGGCATGTGGCAGTTGTCACTGACCTCGGTCACCACAACGATCCGTTCTCGGCAGCGTTCGACCATTACTCGCGCTTCCCAGTTACGATCGAGGGTGCGAGGGTCATGATGCTCCACGCACGGGTCACCGAAGAAGGCAAGGACTGGTCAGAAGCAATGACCAGGCTTCTCGGGTAGTTCGGCCTCTCGATCCTTTGGCACAATGCCATTAACACACACAACCTCCTACTGGTAATTCGGTAGGAGGTTTTCAATTTCTCTAAAAACGCCCACGTCGTAGCAAAGCTACGACGTAAAAAACCACCAGCCAACCTGCCGATCAGACAAAAATGGTTCAAGGAGGGGTTCCGCCAGAGGCGAGACAGGCTGGGGAGGCCCTAGCGCCAAAGCTTCGCTTGGTGCGGGGTAAAAATTGTACCATTTTTGTCTGAGACGGCAGGATTTAAATAAAACTGTCTTCAACCTACGGTTGAAGAAGTAACAGTTAACAGGGTCTGTAACAGGGTCATAACATAACATAACATAACATAACATAACACATAACAGGGTCAGGTCTGCATAACAGGGTCAGGTCTGGAATTAAGACTTTTCTGCATAACAGGGTCAGGTCTGGAATTAAGACTTTTATCTTAACTATGATATAATCTATTATATTGAGATATTGAGATAAAATAAACTATATGGCCAGACCAATTAGAATTCAATACGAAGATGCATTTTATCATATAATGAGTAGAGGTAACGAACGAGGTGATATTTATAAAGATAAAATAGATTATTGCAATTTTTTAGAAATATTTTTAGATGTAATAGATAGATATAATTGGCAGTGTTTCGCATATTGTTTGATGCCAAATCATTACCATTTGCTTATTAAAACACCTGAGCCAAATTTGTCTTTTGGTATGAGACAGCTAAATGGAAAATATACTCAGATATTTAATATTAGACATAAAAGACAGGGCCACCTATTTCAAGGGCGCTTTAAATCTGTATTAGTTGATGAAGAAAATTATAAAATTCAATTATTGAAGTATATAGCCCTAAATCCAATTCGAGCAAATCTTGTAAAATCTTTGCAAGATTGGCAATGGAACAGTTATATAGAGGTTGTGGGACAAAAAAAGAAAAGTGGCTGTGTAGATGTTAACTCTGTTTTATGTCAATTTAATGAAATAGATTCAAACAATGCTAAGAGGTCATACATTAAATATGTAGAATCTAAAGTAAAAGATGAATCACCACTTGATGATATAAAAGGAGGAATAATACTTGGATCCTCTGAGTTTATTGAAAAAGTAAAAGGTTACTTTAAGGGCAGGGAAGACCAATTGGAAATTCCTACAAGAGAAAGGTTCGCCTTTCGGCAGACCTTAGATGATATGTTTAAAAATACCACAACCAATAGACAACAAAGAAATAAAATAATATGTAAAGCTCACTTAGACTATGGTTATTCTTTATCTGAAATAGGAAAGTTTCTTAATTTACACTATTCTTCTATAGGGAAAATTATAAACAAGAGAACAAAAAAGTCTTAATTCCAGACCTGACCCCGTCATTTGTGACATCTAAATGCTCTCGCAAGGCAAATTCTAGTAACTCAGCTTCTTGAGCTTCCAAAGAAAGAATCTGCTTATCTTCTGTATCGGTGGATTTTCTAATGTAGAGAAAATATTTAGCTGTTGACATCTTAGACATAATATGGTAATATTATTTATTCATTATCACTGCGATGATGACTTTGCTACAGAGGCATTAAGGTATCCCAAACCGAAGAAAAAGAGGAAAAAATGAAAAAGAATCTCAATTTTGCTGATGTGGCTGCTATCGCACTCTCTTGGGCAAGCGCTGCGACAGTCATTTACTTTGTTAAGGACGGATTGGTTGCGATCATTGCAATCGCCGCCGCCTACTATCTTGCGAAGTGGGTAATTCTGAAGAAAGAGAGCTGAGCTGGCCGAGAGCAACTAATCAGCGCAAGCTGCCCCGTACGGACATATTCCCCGGGGCTTTTTTTATTTAAATTTTTGTGTATATAAGTTTTTTGGCAACCTGCCTACCGGCAGGCAGGAAAATATCGCTTTGTACCGCCCAGAGGGCGGAAAAAAATTGGCTCACCCCGACTTGTCGGGGTTCTGTTGGATTACAACAGAGAACCGCATTCTCGGCCATCAGTTTTTGTCGTTTTCGGTTCGTAAACCGTGGAAAATATTGGCTAATTTACCCGCCATCGCCAGAGGCGAGGGCGGACAAATAGTTCAAAAAAATGCTATGCTCCGAATATTGAGTGAAATTCGAACTTATTTCCAGCTGGAAGCTGGTCAGCCTCGGGCTGATGATACTTTGAAATAACCCCAGTTAAATATTTCGCTTCGCTCAATTTAACGGGGCAAGTCGGTTGCGTTCCCGCTCAGCTATCCGCTAACTAGCGGATAGGGCAAACAAAACATAAATTTTCTTTCTTCATTATTAGAAGAATTGGGGGGGGGCAGAAAAAAAACAAAAAAGGATAAAAGAAATTTATGTTTTGTTTGTCTTAACAGATTTGAGCGGGAAACGCCTCATTTAAATCCTGCCGTCTCAGACAAAAATGGCACAATTTTTACCCCGCACCAAGCGAAGCTTTGGTGCTGGGGCCTCCCCAGACCCCTCCTTGAACCATTTTTGTCTGATCGGCAGGTTGGCTGGTGGGTTTTTACATTTTGCTTCGCAAAATATGGGCGTTTTTACGACTTGAAAAAAGCAGAAAAGTCTTGTATAGTTATTACACAATTGTAATAAATTAACTCATATACTTATAATAGTATAACTATACGATAATGTCAAAAGAACAATCCACAGTTGGGAAGAATATACGAATGTTTAGGAAGAAGTTAGAAATATCACAAGATGTTTTATCTAAGCGAGCCGACCTTGCTTTTCATACTATTGCTAAAATTGAGGCTGGTTCTACACCAAATCCTACAATTGATACGGTTAAAAAAATTGCTGATGCTCTCGAAGTAACATTAGACGATTTAATGAAATAAAACTATGGCAAAATCTTTAAATACAAACTTACATAAAGCAAATAAAGAAAAAAAAGATGAGTTTTACACTCAGATTGTTGATATTGAAAAGGAGCTAAAAAACTACAAAAAACAATTTCGTGGGAAAGTGGTTTATTGCAATTGTGATGATCCTTTTGAAAGTAACTTTTTTAAGTATTTTGCGAGTAACTTTGACGCCCTTGGTTTAAAAAGACTAATTGCCATCAGCTACAAGCCATCACCTATTGCTAATACTCAATTAGGGCTATTTGGCGACGACAAAGCACCCACTATATCAAAAGGTCGTCCAAAGACAACAGCAAACAAATTCATTATCAATGAAGTTAGTGATCTAGATGGTGATGGTGCATTTGATTTGCGTGATATCGCCGAACAACTAAAGGCAAATAAAAATAACGAATGGTCACCATTGAAGGGTGATGGAGATTTTAGAAGTGAAGAAAGTATTGAGCTTTTAAAACAAGCAGATGTTGTTGTAACTAATCCACCCTTTTCATTGTTTAGAGAATATGTTGCACAATTGGTTGAATATAATAAAAAGTTTTTAATTTTAGGCCAGCAAGGCGCAGTGATTTATAAAGAATTTTTTCCATTAATTAAAGAAAATAAAGTTTGGCTTGGATATGATAATGGTGGAACGAAGTGGTTTCAAGTTCCGATGAGTTATGATATTTCTACAGAATCAAGAAAGAAAATTGTTAACGGTATAAAATATTTCAGCATGGGAAGTGTTAATTGGTATACCAATCTCGACGTCGCCAGTCGTCACAAAGATCTCGTGTTATATAAAAAATATAATCCTACGGAGCATTTAAAATATGATAATTATGATGGAATTAATGTAAATAGATATATTGATATTCCAATGGATTACGATGGAGTAATGGGCGTACCAATTACTTTTCTTGATCACCATAATCCTGATCAGTTTGAAATTATAGGATTAGATAGATATACGGGTAAGAATGGGGATAGGGATTTTGCTATTAATGGAAAATTGCTATTCCGTCGTATTTTAATTAAAAACAAAAAGCCACAAAAATAATTTTATGACATTGGATCAAATATTGAATGTTATAAATATAATTATATCTATTATCATAGCAATAATAGTTTATCGTTTATCAAATAAGCTATCAGCAAAAGGAAGATATGATCATGAAGTCTATATAACAAAAAAGATATCTTCATTTTTAGGTAAAAAGGCAATTCTAACAGATGTAAAAAAATATGATTCTAAAAAATATAATAGAAGTCAAGACCATCTAACCAATCAGGATTATTATAAACAAGTTTGTAAAATTCATCATGTAGTACAAAGATACGGAATTGAGATTGAATTGAGAGATTCTAATAAATTTGTTACTGGGTTGATTCCTTTTGAGTGGATTGAATATATTGCAGAAAATGATTCAGAAGATGCTTCGGTCATTATTGTTTGTAAATTTATAGGTGTTAAATGGCATAAAAATTTTAAATCCCCAGTAAGGGAAATATTAAATAATGATTTCAAATTAACTGATAATAAAAAATAATATGCAAATAGGCTTACATAAAATAAAAATTGCGGAAGTTGTAAAAGACTACAAAGACAGTGCCGAAGAAGGGGTATCTGCCTTTGGTGGTAAATTAGATATTCGCCCAAAATATCAAAGAGAATTTGTATACAGCGGAAAACAACGAGATGAAGTAATCAGAACCATTAAAAATGGTTTTCCTTTGAATGTGATGTATTGGGTGAAAAAAGAAGATGGTAATTTTGAGGTGCTTGACGGGCAGCAGAGAACAATAAGTATTGCTCAATTCGTAAATGGGGATTTTTCAATTGAATTTAATGGCAGGACTGCAATGTTTCATAATTTAACCAAAGAAGAACAAGAGCAAATTATAAATTATGATCTTATGATTTATCACTGTGAGGGAACCGATAAAGAAAAGCTCGATTGGTTTAAGATTATCAATATTGCTGGTGAGAAGTTATTTCCTCAAGAGCTTAGAAATGCTGTCTATACGGGACCCTGGCTTTCTGATGCAAAATTGAAGTTTAGTAAATCAAATTGTGCGGCGTATTTGCTTGCAAATGACGGAGGACACCTGCTAACGGGATCACCTATCAGACAGGAGTATTTAGAAACTGCAATTTCTTGGATAAATAGCGGAGAAATTGAAGAATACATGGCAAAGCATCAGCATGATAAAGATGCAGATGAATTGTGGAAATATTTCCAAAATGTAATCGCATGGGTAAGAAAAACCTTTACTAGTTATCGAAAAGAAATGTCAGGTGTGAATTGGGGTGAGCTTTATAACGAATTTAAAAATAAGAGGCTCAATATCGATAAATTAGAAAAAGAAATAAAAGAATTAATGCAAGACGAAGATGTAACAAAAAAGTCTGGTGTTTATTCTTATGTACTAACTAGAAAAGAAAAATATCTTTCTATTCGAGTATTTACTCCAAATATGAAACGGGAAGCATACGAAAGACAAAATGGTATTTGTGCGGATTGTAAGGGTGACAATAAAAACAAGAAATGGGAAATAGGAGAAATGGAAGCAGATCACATTGATCCGTGGCATGAAGGGGGGAAAACGATAGCAGAAAATTGTCAGTTGTTATGTAAGGAGTGTAATAGAAGAAAATCTGGGAAATAGAAATATGGACGAAGAAACATTCAAATTAGCTCGAGAATATGATTTAGATTATGATGATGCGATTAAATTACAAGAAATTATGGAAGAGAATGATCTTGATCCAGAAGATGCGTTAGAATTAATAGATGAATTATAAAGTAAAGATATGTCAGACTACTACAAAATACCACGACAACAAAATTGGAACTTTGTTCCAGGGGTGAAAAATAATTGGAAATTAAGTCGATCAAAGATTGATTTATTCTTAAATTGTCCAAGGTGTTTTTATATTGATAATCGATTAGGAATAAAGCGACCACCCGGATATCCATTTAATCTTAATACGGCCGTGGACACATTACTAAAAAAAGAATTTGACATCCATCGGGCTAAAAATAAAGCCCATCCATTAATTAAAGAGTATGGCATTGATGCCGTACCAGTTGCTCATGAAAAGTTAGATGAATGGCGAGATAATTTTAAGGGTGTTCGTTTTTTACACGAGGAAACTGGTATGATCATAACCGGTGCAATTGATGATTTGTGGAAAAACTCTAAAGGCGAATATATTGTGGTAGATTATAAAGCTACATCTAAAAATGCGGAGATAACCGCTTTAGATCAAGATTGGCAGGATGGTTACAAAAGGCAAATGGAAGTTTATCAGTGGCTATTACGTCAAAATGGTTTTAAGGTGTCTAACACTGGTTATTTTGTTTATTGTAACGGCAAAACAGATTTAGAGGCCTTTGACGGCAAGCTGGAGTTTGATATTACTTTGATTCCATACAAAGGCGATGATTCTTGGGTTGAACAAGAAATTACCAACGCTCATAAGTGTCTTATGGGCAATAAAATTCCAAAATCAGGTAATGATTGTGATTATTGTAACTATATTAAAGAGGTAAATAAACATAATTAAGCTGTTACGTAGCATGCTACGTAACAAACAAATTTATGAAAAAGTATCGTGAGTTTTTAAAAATTGCAGAATATTTAAACAAGAAATTGAATATTGTTCCAATATTATATGGATCGCTGGGCTTAGCCATTGTTTTGGACAGAGAATTAGATTGTGATGATATTGATGTTTTAATTCCCGATCAGTATTTAGATGAAGGATGGAAGGATTTTCAGTGTAAAATGAAATTTTTACGTTTTGATATGTGTGACGAACCAGAACACGAATTTGAAAATAAGAAAATTAAAGTTGGTTTCGCACGTGAAAGTGGCTTGATGAAGTATGTAGATATAAATCCAGATACACTGAAGATTATCGAAGTTCGAGGTACGAGGTACAAAATCTTAAGCTTGCAACAGTATAAAAAGGTTTATGAAAAATCAGTCCAAGACTCATATAGAATAAAAACCGGATCACAGCACAAGGACGTGGTAAAAATTGACTTGATAAACAATGCAATAAAAAAATATAACTAAATTACTTGTTACGTAACAAACAAATTTATGAAAAAATACATCAGAAAAGTTACTCGTGTGGGCAAAAGAAGTTTGTCGGTTGTCATTCCAGCTGAAATTGTTGATGAGTTGAAAATTAGGGAAAAGCAGAAGGTTGTCGTCAAAAGACGAGGACAGAGCATTATTATTACTGATTGGGAATAAAAAGTATTAGTTTTTACTAAAGTAAGACTTTTTATGGTTGACTTTTTTTATAAAGAATGATAGGGTTGGTGTAATATGATTGAAATATGCAAATAAAGCCAAAAATCATAGCAATAATCGGAGCCCAGCCCGATATAGGGAAGGGAATATTTGCTGCCTCTTGCGCTTATTTGATACAAAAAACAGGATCTCGGGTTATACCACTAAAATTTGATGGATATCTTAACTATAGCAGTGGCACAATGAATCCTTATCATCGTACGGACAATACTTCCTATTTTAATGAGGAAGTTTTTGTTTTAGGAGATGGGCTGGAAACCGACGTTGATTCTGGTTATTATGAAAGATTTTTGAATAAATCTTTTGATTCTAAAACTGTTTTAACAAACGGGGTAATAATGCAACAAATAATTGAGGAAGAGAATGGAAAAGATTATTTATCTGGAACTGTATTGAAGTTTTCCGATATGAGGCGCCATATAACAGACTGGATCATGAATGCAACCAAAAAGGCTGAAGTTGTGGTTTTAGAGATTGGCGGAACAATTGGTGATGGTGAAAGTGCTTTGGTTTATGAATCTTTGAGTTTATTAAAAGAAACTAATAAGGCTGATGTTTTTGTAATTATGATGGCTCCATATTATTCTGTTCGTGATAAAAAGAATAAGGATTATGATTTTTCTTTGGGTAGTAAGATAATTCGTCAGTCATTTTTAGCTGCTTGGGATAGGAATTTACGACCTAATAGTATTGTATTGAGAAATAAGGGGAATTATATTAATGAATTAGATTTAGAATACATATTTTCTGATTGTTCTGTTACTAAAGACGATGTTTTTGCAGATCCTGATGTTTCTAGTATTTATGAGTTACCGCTTAAATTAAAACAGCAGGGGTTTGATAAATATATTTATAATAAACTGGGGTTGCCAAGGGAAGCCTCAAATCCACCCAATATTTTAGAAGAGTATGTCTGTGGATTGAAAAAGATTAACAATTCTAAAAAAGCACCAATAAAAGTTGGTATATTTGGGAAAACCCCCTCTTTTGATTCCTTTGTTTCTTTGATTGAAGCAATTGATCATGCTAGTGTGGAGGTTGGTAATAGCACCCAGATTATTTGGCTAGATGATGACAAGGATTGGAAAAGTACCGTCAAAACAATTGATGTTCTTATTATTGGTGAAGGATTAGCTTTTCAGAAAGAAAAGGTTGAAGCGATAAAATATACACGAAAGAATAATATTCCGACTTTAGCAATCTCTTTTGGTTTCGATTTGGGAGTGTCAGAAATATTAGATAATAAATTGTTATCTAATAAGGCGGTTGCTAAAGGTAATATTAAGATTAACCTTAAAAAAGACACATTGGCCAGCAAAATATATAAAAAGAAAAATATAATTGAACGAAATCGCCATGATTCTTATTTAACAGATAAAGCGGTTGATTCTCTAGAAAAAAACAATATTGTTGTTTCTGGTGTTGGATCTGATGGTCATGTTGCTATATTGGAAGATCCCGCTCATCCGTTTTATTTGCTAGTAAAATTCCATCCAGAGTTTATATCACGACCCGGCGGTGCTCATCTTATTTTTGTTAATCTTTTAAAGACTGCTATTAATAAATAGATTTGAATATGAAAGTAGAAAAGATATCTGATTCTGACTTATATAGGCAAACATATTTTATTTTTCATGTCATGCCTTCTTTGACGTGTAATTTAGATTGTAAGTATTGTTATGTTGGAGATAGAAGACAGGACAAAACAGCGATGTCAATAGATCAGCTAAAAAAAGTTATAAGCAAAATTGAATCTTTGAAGTTGCCAAAAAAGTTTTATGAATTGTCTGGGGGTGAAATCTTTTTAAGATCAGATTGGTATGAAGTTTTTCTTTTATTTTTGCAAACAGGAGAATTTATTTCAGTTAATACTAATGCATCTACTTTAAATCGGGAGGATATCAAAAAGATATCTGTCTTACATAAAGAATTTGGGGATAAAATATATTTTAGTATATCTATAGATTCTCATATTGAGAAGATTCATAATAAGACCAGGGGGAAATTTCAAGAAACTATTAATACAATGAAGCTATTTAAAGAATATAGTATTCCTTTTAGGGCCTGTGTGACTATTAATAGCTATAATTATGATACAGTTATTGAAACGGTTAAATATGTTGTTGCTAATTTTAGTAATGAACTTAGTGTTGGTATTTTAAGACCGGTGTTTTCAATTACCGAAGAGTCAAAAAAGCTTTTTGTGTCACTTGATAGAGTGCAAAAGATACATAGTGAAGTATTAAAACTAAAAAAAGATTTAGGATTTGAATATTATCATTGTCTTGATAAAAATGATAAACCATTTTGTACCTCTGGCGTTGATCGAATTAGCATTTTACCTAATGGTGATATTTATTCTTGTTATGCTTTGATTAATTCAGAAAAGTCTATAGGAAATATTCTAAAAGATGATCTGATGGCAATATTTAAATCTTTAATTACTAAAAGTGGTAAAAAAGATAAGTCAAAACTATTGTGTGAGCACTGTGAAGATAAGTGGAATATTCCACCCGTTAGATTGGGTAAATAAAGTATTTATAATATGAAAGATTATATTTGTCGGTCACAATTTGAAATGTTTCCTCAAAAGGGGCATTTCTCAAAATTGGGGGCTCATCAGACGATGATTGCTGATCGGGTTCGAATGTCAGCGTTTAAAGATGCAATATTTAAAGTTGTTAAAGAGGGGGATATAGTTTTAGATATTGGATGCGGAACTGGAATCTTGTCTTTCTTTGCTGTTCAAGCTGGGGCTAAAATGGTTTATGCTCTGGATAGGGGGCCAATAATTAAACTGGCTAAACAGGTCGCTAGTGATAATGGTTTTTCAGACAAAATAACTTTTATTCAAAAGGACTCTTTTGATGTTGGCCAAGATGAAATTAAAGAGAAGGTGGATGTAATAATATCTGAAACAGTTGGCTTTTGGGGTATTGATGAAAGAATTGTAGAGATTATGGTTGATGCAAAGAAAAGATTTGGAACTGATAATACTGCATTGCTACCAAATCGATTAGAGTTATATTTAGCTCCAGTAAGCGCTAAAAAAGAATCAGAAAATATTTCGTTTTGGCACAGAGAATTATTTGGAATTAACTTTAGTAAGTTGGGGGAGTTGGCTCGTAATAATATTTATGTTAGAAATGTTTTTGTTCCAAAAGACATTCTATCGGGTGGTAAAAGAATTGCTGAGTTTAATCTTGGGGTAGATCAAAAAACATCTTTTAACAAAGAATTAGAGTTTTTGATTGAAAATAAGTGTAGTGTTGACGGGTTTGCTGGTTGGTTCTCTGTTCAGTTGACAGAAGACATTTCTTTGTCTACTTCTCCCCAAAAACCAATATCACACTGGAAACATTGTTTTTTCCCTATCAATCCTGTTCTAGTTGATAAAAGTGATTATATAAAGATTGAGATGGGTGTAGATAATAATATGGTTTTTGACTGGGCCGTATCTCCAGATAATAAACATACCACAAAAAGGTTTGTGGATTATGTTAGATAAATTAATATTAATATGATAAGTAAAAAGTTTTGGGGGCAATCTCTTCATATAAACTTGCAAGAGTGTAATAGAAAGGTACTTGATAAAACAAGTTTAAAAAGCTTTTGTAATTTACTATGTAAAGAAGTTGGGATGAGACAGTATGGTGAGCCAATGGTTGAAAGATTTGGTAAAGGTAAGTTAAGTGGTAATTCTGTGTTGCAGTTTATTGAAACATCTTCTATTTCTATTCATGCTGATGAATATTTTAATCGTGTATTTATTGATATCTTTAGTTGTAAAAAGTTTGATAGATATAGAGCTAAATCTTTTGCAAAGAAGTATTTTTCTGCCAATGTTGCTACTTCTACGTCTTTAATGCGTTTTTAGTTTTAGTATTTAAGTAGGTAAAAAAACGCTTATGCCGTGACTACGTCACGGCGTAAAAACCCACCAACCAACCTGCCGATCAGACAAAAATGGTTCAAGGAGGGGTCTGGGGAGGAATTGTGCCATTTATGTCTGTACGGCAGGATTAAATGAGGCGTTTCCCGCTCACAAACAAAACATAAATTTCTTTTTATCCTTTTTTGTTTTTTTCTGCCCCCCCCCAATTCTTCTAATAATGAAGAAAGAAAATTTATGTTTTGTTTGCCCTATCCGCTAGTTAGCGGATAGCTGAGCGGGAACGCAACCGATTTAATTGTTTTTGAAATATCTTCGAACTTCATTCAATATTCGGAGCCAATAAACTAAAGACGCCCCAGTGGGGCGTCTTTAGTTTATTGGGGTACAAATTATTCTATATTTTTATAAATTCCCTATTTAGAAATTCTTTTTACATTTTGAAATGCCGTTGAAATCAGAAACATCAAACCATATTCCACCAACGGGGGGTGTTCCATTTCCACACACGATTTGTTTGCAGTCTGGACAGGTACCTCCACCATCAAGTGCAAAACGAGGCGTACTACCTCCAAAATTCCATATTGAGTGTGTGTAGCCCCCATTAAGATAATCATAATAAGTCCAACCAGTTCCGGTTAAATCAGGCCATACGGCAGTGGGGTTGGATCCATCAACACAAATAATGTTTCCTCCCGTAATTTTATGGGTTGGTTGTGAAATACCGACATCATCAGTCATGCAAATTCCTATTGCTTTATTTATACTATTAGCCGTTGCAAACGCTTTACCATCTCTTGCTTTAGTTCTTGCGCTGCTTAAAGATACGATTGCCAAAGATGACAATAAGCCAATAATCGCAATTACCACTAAAAGCTCGATTAGTGTAAATCCTCCCAAACTTCTTTTTGTTTTGTGCATATTTCTTTTATTATTTATTATACCACTTAATCATGGTTTATGCCAAATATATGTTTAATTATGGTATGTGCTTTTTACTTGGTTTTATTCTTCCCTACGCAAAGTTTGGCTTAGGGGTTTTAATTATTTCTAAAAAACGTCCACGCCGTAGCATAGCTACGGCATAAAAACCCACCAGCCAACCTGCCGATCAGACAAAAATGGTTCAAGGAGGGGTTCCGCCTTAGTCCAAAGGGCTACGGCGAGACAGGCTGGGGAGGAATTGTGCCATTTTTGTCTGAGGCGGCAGGATTAAATGAGGCGTTTCCCGCTCACAAATAAAACATAAATTTCTTTTATCCTTTTTTGTTTTTTCTGCCCCCCCTAATTCTTCTAATAATGAAGAAAGAAAATTTATGTTTTGTTTCACCCCGTAGCCACTTGTGTGGTACTGGGGTTGCCCTATCCGCTAATTCGCGGATAGCTGAGCGGGAACGCAACCGATTTAATTGTTCTTGAAGTAGGTTCGGACTTCGTTCAAGAGAGGGAGCATAGAATTTTTACTGGTTAAACGTCCGTCTTCGCCTCTGGCGATGGCGGGTAGACTAGTTAATATTTGAAAACCTCTCCTTTTGGGAGAGGTTTTTTTGGGTTGGGTAAATAAACGGTGGCTGACCCCGTTTTTGCATACTATCTATGATACTTAATGTTGTGTTGGTAATTATGCGCGTGGGATAAATGTGGCAATAAGAGAGTCACAATTATGAGGATTAAGTCCAAATTAAATTAAATAGTTTAAAGGGATAAATCTAGAATTAAGACTTATATATTAACTATAATTAAAAAAAGCTACTATCTAGTGATAGTAACTTAGAACGAAGTGCTTAATTATTGACTTTCCTTTAGTGTCCAGGTCATTGTCTCTTGTCCGTCACAGACTTGAGTGACTTTTACTAGTCCCTTTCCTTTGGCAAACCAGTAGTACTCCTTAAATCCTTTAGCGAGTGATGCTGAATTATCATATATCCAGCTGTATTTCATAATTCTCTCTTTTTCATCACTATTTGCTCCTACAACCTCTCTAACAAATTTCATAGCTGAACGAAGTTGTGGATTTTTTGTTTCGATACCATGGTAAGTTAGGTGGTCGGATCTCGTTGGTGAGTTCAGTCTTCCTCCGCGTCGCAAAATAAAAAATAGCGGTCTAATGACATAGTAGTCAATATCTTTGTCATTAATCCCAAGAGCTAGGTCGTTCGGATGAGGTGATTCACCTGAAGGAATTTTACCTCTGGTATGCTTAATGGTGCAAACCAGACTATACATATTCATTTGGTTAATTGTGGAGGCAATAAATACTCGTTCAAAGCTTTCAAACAGCCCTAAGCTATCTTGTTCAATGATTAGCTCTGCTATGATACTGAAATTTAGTTTAGACAGTGGCAAGAAGGGTTTGAATTTAGTCAAATCTGGATTAATAACATTCATTGTTAAATTGTGTTGCAAGTTTAACTTGTTATTTTGAATCGAAAAGTGCATTGGAGAGGCTGAAAGTGAGCCAAAGTTATCAGTAAGAACTTCATAATAGCCGGCGATGACGGCAGTTTTGGCTTCGATAATGTATGTCCATTTACTGCCAGGCTTGGGGTTAAAATAATCATTCTCTGCCCATCCAATTGATGTTGTCCAAATTAGAATCAGAATTGTTTGAATCATTAATTTGTTCATCGTTTTCTCCTACTGCTTTTGGTGTGAAGGTGCTGAATATATATTAAAAAACATTAAGAAATATGTCAATCTGTTTAATCAAATATTCTTGATGTCAAAAATGCAACAATTATTTATATATTTAAAAAAGAGACAGCGTGTGCTTGTCTCTATGTGTTTTTTTTGCTCCACACAGCTTTTGTGTTTGGGAACAGGTGATCTGTCCAGTCAGTGTATGGACTCTTAAACGGACTTACTCCATTTGGCCAGTTTGGATAAAATGTTCGACAGAGCAATCCATCGACTACATAACCACAGCCACTAAATACCATCCCGATTGGGTAGCTAACGTCAACGCTAACTCCTAGTCCAACTCCTCCTCGGCCATATCCAGTGTTTGCTTGGCCTTGGCCAGTTCTTCCTTTTCCTCTCATTGCCATACTACGAAAGAAATTGGTTAAACCCGTAAGTGGAATGTCTACTACATCTCGAATGACGACAACTGGGGTGGCAATAACTTTTATCCCAGTTTTTATCGCTTCTGCTTGAGTCTCCGAAGCAAATATCGCCAGTCCAATAATTGTCAGAGTTACGATTGTTTTCATTTTTCATCTTTCTTTTTGATTCTGATTCAAAGGAACACTTTATATATTATACATCAAAAATATATTTTGTCAATATAAAAAAGCCGCCAGTCTTATAAACTTGGCGGCAGTATTCTCGATTAGTTTTACGTCTATGGAGTCTGAAAGTTGATTAACTCCCAGGTCATGGTGACAATTTCTCTTCGTCTTTGGATTAGCAGAGTCATTCCTTGGTCCTTAACGAACCAGGTTTCCTCTGTAAAGCCGTCATCAATGATACTTTCTTTTGATGATGGATCGTCTTTGTCTTTTTCGTTTTTATCTACTATTCTGACAAAGTGTAATCCCAAATCGTTTTTATTTGGTATTTTCTTCAGTCCAGCAAAAAAAAGATGGTCATTAGACTTTCTACCGAGACTGATTTGTGTTCCTGGGCTTCCACCAAAGAATATTGGACGCATTGAGGTCCCTTCCTCAGTGGTTGTTTGGCCCCAGGGTCCCCTCATGTTGTGTTTGTGGTCTCTGGTGAATACCTCGTAGATTGTGTAGTCATCGTTATGGGTTGAAGCAAGAAATAGCTTCTTTGTATCGTCATAGATGTGTAGGTCGTCTTCAATAATCTCCAATTCTCTGCCATTTGGGTACTGAATATCACCCTGTTTTTTTGCTTCACTCTTAATTTTAATCTTGAGAGCAAATGTTTTACCTTTTTCATAACTTTCCATAGTACCAAAAAGTCGACCTCGGGTCACTGTGGTCATTTTTTCGTAGGATACTCTGTCATAGCGGATTGGCTCTGTGTCTCCAATCGTAATCTTGTATGTCCAAGTAGCGCCGATTTGCATTGGAAAATATTCGTTGGGTAAGCCGGGAGGGATGACGCTACTGATGGTCGTCGGGAGTTTGGTTTTCTTTGTTTCTTCGGAAAATCCATTGACGCAGCAGATGAATAGTAAGGCAATAAACAAGAGACCAAGAGTTGAACGTGACTTTTTCATGGGACGGGCTTCCTTTTCTTTTTCTAGAGACAATAATGAAATGAGCGATGATTAAATTTTAAGGTAATTAACCGCCTTTGTCAATGATAAATTAATAAAATATCGCAGGGGTTTTAATAAAATACAAAAAAATTATCAATATGTGAAATGTATTATAAATACATGATATTGTTAAAGTAATTAGCTTAATTTAGATATATTATATAGAGTATTTATCAAAAGACTGTACAATTTGGCCAAAATATATTATGCTTAAATTTTAGGTATTCTATCCATTTTGGGTAGTTTCAGGTGCAATTGAGATTTAACTAATGAAACGAAAAAAATGGAAAAAGATAGCTTATTAATCATGGAAAATGTTATATTAGAAATGGGTGGAACGATTGAAGACTTTATTCCAGAACGAAATTGTTTTTGTATTAATGTACTTGGTAAGCAAATTTTACTTAAACGTAATATATCTATTTCTCGTCAATCCTTTGTTAGTGCAAAACTAACAACCTGTAAAGATATTACACATAAATTACTATTGGCAAATAAATTACCCTCTCCAATGGCGAGGTATTTTTATTATAAGAGTTTTGATAAACGGGTGGCTCGGAAAAAGCTAGATAAACTAAGTTATCCAATCATCTTAAAGCAATCTGCTGGGTCAAATAGTCGGGGAATTTTTCCTAATATAAAAATGCTAAGGAGGCGTTTAAAATAATAAAAAAAGAACTGCCTCGTTATCATAGTATGATTGCTCAAAAAATGGTTTTTGGTAAAGAGTATCGAGTGTTGGTTTTAGGAGACAGGGTAATTGGCGCGCTAGAAATGATTCATCCTCAAATTATTGGTGACGGCGTGTCAAAAATTAAAGATATTATAAAAGAGAAACAAAACACCACCGAACAGAGAACAAAATTTAATAAATCATTTAAACAAACCTTAAGCAATCAGGGAGTTTCGTTAAACAGTATTTTACCAAAGAATAAAGTAATTCAAATAAAAAATAATTCTTGCTTGGCTGAAGGGGGAGAGACAAAGGATGTAACTTCTGATATTAATCCGGCTGTAGAAAGACTTTGTGTTGAAGCATCAAAAACAGTAGGAAAATATCTAGTTGGAATTGATGTTATTTGCGATGATATTTCAAAAAAGCCAGTCAAGGGATCATTTAATATATTAGAGATGAATGGTAAGCCTGATTTGTATATTCACTACGATCCGACCCATGGTAAAACGAGAAATGTTTTGAAAGATATTATTAGTTTTTTGGCTAAGGTTTCTGTTCTGCCAGTGATTTAGTAATTATAAAGTAATCAAATAAAAAACCCGTTTAGTAATACACCTGGTGTGTAGTGCTAAACGGGTTAAGGTTTTTTTAGGCCGCTTCGACCTGATCAGGCAATGTAACCTGAACTTCTAGGGGAGACAGAGAGTCGGGGTCTGGGTAACTTGAGTAGTAGTTCCAGCGTTCGGCGGCGGCTTCCCACGCCAGAGTAAATTCGTCACAATCGGTGTGAAGAATAATCTCATGGCCATCTTGCTCGATGTCGGAGATGGTGAAATCTTGATTGATTGCACCATTTCCATATGGTGCCCCAGGGTCAAACGCTATGGCATGAACAATCATGCCGATTGTTAGGCCATCCGTCCCTTCGATGAGTTTTGGGTCATTTGACCCTAGTAAAGGTGCGATCATTAAACTTTCCTCTTTGTCTATTATGTCTACTGTTAAGAACCGACATAGCAGTCTAACATCTCTGGGGCATCTTGTCAAGTGGGTCGACATTTTTATATATTGTGCTATAATATATCCGTTATGAATTTATCTAAATTAGAAGAAATATTCAAAGATGAGCCCTCTTACCGATTAAAACAGGTAAGGGTTGCTTTGTTTAAAAATTTAATTGATAACTGGGACGATGTTACTACATTATCTAAAGAATTAAGAGAGAAATTGAAAGTAGAATGTCCATTAGAGATTAATATTCAAACCAGTGATAGTGGTGATAAAAGCACTGAAAAGATTTTAATAACATTAGATGATGGTAGTCAGGTTGAAACAGTTTTAATGCGTCACCCTAGTGGTCGAAATAGTGTTTGTGTTTCTTGTCAGGTTGGCTGTTCAATGGGTTGTGCGTTTTGTTCAACTGGTAAAATGGGTAGTGGAAGAAATTTAACTGAAGATGAAATTGTTGATCAAGTATTGTTTTTTGCTAGAAAACTTAAGCGTGATGATGAGCGAATAGATAATATTACTTTTATGGGGATGGGGGAGCCATTTATGAATTATGATAATGTACTATCGGCAATAAAGTTTTTAAATAGTGAAGAAACAATCAATCTTGGCGCTCGACACTTTGCAATTTCAACTTGTGGGATGATTGATGGAATTGAAAAACTGACCAAGGAGCCAATGGAGATTAATTTAGCAATTTCACTTAATGCGTCAAATGATAAAGTACGATCTAGAATTATGCCAATTAACAAAAGATACAAGATTAAAGATTTGTTAGAGGCAGTAGATGAGTATATTAAAATTACCAGACGAAAGGTAATGTTTGAATATGTTTTAATTAATGGATTAAATGATAGCGATGCTCAGGCGCGTGAATTAGCGGGGTTAATGAATAATAGATTATACTTTGTTAACTTAATTCCATATAATACAACGGGAGACTTTAAGCCGTCACCCGCAGCTCAAGTAAAAAGATTTCATGACATTTTAGAAAAGAGTGGGGTGAGTGTAACTCAACGTCTTAGATTTGGTCGGGATATTAATGCGGCCTGTGGTCAATTAGCGACTAAAAAAAATAAATGAAGTATGATATTGCAGTAATTGGTGGTGGTCCAGCCGGAATGATGGCAGCCGGTCGGGCAGGTGAATTAGGTGCCCGAGTAGTTTTAATTGAAAAGAAAGACCGCTTGGGGGTAAAACTTTTGATTACTGGCAAGGGTCGATGTAACATTACAAATTTTACTGAAAACACAAGAGAATTGATAAATGCTATCGGAGCAGGTGGAAAGTTTTTGTATTCCGCATTTAATAATTTTGGGGTAAATGATGTGGTTGCCTTCTTTGAGTCTCGGGGGGTTAAAACTAAGGTGGAAAGAGGTAATCGGGTGTTTCCCGAAAATGACCGATCGATGGGGGTTTTAAGTGCTCTCAAAAGATATTTACAGCTCTCTGAAGTTGAGATTATTAAGGGGAGTGGAGTAAGAACGGTGATTTCTAAAGGTGGTAAAATAGAAAAGCTGATTTTATCTTCAGGAAAAGAAATAATTGCCGATCGTTATATAATTGCCACTGGCGGGAAGTCTTATCCAGACACTGGTTCAACTGGTGATGGTTATGATTGGCTTTTGAAGCTTGGGCATAAAATAACTAAGTTAAGACCAGCATTGGTGCCAATTGTTGTTTATGATGATTTTGTTAGTGATCTCGAGGGGTTAAGTTTAAAAAATGTTGAAGTAAGGGTTTATAAAGATGATAAAAAGATTGACTCACGATTTGGAGAAGCGTTGTTTACTAAGCGTGGAATGAGTGGCCCGATAATTTTAGACTTGAGCAAAAAAATTGGTCAAGAGTTGCCTGGTAAAATTACTTTGCAAATTGATTTTAAGTCGGCATTGTCTTTTGCACAATTAGATATAAGAATTCAAAATGATTTTAGTGAGAACAGTAATCGAATGTTAAAAAATGTTTTAGGATTACTATTGCCAGCTAAGATGATTCCGGTGATGATAAAATTATCTGGTATTAACCCAGATATTAAGGTTAATTCAATTACCAAAGAAGACCGGAAAAAGCTAGTTCACTTGCTTAAGGAATTTCCATTGTCGGTGAGGGGATTAGAAGATTATGATCGCGCGATTATTACTACTGGTGGAGTAGAGCTGAGTGAAGTTGATCCTAAGACAATGCAATCTAAAAAGATATCTAATTTATATTTGGCTGGGGAAATACTTGATTTGGATGGTCCAACTGGTGGATATAATTTACAGATTTGTTGGAGTACTGGGTATTTGGCAGGGGAGAGCGCTGTTTAGCTTATAGCCTTTAGCTTTTAACTTTATACTTTATACTTTTAACTTTTAACTAATACATATGCCACAAGATAAGTTTAAGGCTACTTGGGTATCACACTCTTCAATTGGTGATTTTTTGACGTGTCCTCGGGCATATTATTTAAAGAATGTATATAAAGATCCAAAGACAGGTCATAAAATTCAGGTTATTTCTCCACCATTGTCATTGGGGCAGGCAGTTCACAATGTTTTAGAATCATTATCTGAGTTGTCAAAGGATGAAAGATTTAAAAAACCACTTTCGGTAATGTTTGAAGCAGAGTGGTCAAAGATGAGTGGCGAACGAGGTGGGTTTGTTAGTGAAGATCAAGAGTATAAGTATAAAAAGCGTGGCTTAGCTATGATGACTAATGTGTATAATAATCCTGGACCGTTAAAGAATTTGGCTGTTAAAATTAAACAGGATTTACCATACTATTGGATATCTGAAGAAGAAAATATTATCTTGTGTGGAAAGTTAGATTGGTTAGAATATTTTCCTGAAGACAATAGCGTTCATATCATAGATTTTAAAACAGGGCAGAGTAAAGAAAGCGCAGATTCTCTTCAACTTCCAATTTACAATCTTTTGGCCAACAATTGTCAGGAGCGAAAGGTGGCGGGGGCTAGTTATTGGTATATTGAAAATGACACCATTCCAAAAGAAAAGATATTGCCTGATTTAGTAGAATCAGAAAAGAAAGTTTTAGATATTGCTAAGCGTATTAAGTTAGCAAGGAGCTTGAAAAAGTTTGATTGTCCTAGCGGCGATGGTGGTTGTCGGTCTTGTCAGGAATTAGAACGAGTACTTAAGGGTGAGGGAAAGCTGGTGGGGAATGATGATCATTATCGCGATGTATATATTTTACCCAGTGATGATGAGAGTGGTAAAAGTGAAATATTGTAAATATATATTTATTATTTGAAATCATAAACAACAACAAACGCCTCACTCTGTGAGGCGTTTGTTATTTTATTATAATGACGAGATTCCTCCACTACGGTCGGAATGACAAGGTGACGAGATTGCTTCGGTCGCCTTGAGGCTTCCCCGCAATAACAATAGTGATTAGTCTAAGTTGTTTAAATAAACCTCACCTAAAGTTGCATTGTTATTTACAATTTCAATATATTGTCTTGAAGTATAACCATAAGCTTTTATATCTTGAATCATTAAGCTAATTGTATCTGTAGCCACACTTTCAGAGATTGTACTGACCACACTTAAAGTCATTGTTTCACCGGCTTCAAGTTTAAAGTTTCCTAATTTATTACCACCGACAGTTGGCTTACTAATTTGTTGGCCAATTCGTTTTCCGTCTGCGTTAACCAATCTTAATCTGCTAAAACCATTGTTATATGACAAGGAATCTGAACCTGGAGTTTCATAAAGATATAATTCTTTTATATTTACATTTTCAGCTGACTGGTTGGTAATTTTAAATGTTCCAAAAGTTACTTCACCGTCTTTAAGATTTAATGATTGGGAGTCGTCATTACTAGTTGGTGTGATAGCAATTTTTGAAGTAATCAAGTCAATAGTTTGACCTAACTTATCTTGGTAAGTTATTTTTGGTCGAGCATGTGATTCCACACCAACCATAAATATATCATCTAATTCAATTTGAATAGATCGACCATCGGCTTCGGGATTGATATCGGCATAAAAGTCTAAAGTATAAATCTTTCCCTTGATTAAGTTTCTGGTTGGAAAAGTAAAGATGTGAGGAGATGAAATTGGGTTTTAAATTTTATTAATAATTCTTCGGTTGATTGCAACATAAATATTTTCATAGCCATAAATGGTTGATATCTTTTCAGAGATTGCGTCGATAATTGTTATGCCATTAATTTGGATATTTTCAGCTTGACCAATTTGTAATTTAAAGCTACCAATTAAACGTTTAGTCATATCGGTTGGTACCATTAATCTGTCATCATAGTAATCATTAATACTAATACCAACTTCACTAACTAACACACCAATTCGAGGACCAGTAATTTGCCAGTCTTCACCAAATTGTTTATTGCTAGTAGATTTAATGTCAAAGTTTTTTAAAGTTACTCTGTAAGAATCAAGATTGGTTGTTTTATCACTAATATCACCAATGATTTCAAAGGTATATTTTTTACCATTTTCGATTTCGATATCGTGTTCAAATGAAACACTATAAAAATTGTCATCAAAGTCCTTTGCAGGATAACTATTTAAAATTGTTTTTCCGTGCTTGAATAATACATTACCGTTTAGTGGTTCATTACTTTCAGATGTAATCGATAAATCAAAGCCATTAAAGTCAAAATTTGAACCGTTAGCCTTAATAGTAAAACTACCAATTACTGCTTCATCAGTACCAGCTGGAAAATCTCTATTTTCTAAATTATTATTGATATATATGTTTGCGTCAGTGTCGATTATTTCTATTTGACCATAAGTTGAACCATTACCCTTACCAATTTGGTGCTCGCTGGTTGGTAGGATTCGGTAACCGTGCTCAGCATCTTCAACAAAGATATCTAAGTTATTTTCTAAAATAAATCTAGCTTTTTCTCCAACTCCACCGACAAAATCGGCTCGAATTAGAAAGTTAACTGTTTCACCAGCCTTCAAGGTGTATGGTCGTTTTAAGTCAATAACTACTTTTTCGTTTCGAACTGATTCAGCGGTAGCTAGTACAGTACCACTTTCAGATACTAAATCAATATTTGTAATAAATTGATCAGGTATATTTCCAATTTTAGTTAAGGTAATAGATTTTATAATACCGTCATATTTATCTGTGGTTTCAGTAAGGCTTAGGTTAAGTATTGATTGATTTTTAGAATTAACCAAAACCTTTCTAATTGATTCTGAAATTGGCTTGTCATTCATTTCTATTTGACCAATATAACTGCCTCCATCAATCACTCGGTACTTTGTACCATTGATTGGGAAGTGGCCAGCAATATTTGCTGCAGTTTCTACTGCTTCCTTACTATTGATTGATAAACCAAGCAAGGTCCCTGGTCTGGTGGCCATTCCATATACCTTGATAGTTTTGATTTCATGGGCTGGCACTAAGATGGGGTTTTGATATAAACTAAAAGTAATAATTTTAGCGTATTTATTTACAACGTATTTTAGCGGGCGATCTTGATCGTCGGTTAGATAAATATTTTCCATATCGTTACCACCACCACTAAATCCGATATAGGTTAAGGTAAGACCATTAACAATGGCTGAGTTACCATTTAATGATTGAAATTTAATTTCAGCAAATTTATGCCAAGTGTTAGTTAGAGCCACTGAATTCATATAGCTGTCTTGAACAAGAGTAATTGATAATTGATCTTCAGCTACTTCTGCATTAGCTCGTCCATTAGACAAATCAACTGAAGTTGCATTAATACTAGACTCAGTAATTGGTGAACCGGTTTTATAACTATCTAAATCGGTGTTATTGACTACAAATATATCATTCCAATTGTAACCAAATGATTTAAATACACCACTAGAAGTAATTACTCGTTTAGTATCTCCTTCAATTTTATAGACAGTAGAACTATCGGCAGTTTTTATAACAGTAATGTTTGGGTAATTATCTAAAGTAGATTGACTTACGGTTTTTACCCATGACCAGCTATTGTTATATGAGTGAAATGTTTCACTGTTCAAAATTACTTTTTTGGCGTTTAATCTTGCACTAACAAAGTAAACGGCTGGATTATCAGCTGTTTTAATCAATAGGGGGGTATTGGCTTCTACTTTAATACCTCCAGATAACAAAGAAACCAAAGAAATGGTTAAAACGATTAAAAGTGTAATTTTTGTAGAAAATTTCATATTAAATTTTTGTCTAAAATTAGATAAAATATTATTAAATATGGCCTAAATTGGCATATTTATTGATTTAACAGTACATTGTAGCATATTTTAATAGTTTTGTCAAATACATTGACTTGACATATTATAATAATTATGATATGGTGTCAGAAGAACATTTAAGTTGTAAGTCGGTCTAAAAGACCAAGCCCCTCTCACGGGCAGTGAGAAATCAAAGAGCTAAAAGCTCGAAGGAGAAAGAAAATGAAGTATAATGAGTTGACTTTGGGCCAAGTAGAGGCGATTGTTAATAAGTTGGGTGGCACGCAAGGAGTTTGTGATTTTCTTTCGGGTAAAACCACAGTGCGTTTGGTTGAGCAAGTATTGGAAGTCTGGAAAACTATCAAGCTCGGCACAGGTGCCAGAACAGCTGACAACTTTTGCCAAGCCATCACAGATGTTGGTGGGCAAGTTTCCAAGTGGGCAAAAGACATCATGGGGAAAGCGGACTTTGTGGTCAGTGTTTCTCAGGAGCAAGTAGAACTAGATCTCTGTGTAAAAACTACAGAAGAAATACTGGGTGAGAAAGGAAGAAGCGGGACCCTGAAAGAGATATACGCGGGCATCGCTCGCATGGGTGGAGAAATGCTTCCAGACGAAGCCGGCCCACAGTTAAGACGGCAGTACACCAATCAGCCAAATGGTGAGTACTTGCTCATGGCCATGGAGCCAATCAAAGACTCTGACGGCGATCTCAGCGTTTTCCACGTTCGGCGTTTTGATGGCGCTCCTTGGCTCGGCGCGCGCCATGGCGATCCCGGCCGTTTCTGGGATTCTGACTGTCGTTGGGTGTTTGCTCGCCTTCGTTGCAAGTAACCTTGCTCTCTTGAGTTTTTTGACTCTTGAATCCTTGAACTCTTTGTCCCTTTGACCCTTGACTATCGAAGTCAGGTGGTTGAAGGGACCTTTTTTATTTGTTAAAATACATATAGATAGTAAACTTGTAAAGTTTACGGTTACGGCTGTAAGCGGTTGACTCTCAAAATACAAACAAGCAGAGTAAAAAAGGATAAGTCTTTTTTTAGAGTCTATTTTGTATTTTTTACGATAAATAAAGATACTTGGTGCAAGGTGTTTTTGGACTTATAATGTCCTAAATAAAATACAGCCCGTTCAAGAATTTGAAGGGCAGTGAATAATGATGACATTTTGCTCGTTCTGACGGCGATCTCAACGTTTTCAACGTTAAGCGTAATGATGGCGATCCTTGGCTCAACACGAACTATGACAATCCCGACAATGTCTGGAATTCTGACTATCGTTGGGTGTTTGCTCGCCTTCGTTGTAATTCTCTTTATTTCCTCCTGCCTACTTGGTGGGAGTTTTGCTTTCAATTCCGCGTATCCACCCGCCGAGCATTCTTCCTATCTCGTTTAAGTGTCCGGACATAGTTATGTATTTTTTGTTATCCAATGCCTTTATTTCCCAAACGACTTGAAAAAAGAATTTAAGAACATCCAATCTCCTTATCGCTTTTTTTAAATATGGCAGTTTTTCTTCTTTTCCTAAATAACTGGCAGTAAAAAGTAATTCAATAATTTCAATAAATAAATAATCAATTTTACTTCCTAAGGAAAAGCGTGACTTTTTTGGAAAATGATCACGATAATCTTGCCACAGTTTGTAAACTGACACAAACTTTTGAACTAACGCTGGAACCCTGAGGGGGGGGGTAGAATTAGAGGGATTTTTATGAAAATTCAATTGACTCATAAATATGATAACATAATTAGTATTGAAAACCTGCTTTTAGCGTGGAGAGAATTTGAAAAAGGAAAGAGAGACAGAAAAGATGTTCAGGATTTTTCTTTAAATATTATGGATAATATATTTTCGCTTCATAACGATTTACTTAATCATACATATAAACACAGCGGATATCAAGCTTTCAAAATAAATGACACAAAACCAAGGGACATACATAAGGCAGAAGTTAAAGACAGATTATTACATCACGCAATTTATCAAATACTTTATCCATTTTTTGATAAAACATTTATTTTTGATTCGTATTCTTGTAGATTAAACAAAGGAACACACAAAGCAGTAAAAAGGCTGGGATATTATCTTAGAAAATCTAGCCAAAGCAATACTCGTGTATGCTATGTCCTGAAATGTGATATCAGAAAATTCTTCGCCAGCATTAATCACAATATCCTACTAAATATCTTAGCAGAGTATATTCCTGACAAAGACATTTTATGGCTTATTAGAGAGATAATCATTAGTTTCAATACAAAGCCAGATATTGGTCTTCCTCTTGGTAATCTCACTTCACAATTATTTGTCAATATTTATATGAATAAATTTGACCAATTTATGAAACATAAACTTAAAACCAAACATTATATACGATATGCCGATGATTTCATAATTATTGATTCAAATCTAGAATACCTCAATAATATCATTAAATCAATTGAAAGTTTTTTAAACACAGAGCTTAATTTAAACTTACATCCTCGAAAAACAGAAATTAGAAAATTTAATCAAGGAATTGATTATCTTGGGTATGTTATTTTGCCACACTACAAAATACTTCGAACAAAGACCAAGAAGAGGATGTTTAGAATAATTAAATTAAACAAAGAAAAATCGAGTCAAGGGTTGATAACTAAAGATACATTTAACCAATCACTCAAGTCTTACTATGGGATAATTGGGCACTGTAGCGGATATATTTTAAGTCAAGAGATTAATGGTATTATTAAATAAAAAAACTTAATATTTAAGTTTAGTTTATTATCTTGTTTTTTTACAGTCATTTTTCTGGTGCCTTATTGGTTTGGGGTATAATTCTTGGATATTTTTTTAATTATCGTTAAAATCTGCTATAATACATCTATGCAAGAAACACTATTAATTTTACCGTCAGATCATCGGAGCTCACTGGCGAGAGATTTACTTGGGGCGACTGGTGAATTGACCAATGATCAGAAAAAAAAGATGTCTTTGTTTAGAGACATTGTTTATAGTGGGGAAATTAAAGTTGTAAGGAAATATTCTAATCGTAAAGATTTTGGTGTTTTATTTGATGAAGAGTTTGGATCTAAGGTAATTAAAAAAGCAAAACGATTTGGTGTGGTAGTGGCAATACCAGTGGAAGCGAGCGGGAAGAAAGAATTAGAATTGGATTATGGTGATGACTTTGGCCAGCACATCAAAAAAATGAATCCAGATTATGTGAAGGTGTTAATTCGATATAACCCTAGTAATAAAAAAATAAATCTTCGTCAGTTAAAAATACTTAAAAAGATAGATAAATTTTGTCGAGCTAATGACTATAAGGTAATGTTGGAACTTCTGGTGCCAGCAACTAAAAACGATTTGAAAAAATTCGGTAGTCAAGAAAACTATGACAAAAAGCTTCGATTAGAGAAAAGTATTAAGGCAATTTCTGAGATGCGCGAAGTTATTAAGGTGGAGATATGGAAACTTGAGTGGTTTAGTAGATCTGGTTGGAATAAAGTTGCCAGAGTAATTGGTGATGATGAGCGGATGATTATGTTGGGTCGTGGAGGAAATAAACAACAAGTCAAAAAGTGGTTGATTGACGCAACTAGTTGTAAAAAAGTAATTGGCTTTGCCATTGGTCGAACAATTTTCTTGCAATCTTTGAAAGATTTTGTGGGTAAAAAGATTACTAAGCGACAAGCGATTGATAAGATTGCTGGTAATTTTGATTTTTTTGTGAATATTTGGAATAATAAGAGAGGATAAATGTAACTTTTAAAAAAGAAAGAAAATATTTTTTTATTGTTACTTTTGTATCGCCAAAAGTAACCAAAAGCTCGCAACGTAAAAAATTTATAAAGCTGTCTCTGGTAAAAGCCAGAGAATCAGGGCAGCTTTTTATGAGAAGAGTCGGCTCCGCCGATTTATACTCATACTCGCCTTCGTCCTTTCAGGACTACGACGAACAACATAATAATTCAAATAAAGCTTCAACTTCGCTAATTTCAGAACTCACCATTTTTAGTATATTTTTTAAAGGAATAAAAAATGGCTCAGACAAGCTGAAATTTCGACTCGCAATACGCTCGTCGAACGCTCGTTTCTCACTTTATTTCTGCTTTAAATTTTTTAATGTTGCATTTATGGTGAAAAAGTAGCTGAAATTTTCTAAAGCTGCGGAAACGATTAATAAAGATCATATAAAAATAAAAAAATACTTATTTAAATAAGTATTTTTTTATATTTTAAAATTGAGATTTTTTTAAGAAATTAGAAATTAGAATTTAGAAATTATTATTTTAACTAAAGTTAAAATAAATTCGTCCCTGTCATTTCCTTGGGTATTTCCAGCCCAATGGTCTTCAAGATAGTTGGGGCAACATCAGACAAAATGCCGGCAGGAGTTAATAGTGATATGTCATTGTCAATAATGCTTGAATTTGGTTTACCAACTAGCTTACTGGAAACTGCTAAAAATGGTACAGGATACATATTGTGTTCTTTATCTATTTCACCGGTGCCAGGGTTAAACATTTCCTCAGCATTACCATGGTCTGATACTACAAAAGCAATTCCACCAGCTTTAGCAATCTCGGGGATTAGTCTTTTTAGACATTTATCAACTGCTTCGACTGCTTTGACGGTCGCTTTATAGCTACCAGTGTGACCAACCATATCCGGATTTGCAAAATTAATGGCCATAAAACCGAACTTGTCTTTTTTGAGTTCTTTTAAAACTTCGTCTGTTAACTTTTCAGCTGACATTGCTGGTTCTTTATCGTATGAGGCTACACTAGGTGAGGGGACTAATATTCTCTCTTCACCACTGAAGGGGGCTTCGGTCATACCGTTTAAAAAAAATGTAACATGGGCGTATTTTTCAGTTTCGGCGGCATGAAGTTGGTCAACATTATAGTCACTAAATATTTTGGCAATTGGATTTTTGATTAATTCAGGGGCAAACAAGACTTCAACTGGTAAATCTTTCTGGTATTCGGTAAAGGTGGTCACTTCTAGGTTTTTAATTTTTTTGGTTTCAAATTTGTCAAATTTCGGATTAACTAGTGTTTCAGTAATTTGTCTAGCTCGATCGGCTCGAAAATTAAAAAAGATTATGGTATCACCATCTTCAATTGTTGCAACTGGTTTGTCTCCACGACCAACAATAGTAACTGGAATCATTTCTTCATCATAAACCTTAGCTTTATAAGATTCTTCAATTGCTTTTATCGGATCACTGAATGTTTTGTCACTTTTACCGTTTACAATTGATTGATAGGCTTTTTCAATTCTGTCCCAATTATTATTTCTATCCATTCCATAAAAACGACCACCAACTGATGCGATTTCACCAATTTTAGTTTTTTTACAAAACTTAATGGTGTCTTTCATAAATTCTAAACCAGCATCTTTCGCAGTATCACGACCGTCAATAAATAAATGTAAAAATACTTTTTTCTTTAGTTTTTCTCCTTTGGCAAAATTTATTAAAGCTTCTAAATGATCTTGTGAGCTGTGAATACCACCATTACCGATTAGCCCCATGATGTGGAGTTTGTTTTCTCCTTTTTTTATTTTTTCTCCTATTTTTGTTAGTGCTGGTAATTTAAAAAACTGACCAGTAGAAATTGATTTATTTATTCTGGGTAAACTTTGGTATTGTAAAATTCCAGAGCCAATATTTAGATGGCCTACTTCAGAGTTACCAACCTCTCCCCAAGGCAAACCGACAGCTTCGCTAGATGCTTGAAGTAAAACCATTGGGTACTCTTTTGTTAGTGATTCAAAAAATGGTGCTTTAGCTGACGCTACTGCGTTTGATTGACTGACAGGAGCGATACCAAAACCATCTAGAATTATTAAAACCGTTGGTTTATAGTTGATGGCCATAGTTAGTTTAATTGAGATTATTACTTTTTTCCTAGGGTGTCTTCTACTACCTCTTTTATTTTATCTTCAATTTCCTGAAGATCAGTTTTGATCTGATTTTTCTTAAAAGCGTCTTTTTCTTTTTCCAAGTTAACCACATTCATATTGTATTCATAAATAGTGTCAGTTAAAAGTGGCAAAAGTTTTGCTTTTTGATCTGGGTTAGTAATTTTGTACTCTTGGAAAAAAAGTTCGATTGTTTTTTGTTCCATTTATTTGAGTTATTATCTTACTGTATTATACTCTAATTTGTCTTAATAAACAAAATCCCGAATTGGTTAAATTTGGGATTATTTATTTTATATTTAGTATTTTTTATCTAATATCTAAGACAAAAAATCCTTTTTGTTCTAAAGTTTCTCCAGAAAAATATATTTGAGAACCGTCATTATTGATATTTAGACTACTTGTTGATTTAATATCAGCTAAGGTGATTGTATTTCTTAATTCACGGTTATCTAATTCAATAACTTTTATTTGTGAATCATTTACAAAAATGATGTGTCTGCCATTGGGGTGCCAAATAGCTTGAGTTATCGATTGACTTGTTCTAGTAATTAATTCAGGTTCATTATTGGTGGTGTTATAAATCCAAAGTTC
>FLOH01001100.1_pt1 | contig 44576 bp, 33 predicted proteins | sample 756751 | NCBI WGS metagenome assembly FLOH01 (sample SAMEA4026879, study PRJEB14308) | marine metagenome | biome: coastal water; material: water | depth 74 m
AACCCCGTTCGCTCTTCCCGAACCCGATAGCGGCTCTCGCTGGCTTCTTCCGGCTCCACATTTTCAGAAAAACTCCGCTCCGTTAGCTCAATAGATTAAATCGCGCTTTGTTCAGCGCTTCCCTAATATAAATTCTAGTAAAATCCTTCTCTCCATAACTGTATTGTTATTGGGCAGCACATCCGCAGTTTCTCAGGTATCCCTGTCAGGGAGTGTTTTTTCAGGCACCGGACAGCTGACCTTTACTCAGGATATAGATTTTTCTATCAACGCAACCGCGACCGCGCGCATGGTTGTGTTTCAGGATTGGGCGATCACTTCTGATGTAAGCCAGACGGGCGTAGCCGTTACACCGACGTCCTTAGATTACCGCATTGATGGTGGTGCGATTCAAACGGTCTCTGTTTCGCAGTTTGTAGATAACGCTACGGTTATCTTAAACGATGTAGCTATAGATGACTCGTATTTATGGGCCGGAAATTTCAGTGTTACCTCAGGAACCACGGTTACCCTAGTTGCCGCGACGTGGGCATTGGCGTCAGGAACAGACTTTAATACCAATGTATCAGGAGAATTCACGGGATACGCTTTTCTTGCAGATAGTTCGGGTAATCAAGTCAGCGTGTCTACTTATATCTCATCAGCTGTGCCGGAGCCGGGATCATATGCGATTTTAGCGGGTATATTATCTGGTGGTCTTGTTCTGTTTCGGCGATCTTCGCGTAAGAAGAATTCCTGAATCACAGCACAATAATAAGGCATTTGTGTGGTGCAGCGTAGAACTTGGCGTTATCCAAGCAAATGACCTCAAACCAAGCAAAAGACGTCAGGTCTTGACTCTTGACAGATAAGTATGGAGGAGCTTGTTTCGAGTCATGGCCAGACCATGGAGGATTGAATACGCTGGAGCGTGCTACCACGTGATCAATCGGGGCAATTACCGACGCAATTTGTTTGAGAGTAAGGGAGCCGCTGAGGCGTTTGTGCGGACACTAGGGGAAGCGGCGGTCAAGTATGGCTGGCGGGTGCATGCCTATGTTGTGATGCGTAATCATTTTCACCTGGCAGTGGAATTGACCGAGCCAAACTTGAGTCTGGGGATGAAATGGCTGCAGGGCACCTGGATCCGACGTTACAATGGCCTGCGACGATTGATCGGTCGACCCTTTCAAGGTCGTTACAAGGCTCTGCTGGTGGAGCCCGGACATGCCTTGGGCCAGATCTGCCACTACATTCATCTCAATCCGGTGAGAGCCGGAGTGGTCAAGGCCACCGAGGCCGGGAGCTATCCCTGGAGCAGTTTAGCCAAATTTCCGGTCAAATCGCGACCGTCTTGGCTCGAGCCAACCGTGGTGTTGGGAGAAACCGGACAACTGGCCAACAACAAGCGGGGCTGGCGCAAATACGCAGCTTATCTGGAGTTTCTGGCGGAGGATCTCCCTTCAAGGAAGGCATTGCTTGCTGCGAATATGAGCCGGGGTTGGTGTGTGGGCACACGAGGATTCAAGCAGGAGATGAAAAAGGAGATGCTGAACCGCGGGGCCGACTTGGAGCGATATGCAGGTTTGGAACCTGATGAGATGCAAGCCGAGCGGCGTGAGGTATGGGAAGAGCGTTTGCAAGCCTTGGCAGAAATAGCAGATATCAACCTGAAGGCCCTGCCTTCAATGAAGTCGCATCCGGATAAAGTTCGTCTGGCCACGGCACTTAAACATAGCACTTCTGCGAGTAATGGCTGGCTGGCCGAACGTCTTGCAATGGGGAAGCCGGCATCAGCCAGTCAGTTTGTGCGCCGGTATCTTTTGACCAAGTCCGGGGAAGCAGAGACAAAGAAATTATTGTCAAGAGTCAAGACCTGACGTCTTATTAATCGTTCAGGGTCACTCTTAATTCTTGTTGGACTAATTGTATCAGTAACGGGCCAAGCAAACTACAAAGGAGCTATTTCTACGGATGGACACGCGAAACTAATAGGAGTGGTCTTGTGTGCAATGGGGCTTTTGACGATTTATAACAGGCTAAGAGCTGAGAGAATAGGGAAGAAGTGAAAGGTTGAGAATGATATTGTATGAAATATTTTGAATACGTCACAGGGTCGGTTGCAATTCTGGTTGGGGGGGGTATTTTGATGATGGGTCAAGTGACCTATAAAGGTGTTCCTTCTACAGGAGGGCAGGCAAAGTTGACCGCAGTGGTTCTATGCATCGTGGGCATAGGGATGATTCTCGGAAGGCTAAGCTTTGAGCGAAAAAGAAGAAAGAAATAGGGTATGAGTCGGGACCGAGCAATTGTCGTCAGTTCTCGACTCGTGACAAAGCTCTCTGGTTCTGAAACCGACCGATTTTCGAACAGGTAACGGCGTAGCTTGTCGCCTGCTGCTCAGGGCTGCCTTAACGAAACGCCCTTGTAGAAGCGGTTCCAGAGGGCGTCCTCCTGCCAATGCTGCACGGCCGGTCGTTGGAGGATGTTTTTGGTGTTAAAATACAGGGGTGCGATGGGGCACTGTTCAATGAGCAAAGCCTCCGCTTTGCCCAAGGCAGCATCGCGGTCTTTGGCGTTCGTCATCCGATCCGCTCCGTCGAGCAGGGCGTCGTATTCGCGGTTTCCCCATTGGGAGTAATTGCTGGTGCCACCAGTGCGTAAATCGTGGAGGATGTCGGCCGCATCAGCGACGTCGGGGATCGCGGTTATGAACCCAATATCATAGTCCCCTTTTTCGAGGGAGGCGACGTGGACCTTGGCGTCGCGCGAACCAATCTGCACCGTAATCCCCAAGTGCTGTTTCCACATGGCTTGCACCGCTTCGAGCACGGGGGTTTGAGTCCAGCCGGCCAGTTCGAGCGAAGGGAAACCTTTTCCACCCGGGTAACCCGCGGCGGCGAGTAGGGCGCGAGCTTCGTCGGCGTTTTCCGTCAAGATAGATAGAGGATGAAACCCACCTAATCCAACCGGCACGAAGCTGTAGGCTGCACGCTGACCACCATGCAGGACGTGCTTGACGATGGACTCGCGATCAAGGGCCAGCGTAAGGGCCCGGCGCACACGAACATCGTTGAGAGGGGCGCGTTGCGTGTTGAAGGCGAGGAAGCGGGTTTCGTGTAACGGGATCTGGCGCAGGGGGCTGGGAGTCTGCGCCGCGTAACCGGATATCTTGGTAAACGGGACGGACATGGTGACATCGAGTTGTCCGGCCCGGAACGCGCGCTCCTCGGCATCTCCATTGTCGTAAGCGAGAAAACGGATCTCCTCGATTTTGACGTTGGCCGCATCCCAATAGTCGACGCGTCGCTCCACGATAATGTGCTGATTGGGTTTCCACTCTTTCAGGTTGTAGGGACCGTTGCCGATGAAGTTACCCGGCCGGGTCCAGAGTCGTCCCAACTTGGCAACCACGCGGGGGTTGACCGGAGTCCAGGGTGCACTGGCTACATAGGCGAGGAATTGGGGGGCGGGATGCGCGAGAGTGACTTCCAACGTAAGATCATCCACGGCCCTGAAACCGACCTGAGCAAAATCGCGTAACTGCCCGTTGAGATACGCCTCGGCCCCACGAACCATAAAAAGCAACGAAGCCTTGGGTGCGGCAGTGGCGGGGTTGAGCACTCGTTGATAGGAAGCCACGAAATCGCCGGCGGTGACCGGCTCGCCATTCGACCACGTGCCGTTATTGCGGAGATGAAAGGTATAGACCAGCCCATCGGCCGAAAGCGTCCAGGATTCGGCGGCGGCGGCGATCGGCTGGCCGCCATCGGGCGCGGGGGTGACCAGACCTTCGCTCAAAGCCTGAATGATAAACACCTCATCCGGCAGATTGGCGGTCGCGGGATCGATGTCACCCGGTTCGTTGCGTTGGCTGATCCGCAGGACGGAGTCCGGACCGGCGCGGTCGGGTTTACTGCAGCCGCCCAACAGAATTGCCGCCACGACAAGCGTGCGAATGGGTTTATGGCTCCAACCAGACATGCTTGTAAGGATGATGGTCCAGGAGAGTGGGGAACCAGCCACGCACAGCCGGATGCACCAATCTCACGGTCGTGTAGTAATAGATGGGGATGATCGGAGCTTCACGGAGCAGGATTTTCTCTGCCCGTTGGAATAATTCATAGCGTCGCCCGTTATCCGCCGTGCGTTGAGCCTGAAAGAGCAGATCATCGTATTCAGGATTGTTCCATCCCGTGTGGTTGTTGCCGGAATTGCCCGAGAACACCTCGAGGAATGTTGCCGGGTCGAGGTAGTCGCCGACCCAGTCGGAGCGCAGGATTTGATAATCCATGGTGCGGCGGGTCGCGAGCAGGGTCTTTTGCTCCATGTTAACGATGTCGACCTTGACCCCGAGATCGCGCCGCCACATCTCCTGCACGGCCTCGGCAATGATGCGGTGATTGCCCGAACTATTGATCAAGAGTTCAAATCCCGGCAGGCCTTGACCGGAGGGATATCCGGCTTCGACCAATAATTTCCGGGCCTTGTCCAGGTCGGTCGAAATGCCTTGCGGAGGTACATAGCCGGCGGTGCCGGGAGGAGTGAAACTATAGGCGGGTTGTTGGCCCCCCCGGGTAATGGTTTTGACGATTGCGGCCCGGTCCACGGCCAAGGAAAGCGCTTGGCGGACCTTGCGATGGTAGAGGATAGGACGGGTGACGTTGAGCCGGTAGAAATAAGTATCGAGGAAGGGATCAATGCGCAGCACGTCCGGGTGATCGCGTCGATAGGTGTCCACTTTGCTCACGGGCAAAGCCTCAGTGATGTGCAATTGGCCGGCGCGAAAGGCGCGCTCTTCGCCTTCAACACTCGCCGAGGGATGGAAATGGATGGCATTGAGTCTTACTTGATCGGCATCCCAATAAGTCGGTGCTTTTTCAACGATGATAATCCGATCCGGTTTCCACTCTTTAAGCACAAAGGCTCCGTTGCCCACGAAGGTCTCGGATCGCGTCCATGGATTGCCCCGCTGATAGGCAGAACCGGCTTTTTCCAGCGCGGGTAGATAGACCGGATACCACACGGGATGCGAAAGCAGGCTGAGAAAATACGGCGTGGGGTTTCCCAGCGTGACGACAAAAGTGTGTGCATCCGACGCCGCGAAACCGACTTTATCAAAATCCGTGATTTCACCTTTGTGAAAGGCCTCGGCGTTTTGCACCACGTAGAGCATGGCGGCATAATCGGCGCCGAGGCTGGAGGTTAAGACGCGATGATAAGCGGCCCGGAAATCCTGCGCGGTGACGGGTTCACCGTTGGACCATTTTGCATCGGGGCGTAGATGAAATGTATATCGGATTAGATCAGGCGATACTTCCCAAATTAGGGCCACACCCGGCACGGGATGCAGATCATGCGGGTCTTCCGATACGAGGCCTTCGAAGAGCGCCGATACCACGTTCAGCTCCGGCAGCCCGGTGACAAGGTGAGGATCCAGGTCGGCCACATCGGCGCCCAAGCTGCGATGCAGCACCTGCTCGCGATTGCCTTGGGTGACGGGAGATTCACGCGACCAACAGCCAGATAGCAGCAGGGCCCACATACTGACTATCAGACAGAAAATGGCGTTGAGTCTTCGCATCTGCAATTGGGTAAACGTGAGGGGTCTAGGGCTTGGTCTTTTCGATGAGAGCAACGGCATGGGCGGCAATACCCAGTCCGCGACCGAGATCATCGATCCCTTCATTCGTAGTCGCTTTGATGCCGATATTTGCGGCGGATATTCCCATCGATCTTGCTAGGGCGGCTTTCATCTCACCCAAGCGGGTAATCAGTCTGGGTTTTTCAGCTATGACCGAGATGTCGACATTGCCGACGCTGAATCCCCGTTGATTCAGCTGATCAATAACTCTTTTGAGTAGAATCTGAGAATCGATGTCTTTGAAGCCAGGATTGGTGTTGGGGAAAAAGTGCCCGATATCTGGCAACCCGGCGGCCCCCAACAGAGCATCGCACAAAGCGTGAGTGATGACATCGGCATCCGAGTGACCGTCCAAACCGTAGTCAGTGTCGAAAGTCACACCACCCAACACCAGTTGTCGGCCGGCAGCGAGTTGATGGATATCGTAACCGTGACCTATGCGTATATTTGCCATGATCTATTTGTTGGGTTGAACGAGTAGAAATTCCAGCCATGCAAGGTCCGCTGGCGTAGTCAGTTTGGGGTTGGGTCGCGAATTCTCGAGTAGAGCAATCGGGTGGGAAAGCATTTCAACGGCAGCGGCATCGTCCGTGATAACCTGATTCCTTTTGGCCACTCGTTGATATGCTTTCACGATCAATTCGCGGGCAAAGACTTGAGGGGTTTCGGCGGCCCAGAGTTTGCTGCGATCCAAGGTGCGCAAGCAGGCGTCACCATGATGATGCTTGATGGTATCTGTCACGCGGTGGGCCAAAACAACGGCCTCTTCGCGACGCACAATTTTATGCAGGGCGACCAGTTGTTCGGGCTGGATCAACGGTCGGGCGCAATCGTGGATGAAAACGTGTTCGATATCATCCGGGAGGGCGGCGAGCGCGTTCATCACTGAATCCTGCCGCTCACGACCGCCCTTAACGAGGACCGAGGGAGTTGGGGCATAGGCAGCCAGTGCGGTCATTTGGCGCTGGTCGCGATACACGACGACATAATAGTCGGCGACGCTACTGGCGAGAAATGCTGCTGCGGAGTAGGCAAAGACCGGTCGGCCGGCCAAAGTTGTGAGCACTTTGTCGGTGACGAGACCATCCATGCGACGACCATTGCCGGCTGCGAGTAAGATGGCAGCAGTGCGACTCATGCGGATAATTCTGCGAGAATACTGCGGGCGGCGGTCACGGGATCGGGCGCATTGAATATGGGCCGACCCACGACAATATAATTTGCGCCAGCTTGAGCGGCGGCCTGCGGAGTCATAACCCGAGTTTGATCATCTGCGGGAGCATCGCTGAGGCGAATACCCGGTGTGACCAAGGAAATAGAGGGAGGCAATTTAGTCCGCAGGGGCGCCAATTCGAGTGGTGAGCAGACCAAGCCTCCGAGCCCGGAGTCCACCGCCAATTGACCGAGGCGAAGCACCTGTTCTTCAGACGAACCGGGCACGCCCGTTTCATTCAGACCGGCAGTACTGGTCGACGTGAGCACGGTGACACCGAGTAGCTTTAGGTCCGGGGCATGTTGTTGTTGGGCCTTGAGCGCCCATTGCATCATTTCACGGCCACCGCCGGTATGGATCGTGAGCATCTGAATCGGTAGTTTTGAGACCGATTCCACCGCTTTGGCCACGGTGTTGGGGATATCGTGGAGTTTGAGATCGAGAAAGATGCTGAATCCCAAGTCAGCGATCTTACGCACACTATCCGGACCGCAGGCGGTAAACATCTCCAAGCCTACTTTGACCCAGCGAATGGTGCCCTGCAATTGACGAAGCGTCGGCACGACGGCTTGAGTTGATTGGGCATCTAAAACGAGGATAAGTTCGCACGGCATAAGCTGAAGCGATGATGTAAACAGGATTGAACATTAATCCAAAGCCAAAATCAGACTGACTGGATTAGGTGACCAGAATGTGCCTTAGTGTATCCAATCCCTGTGAGTACCGTCTGCATATTATCTCCGGCCAAGATCAATCTATTCCTCGCCATCACTGGGCGTCGAGAAGATGGATTTCACAATCTCCTATCCTTGGCTGCCCCTTTGGCGTGGGGAGATACCTTGCATGCATCGGCCGCGGAGGAGTTTTCACTGGAATGTGACGATCCGACCCTGACTCTCGATACAGATAATTTGGTGCTAAAGGCAGCCGAGGCATTTCGAGCTTCGACTGGTTGGAAAGGAGGAGCGGATTTTCGATTGGAAAAGAATATTCCAGTGGGAGCGGGATTGGGTGGGGGCAGCAGTAATGCTGTAGCCACCCTTAAGGCTTTGAATCAATTGTCCGGCGGTCGCATGTCCTTGTCTGCATTGAGCGAGGTAGCAGCGACCTTGGGGGCTGATTGCCCCTTATTTGTGGATTCCGCGCCTGTGATCATGCGAGGACGGGGTGATATATTGGAAAAACTCACTGACTCTGAGTGCGACCGGCTACGCAACCAACGTGTGCTGATTTTTAAGCCCGGTTTTGGAGTGTCGACTCCATGGGCCTATAAGAAAATGGTGGAAAATCCGCAGTTTTATACCTCATCCGCGACTGCTGAGAGTCGATTGGAACAGTGGAGGAATGATAACGATGCGAAGCTGGAATCACTCTATCTCAACGATATGCAGGCGGTGGTATATGCGAAATATCCCGCCTTGCCGACCTTGCACAACATTCTGCGGCAACGATTTGGGCTATCTGCAAGGATGAGTGGGAGTGGCAGCGCCTCATTTGCCCTCTTGGGTGAGGATACTCCATCAGAGCCCATAGAAAGCTGTATTCGAGAGGCTTGGGGGCAGACTGCAGTGATATTGAAGCCCCGTCTTGCTTGAATCGCATTGACCATACGGAGGGTCGGCGCGTTATCGTGTGGCGACGCCGGACGCACCCCTGCAGCAAATGGCGCCCTATGGCCTCGGATTCACAAGAAAAAATCGAAGTAACCCTAAGAGGGATTCCTGCATCTGACGGAATCGCCTACGGGCGGGTATTTGTTTTTATCCAGAGCGAGGTTGAGGTGCCACATTACGAAGTGGAGGATCAGAAACGTGTCGATGAAATCGCCCGTTTTGACCAAGCGCTACTTCTGACCCGGCAACAGATTGCCAAGATCCAACATGAGGTGGAAAAAAATATCGGTCCGGAGGAGGCCCGAATATTTGATGCCCACTTGATGGTGTTGGAGGATCAGGCCCTTATCACGGAAACTATCCGTGAATTTGAGACCACGGGGATGAACGTTGAAACGTGTTTCAACAAAATCTCTCAACGTTACATCAAAGCGTTTACGGAAATTGATGATGAATATCTGCGCGAACGGGCGAGTGATATTCGAGATGTAGCGCAACGGGTGCTGCATAATCTGTTGGGGCAAGCCGACAACAGTCTCAGTAAATTGGCCGACAAACGAATCGTAGTGGCAAACGATGTATCCCCATCTGATTCGGCTGGACTGGACCGCAGCACCGCATTGGCTATCGTGACAGATTCGGGGAGCAAGACCAGCCATGCGGTCATTGTGGCGCGTTCGATGAAGGTCCCGGCAATTGTCGGCATGCGCGATTTGACCACCCGGGTGATCAATGGCGAATGGGCCATCATTGATGGCTACGAAGGCCTCGTAATCCTCAATCCTTCCGAATCCACCTTATTTCGATACGGCAAGATTCAGGAACAGAAGAAGACGCTGGAAACCCAGCTCATGGATGCCAATCGGGAACCGGCTGTCACTTTGGACGGTGAACGGGTGTCATTGATGGCAAATATTGAGAAAGTGGATGAGGTGGATCTCGTCACCAACTACAATGCCGAGGGGGTAGGCCTATTCCGCACCGAATATCTTTTCCTCGACCAATCACGGATACCATCTGAAAGCGAACAGATGATTGCTTACCAGCAGGTGGCATCCGCCATGGCGCCAAATCCGGTAATCATCCGCACCTTGGATTTGGGTGGAGACAAACCGATGGAGGGCAATGCGCATCTCTTCCCCAAGGAAAACAATCCCTTCATGGGATTTCGTGCGATCAGGTTCTGTTTGGAGCACACCGATATTTTCAAGGATCAGTTGCGGGCCATTTTGGCGGCCAGCGCCCATGGCACGATCAAGCTGATGTATCCGATGATCAGTGGGGCAGAGGAATTGGACCGGGCGAATGCGGTGTTGGATGAATGCAAGATAGAATTGCGTGAGCGGGGCACCGCGTTTGATGAAAATATGGTCGTGGGCACGATGATCGAGATTCCCAGTGCGGCTTTGACTGCGGATATTCTGGCGGAGAAGAGTGGGTTTTTCAGCATCGGGTCAAATGATCTTATTCAATATATGATCGCCATCGACCGGGTGAATAACCGGATCGCTCATCTTTATGAGCCGACCCATCCGGCGGTTTTGCGTGTGATCAAAAACGTGGTGGACGAGGGTCACCGCAAGAATATCACGGTCAGCCTCTGCGGTGAGATGGCAAGCGATCCCTCGTTGGTGCCTTTGTTGCTGGGCCTCGGGGTGGACTCCCTGAGCATGACCCCGCCATTGATTCCGGCCGTGCGCTATTTGATCCGGTCCATGTCGATGGCCGATGCCCGAGAATTGGCGCAGGAAGCTTTGAAGATGACCGATCCGAAGCAGATCGCAGCCCTTTGCGCGGGATTTCTGCACACGCGGATGATGGTCGAATAATTGACCTTTTTCTTCTTTCTCCAGCATTGCGGGTCGGCACTTGGGTTGCTCATGCTGTTGCGACCTTGAAGCCCGAGCCACCTGCAATCGCCTATCTGTTCACGACGTTTCCCAAAGCCACGGAGACGTTTATGCAGCGCGAGGTGATTGCTTTGTTGGCCCAAGGGGTTCGACTACGACTCTATTCGTTGTGGGGCGGAGGTGGAACATTCCGCGGTGTTACCGTAGCGCGATTCCCAAAATGGAAGCTGCTCACCTTATTGTGGATGATCCCCTATGAATCGTGGCGGCGCCCCGAGGTATTGAAACAAGTGCTCAAGGGTCTGCTCACCCGCCGTCCGCCTTCCTGGATTAATTTCTGGGAAAACATGCTGGGGGCGGGATTTGCCTGTTTATACGCCGGAGATTTTCGACGGAATCCGCCCAATCATATTCACGCGCCATGGGGTGGTGCACCGGCCACGGCGGCTTGGTTACTATGGCGATTGGATGGACATCGTTTCAGCGCGGCAGCCCATGCCTACGATATTTACGAGCATGGTGGAGACTGGTGGCTGAAGGACAAACTGGAGCATGCTGCATTTATTCATACCTCGACCGAGATGGGGAAGAGATCGCTGGTTGAGCTTGATTTGGACTCCACGAAGATTCACTGCATCCGACGCGGGCTGGATCAGATGCCGCAGGTCAAACGGTTGCGTAGTCTGCGTGAGCCACTGCGTCTATTATGCGTGGCACGTTTGGTGGAAAAAAAGGGTCTTCGTCATCAATTGCGGATCTATGCGGCCTTAAAAGAAGCGGGGGTGCAATTTTCAGTTCGCATCGTTGGAGAGGGTCCGCTGCGACCTGAACTTGAGCGCCTCGCTGGTAATCTGGGTATCGCCAGTCTGATCAGTTTTACGGGTCATTTGCCGCATCACGAAGTTTGGGCGCAATTGGAATGGGCGGATATTCTGCTGCACAGCGGTGTGATTGCCCTGAGTGGCGATCGTGATGGCTTGCCCAATGTGATTCCGGAAGCGATGTCGATTGGCGTGGTGGTGGTGACCTCCCCGGCCGCAGCCACCACCGAGGCGGTGACTGCAGGCATCACCGGGTTGGTTGCTTCGGTGGAGAAATGTGAGGATTGGGTGGAAGCGTTGAGGCGGATATCCCGGGACGATGAATTGGCTGAAATTTTACGTTCCAATGCCCGGATATGGGTGGAAGAAAACTTTGATGCCCATAAGAATGCAGAACGTTTGTTGGCTCAGTTTGAAAAAGTTATGTCGTCATGATCTGGTTTGATAACACCAAAGTTGCCCGGGCTTCCCATCATTCGGGGCTCGTGCGGGTATCAACCCAATTGCAGCAGCGGCTGGGAACGAGGGCGACGAGTGTCGTGGATCTTGATTGGACCAGGGATGCCGACGCAACGGATTGGTTTCTCACCGCGGAAATATTTACGCCGGCGGAACGGCCGGGTTGGGATGAACTGCTGGAACAACGTCCCTGTAGATTGGCGGCCATATTTCATGATGCCATCCCATTGAAACTACCGCAGATCACCTGGCCGCAAAGTGTGGCCCGTCATCCGGCCTATATGAAAATGCTCGCCCGATTTGACCGGATCTGGGCTGTGTCGGACTCGAGTCGGAAGGAGCTATTGGGCTACTGGCAATGGCTGGGGGTAAAGTCTCAGCCCATCGTGGAGGTGCTCGCGTTGGGGGCGGATTTCTCGAGCCGTCCGAGAATACAGAACGCATCGCGGGAAGCTGCACTGCAGCTGCTTTGTGTGGGCATATTTGAACCACGGAAAAATCAGAGTTTTTTACTGGATGTGTGCGAAAAACTCTGGGGCGAGGGATTGGATTTTGAATTGGATCTGGTCGGGCGGGTTAACCCGCATTTCGGCCGACCAGTGCTTGCGCGCGTCAAGCAGTTACAGAAAAGATACCGGGGGTTGCATTACCATGCGGCCGCTAGCGACACGATATTGGAACGGATTTTTGCTCACACGAAAGTTACGGTCTTCCCGACCATAGCGGAGGGTTGTGGATTGCCCGTGATCGAATCGCTTTGGCGCGGGGTGCCCTGTGTTTGCTCAGACCTTCCTGTTTTGATGGAAAACACACCAGGCGGCGGATGTGTTTTTGCCGCGAAGAATGACTTGTCCGCATGGAGTGAAGCCTTGCGTCTCGTGCTCACCGATGAGGTGCACTACAATCAATTATCCCAAGAAGCGATCACCCGACCGCTGGTTACCTGGCAAGATACCGCTCAAACCATTGTGGCCGGACTGGAAGACTAACCGACTTTCTTGACCGCGTAAGCCATCGCTTCGGCGATCTTCTCGAGTTGTTCGTCAGTGTGCATGGCGGAGACGGCGGTGCGCACGAGATCCTTGCCTGCGGGCACGGCTGGCGCGATCGACATGACGGTGAAGATTCCTTTTTCGAGCAGAGCTTTCCAAAACGGATATACCCTTTCCTTGGAGCCAAGGACGATAGGCACCGCCGGAGTCTCGCTATCCCAGAGATTCAAACCGAGTTGTTTGAGCATGGTGCGATACTTTTTCGTATTGCTCCAAAGTTTCTTATGGTGCTCAGGCTCGGTCTGCATGATTTCAAGTGCGGCCATGGCGATGGCAGCCTGACTGGGACTGAGGGCGGCACTGAAGATGGTCTGCTTTGAATTGGTGCGCAGATATTCGATGATGTCTCGTGAGCCCGCGACGAATCCACCTGTGCTGGCCAACGATTTCGACAAGCTGCCACAGATGACATCGACCTTATCGTTAAGCCCGAAGTGATCAACCGTGCCCCGGCCTTGATTACCGAGAACACCAAACCCATGGGCGTCGTCCAATACGGTGAAACAGTCGTGTTCTTCGGCGATTCGCGAGATTTCGGGTAAACGGCAGATATGCCCTTCCATTGAATATACCCCTTCAACCACCAGAAGTTTGGGCGCGCCGGGAGTGACGGATTCTGCGGCTGCGCGCAGGTCATCTGGATTGTTGTGGGAAAAGCGTTCCACGGTGGCCATCGAGAGCCGGATGCCATCCCACAAGCAGGAATGGATATTTTTGTCGGCGAGAATGACGTCACCCTTTTGCGCGAAACTGGCGATACTCGACATGCATGAGAGGTAACCGGCGGCGTGCACGTGGCAGGCCTCGCGTCCCAGAAAAGCGGCCAGCTTGTTCTCCAATTCGACATGATAGGCACGGGAACCATTGGAGGGACGGGCTCCCGTTGGACTTGTGCCCCATTTCTTCAAAGCGGCCTGACCGGCCTCAATGACTTTGGGATGAAAGGAGAGGCCGAGATAGTCATTGCTCGAAAGCATGATCATATCGCGACCGTCGAGCCTGATATCAGTGCCCGTTTGAGATTCGATGGCGTGATAATACGGATCGTATTTCAACCGCATCTTGGTCGGATAGTCGTCGCTACAGCGGTTGAGAATCGCCTTTTTGTTTTTGCTAAAGATAGACAGCGCCATGGGAACCGGCAGACCGTAGAGCAGAAGGTCTCATTGGCAAACCGAAAGGGGAGCCCCTTAAACAGCGTTTTGGGGCAGGGATTCCATCCATGCCAGCAAGTTGGCGGAGTATTGGGACCAGGATCGGTAAGTGCGATGGCTGGCGGCGGTGCTCAATTGCGAAATTTCAGCGGGATTCTGCAATAATCGGGCGATGGCACCCTGAAGGGCAGCGGGGGAGACCTCGTCCAATGCGATGGCCCCACCGGGCCGGGCTGACTCGCCGAGGGCACCATGGGCGGAGCAGATGCATGGTTTGCCGCGGGCTAAACTCTCCAGGACCGGCAAGCCGAAACCTTCCATCATTGAGGGATAAACGGTAAAGGCGCACGAGGCATAGGCGGCCTGCAAGGTAGCCTCATCCACGGCGCCATCGTATTCCAGCGGGTGCCCTGCATCCTGTAGGGAGCGGATCTTTAGGAGCGCTGATTGTCCGGTCTGCTTATTGGCCAGACCAATCATCCGGAGGGTGAATTTGTGGTTATCGCTCCACAGGCGTTCAGCTGCTTCGAGGAGCGCGAGGTGATTTTTTCGTCCTTCGATACTGCCGACACACAGGACCACGGGAGAGGATGGGTCGGTCGAGAGAGCATCGGGGGATTCAAATTGATCGAGACCCAAAGGAATCGTTTGCACCGGTGGTTGTCGGGTTACGCCCAGCCATTGCCAGTAATCCTGCAGGGTTTGCCGGGATTCATCCGAGACCGCGGCGATCCCATCGAATTGCAGCAGTTCCTGCATATAGGATGGAAACCGGGCGACAGTGCCGGAAGGTGAGAGATCGGGGAGTTTCAGCGCAATGGCATCGTGGAAAATCGCAATGCGTGGCTGATGTGCTTTCAAGCGGGGCAAGGCGCTGGCCACAGCCGGGGAAAAAATCTCTGGCACAATCAATCCGGAAGCGGGAGGCAGTGACGACACGGTGCCCTGCCAGCGTTGTATCGTGCCCTGTAATTTCTGAGACCAAGACCAACGAGCCCCGCGGCTTGTAGCCGGCGCGGTGGCTTCCAAATTGCCCACTTCCGCTGCGTTCAGTTCGCGCCAAGCTTTAGCGTAGGGGTCCCAAGTTATAGCCAGCGTGTTCTGATGGCGGGTAAGTTCCCGATACAGTGCTCGTGATACCCGTTGGATCCCTGATCGGGCCCGAGTATGGCTGGTATGACTCAGATCGAGAAGATGCATGTCAGGGCTGCAGTCGCCAAATGGTGATATAGTCAATGGTGGCTACTTTACGCCATTGTCCACCCAGACCTGCCTTCGCGACTGATTCTATTTCGAATGGAAACAATGGAGCGTAGACCGGTTGCCCATTGGCGGCGGCAATTTCAACTGCCTGAGAGAATTTCGCGGCGTTCATCAGATCGTATCGCACCAACGGGTAATCGGTATAATAATGCAAGGCCCCACTGGCTTGCATGGCGACCATGATTGAATTCTCCGGCACGTTGGCCTGTAACCATTGCGTCGTATCGTAATAAGCCGTATCGGCCGATTTGATCGCGGTGACATCGAGTTTGCGATTCAGTTTGAACTGAGAATTCAGGCTGAAAATGGCTATGATGGCGATCAACGCGCCCCGCCCAAATTTAGCCGGCCAATAGTCGGTCAGGCGCTGTGCGACCATCGCTGCCGCCAGGATCAGAAAAGGGCATACGGGCAGAATGAATCGCAGATACCACCAGGTTTCACCGGTATGGTAATAAAAGACGTAAAAGCCGACCAAGCTGACCACCCAAACCAGGATCGTCATCACCAAGCGTGATTTTTGACCGATGAACCAGGGCAGCCCCAAAGCCAGCACAACAAGCGGGGTAAGCAATTGAGGCATCCACTGGGTAAAATGAGAGAGATTATGGGGGACGAAACTATCCTGCAGCAAAATCCCCACATCGCCGTAACCCCGGGTGATCCAATGCCCATAGATCTTGAGGTTGTAGAGCACTTGGATTGCGGCGAAGGGCGATCCCGCCGCGATTATGGTCAACCAGCTACGCCAATTCATGCCCAATAACAAAGCGACCGGCAGCATCACCATTATGTTCGTAGGACGGATCAATACCGCCACACCGACCGAACCACCGGCCAGGATGGCCCAGGCCCAGCGTTCCCGTGATTTAGCCGCGGCGAATAATGCGACCAAGGTCCACATCGTGGCCGTTACATCACTCATGGGTTGCAGCGCGAAGTAGATAAATAATGGGCTGCTCCAAAGCAGGGCGATACCGGTCAACAGCCAAGGCCAGTGCAGACCGCAGAACTGACGGCCGAACAAAGCCGTGATGAGGCCAATGAGTAACGCACTGACTACGTTCACCAAGATGGCCGCATGATCCCAACCGACGATTTTTGCCGCGTAGAGAAGCAATAAAGGCAAGCCCACCGGATATGTGGGCAACAGCAGATCAGAATCGGCTTGGGCCAAAAAACCGAGTGGTTGCTGATAATAATTCTGCCAATGGGGTGGGGCCAGTCCGGGGATTATCTTCAGCGGACTGCCAATTTCACCTGCGGCCAACAGTTGAGCGCTATTGAAATAGCCGGAGGCATCTGACCCGCTGGCGTAAGATACGCCCTTGGTCGACAGGAACCAGCCATAGACCAAGATTAGCGATATGACTCCCATGATCGCCATGTATTTGACAGGCCTGCTCATTCCTCGGGTGGGTCCCTCAGGAACAGGTGACGGGCCTTGGGCAGCGTTGGGGTCTATCATTTTCGTTGTCGAGAGGCGCAGGCTGGCATTGTTTGCGATTATGGCACAAACCAAAAACCACCGAACGGTAACGTCCTGGCCGGGCGAGCACGGCATTGAAGCTGCGGGATCGAAGCGGTGGTTCAAGCAGGCATGACAACCGTTTGGTCAAAACTTCGTGCCCGTGGGATCAAGCCCATGGTCTTGCTGGGCTACATGGTAATCGTGGCGATGTTTGTCGGCGCTTTTGCCCAATTCTACATACCGGAAAAGGGATTCAGTTACTTGGTTTCGTTCGGCGGGCGACTGCCTCATCCACGGATCGACGCATTGAAGAATCTCGATTACTACGTTGAGGCGGACTCGGACGGTTACGATGCGCAATATTATGTGCAGATCGCGATGGCTCCGTCATTGCGTGACCCGCAGTTGAAGGCCGCAGTTGACAGCCTGCCATATCGGGCCCGACGCATTCTGATCAGTTGGGTGTCCTACGTGATGGGCCTGGGTCAACCTGCCGCGATTCTCAATGCCTATGTGCTCCAGAATGCGATCAGTTGGCTGTTGCTGGCCGGGGTGCTGTTATGGTGGTTTCCCCCGGTATCCTGGAATAATTGGCTGCGATGGACCGGCGTATTGTTTTCGTTTGGGATGTGTTTCAGTCTGCGCAATTCTTTGGTGGACGGGCCGAGCCTCCTGTTGATTGCCGCGGGGATTATGCTGTTGGAAAAGGGCAAGCCATGGTGGTCGGCGGTCGTGTTGGCCCTGGGTGGTTTGGGCAAGGAAACGAATTTATTGGGGGCCGCCGGACTTTTGCGCAAAGAAGACGTCGTGTCGCCGCGTCGGTGGCCGGCCTTGATCCTGCGCGGACTGCTGGTTGCGTTGCCACTGGCCCTGTGGCTGGTTTATATCCAGCGCACCGTGGGGCCGATGGCGGATGCAGGTGTCCGGAATTTCGATTGGCCGTTCATGGGCTTTGCCCGCAAATGGATCCGGGTTTGGATGGAATTTAAGAATATCACGATATGGAGTCGGGCCGTGTTTATTGAAGGAGCGTTTTGGAGTTTCTTGATGATGGTGGCTGTCAGCACTCAATTTATTTTCTTGATGCTGCGGCCGACGGGTAAGCTAGCTTGGTGGCGGGTTGGCATTGCGTTTGCCGTTCTCCTGATCGTGTTGGGTGACGCGGTATGGGAGGGTTATCCCGGGGCAGCGTCGCGAGTCCTACTGCCTATGCAACTGGCCTTCAATGTGCTTGTCCCTTCTGGGCGAAAATGGCTTCCAGTGCTATTACTGGGGAATCTCACTTTGGTAAATGCTCCGGTCGCTTTGCAGCCGCCTCCGGATGACAGTTTCAGATTGGCGGGTGCAGAGAATCTGATCGTCTCACCCGAAGGAGGACGACTTCGGGTGCTATTCAGCCCAGCTTGGTATGGGTCTGAGCATTTGGGCGATTCGTATTGGAGTTGGAGTCGCGGTTCCTCGACCGTGACTATATTGAATCCACATGCATTTGCTTTGGAGGCTGATTGGGATTTTGAACTGTCTGCCTTGAGAAAAAGGGAAGTCACTATCTCGGGATCTGAAAGTCACGAACTATGGCGTGGAGAGATTCAAAATGGACCCACGAATATTAAATTGTCCCGCATTGTGCTACAACCGGGTCAGAACAGTTTTGCTTTCGATACGGATGCAGCGGCGTCCCGGATCGATGGAGACTCCCGACTGTTCTCTTTTTGCTTGAAAAACTGGATCATTACCCTGCGTCCTGCGTCTTGTGCTGGTGCCGTCGTGATTGGCCCTTTTGAGTTGTTAGGTACACCGGAATCTCCGCGAATCATGGTGAATTTTTCTCGCGGGTGGTATGACGCGGAACGATACGAAAATATCTATTGGCGTTGGAGCAAAGGCCCTGCTGAAGTAGTGATCACCAATCGAAATGACACTCCCATCAAAGGGAATTTCAGTTTCAGCCTTAATGCCATCAGCAAGCGAACGGCATCGCTGCTCCGGGGGGATGGCACCTCCTTGTGGGAAGGTGAGGTATCAAGCAGGCATTCGGAAGAAGCTGATCTGCGTGACGTCGTCCTCTCCCCCGGGGACACCCGTTTCATCTTCCAGAGCAACTTGCCCGCGAGTGGAGCTGACAATGACACCCGACTGCTTGATCTGATAATGAAGAACCTGGTGATCGAAGTGGCGCCCTGATGTGGCGCTGTTACCAAGCAATGATGTTTTCCAGTCTGCGGCGGTAGCGAGTCCCGATGGTCTCAGGCGAAAAACGTGTTTCTATGGTCGCGCGTGCGGCGGCACCGAGTCGGGCAACCATGGCGGGATCAGCGGTGAGCGCTTTCATCCAGTGGGCCGCATGATTCACATCAGCCTCGGCCCAAATCTGCCCTTTGCCGTAGGGTCCATAATTGCGTTCCAACTTCTTTAGCTGGTAGTTGACGGGACACCCGTTGGTGGGGTTGACGAACTCAGCGGTGGCTGACCAATCCGTGCTGATCACGGGTTTGCCGAGATACATGCATTCGGCGACGGCCAAGCCAAAACCTTCCGAGCGATGCAGGGAAACATAGCAATCGCAGGCGGCTTCCAAGAGATAAACCTCATCCCGGGCCAAGGTTTCGGAAATGATGATGGTGCCGGGCAGGTCTGCAACCGCTGCTTGCAGCGCTGCGAGATCAGTTTCATTGCCGAGCACATTGTGCACTTTTATAACCAATACAGCGCCACGACCAGCGAGTCCTGATTTTCGAAAAGCGGATATTACGGCACCGGGGTTCTTGCGTTCTGAATATGAATTCAAATCGTATAAAACGAGAAAGATAAATTTGTCTTTTGGCAGGCCGAACCTTGCTCTCATATCGCCAGTTGGACGTGTGAACGCAATGGCGTGCGGCATGGTGATGACGGGCAGGGCAAGCTTCATGGCGATGGCGTCCCGCGCAAAATCACTCGGACACCAAATCTCGTCGAAATATTCACACGCAGGCACCCAAGCATCAGGAAACTCAGGCAGTTCCCATGCCCAGTAAGCGATGTTGTATTTATCAGCCCGGAATTTATTTCCGTGATGATGATCGATATCACGTGAAGCCGGGGGATCGAGGTGCACAATATTGAACTTGTGCGGGTTTTCGTCCTGCAGCCGATGGTTGTAGGTGGTGTCGCCCAAGCGATTTTTGCAGTGCAACTTCAACGGCACCAGCGCGGTCTCGAGGCCGGCCGCATCCGCCGCCCGCACCATGCATCGGGCCGATTCCCCGATTCCCAGTTCGGCCGAGAGAAACCCGACAACGTTCAGCGCAATCTTGGTGTGGCGACGGCCAAAGGCGCTGGAATAGGGAGCATTGCGGTTGGAGAAATCAAAGATTATTTCCCCTTCGTCGGTTTCAATGGTGGTCAGCCGCAGTTGCCGGTTTTGGTTCTGGGCGCGAAAACGTTGCCCGAAAGACCAACCGGTTACTCTGCCCATCCAGGCCAGCGCATTAGTTAGACCCACTCCTCCTAGCGAGAGGTGCAGGGCCGAACCTATGGATCCGGCAACTGACGGAATGGCGATCCGCAGGCTGAAAGGACCGGGGCTGGTGAAATCCATTGAAACATGGGGTTGTTGGTCGACGTGGCAGACCAGTGACGGGTATCCTGAATCCATCCCTTGCACCGCCGAGTGATGACGTATTTCTCCCCGAATCAGAAGGTGGAGGGATTGCGTCAGAGGAGGAATGGAGATAGTTGCCGTATCTCTAAGCCATACGGAATCACAGCAAAAATCATCGAAGTATAGGCCCTCGTAATGGGTAAAGTGATGCTGTAAAATACCGGCGTGGGGATAATGGCGGCTGGTTCGCATACGTAGGATTCAAACGAAGCGATAGACGATGGCTTGGTCTTGGCAAAACATAATGGCTCCGCTTTGCTGTCTCCCATGGAGCTTGAGGAATACCATAAGATGGCCGCCGTGGAGGACGAGATGTGGTATTACCATGTTCTGCGTCGTCATATCTGGCGCTTATTGAAACCGCATCTAAGGACAGAATATGTTCGTGTCCTCGATGCCGGCTGCGGCACCGGAGGTTTAATTCGATGCCTTCAACCGAAGGAGCCGAATTGGCAATTTACCGGAGTTGATTTGTCGACGTTGGCGTGTGAGTTGGCCCGGCAAAGAGGTTGCGCGGACGTTCGAGTGGCTGATGTAACCGAATTACCTATGACTACTGCCGAATTCGATGCCGTTGTTTCGACTGATGTGCTTTACCATGTGGAGGATGATGCATTGGCACTCCAAGAGTTGGTTCGCGTGTTACGACCGGGGGGGGTGCTGGTGATCAATGTGCCGGCCTATCAGTGGTTGTGGTCGTATCATGACGTGGCGGTGCATTCCCAAAGGCGATATGATCGACAGGAGTTGAGAGAAAAGATCGCTGCGGCGGGTCTGGAGATTTTGAAGATCACCCATTGGAATATGTTGTTGCTGCCCTTGATCGTATTGCGCCGTAAATTTTTACTCGCGCCCCGTGGCGGGAGTGATGTGCTGGCATATGTCCCATGGTTGAATTCGATTTTGAAAGGGGTGATGGCAATAGAGACAGCATTGCTGACAACCACAGGGTATTTACCCGCGGGCAGCTCACTGCTGGTTGTGGCGAGAAAACCAGTCTAGACTTGGCCGAGGTCACGCTGTTCAGTGTCAGCATTTCCGATGTTTGATCCTGTATGATCTACTTTTGGGTATCCTTTGGTCTGGCGTTCCACCTGCTGTTTTGGGGTGCCGGTCTGGCGATGCTTTGTGCGCCGAGACGTTGGCGGCGCTTCTGGCCTATCTGGATGGCGCCGGCCGGTGTGGCATTGCAATCGGTCGTGGTATGGATTGGAGCGCATACCGCAATGGCGGGCACCGACGTATATGCTTGGTGGAGTGAGCTGTTGCCTTTGGGCTTGCTCATCTGGGGATTAAGACGAACCGGCTGGCGGGAAGCCCTGCGCTCACTGCCTCGATTCTCAGGTCTCTGGGTGGTGATGGCCCTTTGTCTGGTCCTCTTGACCCTCCCCTTGGCTTATTCTTCCAACCTGCTCACGACGGCCTCGATTGGCAGTTGCGATGCCGCTGATTATGCAGCTGGTGCCCGGGTTTTTCAGGAATTTTCAAGTAACGATCGAGCCGGGTTCATGGGTCAGACCGAGGTCGTGCGGGTGGGATCAACCGATAATTTTTTCGATTTTTGGGTGCGGTTGAACCATTTCACGCCATCGGCCCTGATTGCCTTGAATTGCACAATTTTCAGCCTGCAGGCCTATCAGCTTACAGGGGTGCTGACGGTGATGCTGGTGGTGATGATCATGCCTCTGGTTTTCTGGACGGCCAGAACCTTGAATCTGTCTACTCTAGCTTCGCTGTGGTTGGCCTTAATTTACGGCATCAGTCCAATTTCCTGGTATGCGGCGGCCCATGTGGCTCCGGCCCAACTGTTGGCCGCCATGGGTATAGCCCTGATCACTTCCGGGGCGGTCATGACATGGCGGGATCGGGACCGACAGCTTTGGTCCTATATGGGTCTGTTGGGTATTGGCTTCGTAATCCTATGGGGTGGTTACAATTTTATTGTGGTGGTATGCCTGATTCCCGCAGTGGCCTGTGTCGGTGGTTGGGCGCTGGCCCGCGGTGAAATTCAGGCCTTCTTCCGGTGGCTTGGCTGTCTGGTGATCCCACTGGTCCTCACCGGGCTGTTTTTTTATGAAAGGTTGGCGGGGGTGGCAGAGCGGTTTTTACTTTTTCAGCAGACAGACTTTGGTTGGTCAATCGCTGCATTATGGCCAGAGGGATGGCTGGGCGTGGTAGCGGGCACGGGACTTGAGCCATGGGGCAAGGTATGGGGAGTGGTCATGTCGTCGGTGATGCTGCTCCTGTTGTTCATGGCACTTTTTCGTTTAAGCAAAACCAATGGAACGGCTGCCTGGCGACTCATTGCATTCAGTTGTCCGGTATTGCTTGGGTATGGCTATTTGCAACTGCAGGGATGGCGGCAGGGCGACAATTCGAGTTATGACGCATATAAATTATTCGCCGTTTTTCATCCCCTTTTATTGGTGGCGCTTTGTCCATGGTTGACGTGGCTGAAAGGAGGTCGCTGGTTGCGTCTGATCTGTATGGGAGCGATGCTCATGGTCACTGTCGGCAATATCCATGCGATGCGGGCATTTGCTGATCGGATGAGCCGGGGAGTCCTGATCGTGGAACCAACCCTGCGAGACATTCAAGCATTGGAGTCATATGATCAGGTTGATTCGGTCAACCTGAAGGTGCCGCAACTTTGGGAACGTCTCTGGGCCAACAGTTTTCTGCTGAAAAAGAAACAGTTTCTGGATGTGCCAACCTATGAGGGACGTGCCATCACCGGGTTGCAAGGGGAGTGGGATTTGAATGGCGGATTGGTGCAGGTCAAATTACCGGGAGAAGATACGGTGCAGATCAGCCCACGTTTCTCGATTGCCCGGGTGGGCAGCCCTTGGTTTTTGCGGGCGAGGTTTGGCGAGGGGTGGCACCCGAATGAATTATGGCGGGCACGACAGTCACGGCATTGGCGTTGGAGTTTCCCGGTGGGGCGATTGGTATTGGAGAATCCCCAAGATCGTCCACTGCACATCGTTTTGCATTTGGAAAGCCGCAACTTTGAAAACCGTGACCTTCAGATCTGGGTCGACCATGCGCATCAACAAGACGTGCCTATGGGCACGGATATTTCGACCATCAGTACCCAACCCCTGCTGATCGTTCCCGGGCGTTCGGATATTGCATTGAAGGTCGGAGCGTTCAATCGACTCACGAATGAGTCAGATCAACGCTTTCTGGGCATTGCCGTGTATGCGATTACGGTGGAAGTCCTGCCCGACATTTGACCATGTGTAGTTGCCGCTTTCTGTCGTGAACCAAAAACCCAATAATTTAAGCACATATTATGCGGGTAAGAACGTGCTCATAACCGGCGGGTTGGGGTTCATCGGTTCAAATCTGGCGCGGCAACTGGTGCAATGGGATGCCAAGGTCACGCTCGTTGACAGTCTCATTCCGGAGTATGGGGGCAATCGCCGTAATATCGCAGGGTTGGAAGACATGCTACGAGTCAGCCTGACGGATGTGCGAGACCATGAAAAATTGCCGGGCTTGGTCGCAGGTCAGGACTACCTTTTTAATCTGGCCGGCCAGACCAGTCACATGGATTCGATGACTGATCCGGAAACCGATTTGGAAATCAACTGCCGCGCCCAACTCGCGATTCTGGAGGCGTGTCGGCAACATAACCCCGCCATCCGCATCGTCTTTGCCAGCACGCGGCAGCTTTACGGTCGTCCCGAGAGCCTGCCGGTGGCCGAAACGCATCCGCTGCGACCGGTTGATGTCAATGGGATCAACAAGCAGGCCGGGGAATCTTTTCACCTATTGTATTCCAAAGTGCATGATATCCGCAGCACGGTGCTGCGTTTGACGAATACGATTGGGCCCAGGATGCGCGTGAAGGATGCCCGCCAAACCTTTGTGGGGGTGTGGATTCGCGCCTTGGTTGAAGGGAAACCATTTGAAGTCTGGGATGGAGCCCAGCTGCGCGATTTTACCTACGTCGATGACGCTGTCTCAGCGTTCCTGCTGGCGGCAACCAATGATGGGGCCGTCGGTGAAATATTCAATCTGGGTGGACCACCGCCGGTCACGCTGCTGGAGCTGGCCGAACATCTCGTGGCTTTGCACCCGGGAGGGAGTTTCAAACTGAAACATTTCCCCGCCGACCGTAAGAAAATTGATATTGGCGATTATTATGCCGACTACGGGCTGATCCAGGATCGTCTGGGCTGGCGGCCTGAGGTCACATTGAATCAGGCGCTGGAAAAAACCTTGGCCTATTATCGGGAGGAATGGCCGCACTATGTCTGAGCCAACGAAAATATTAGCGGCCGATCCGCATGCGAATTTTATCGCGCATGAAAGTGAAATCCGCGCGGCCGTGGATCGCGTCCTTGCCAGTGGCCACTATGTGCTCGGGCCGGAAGTCACGGCATTTGAAAATGAATGGTCCGACTATCTGGGCGGGGGAATTACGATTGGCGTGGCCAACGGCACGGAGGCATTGGAGCTGACACTGCGCGCATTGGGTGTCGGCGCGGGTGACCGGGTGGCGACGGTGGCCAATACGGTATCGGCGACGGCGGCAGCTATTCAGCAAATTGGCGCCCAGCCCGTGTTCGTTGAAATCGATGATGAGACCATGACGATGTCAGCGCCGGCTTTGGCGGCGAAGATGGCTCAGGGTTCGGATCAAATAAAGGTGGTCGTGCCCGTGCATCTCTACGGCCGTCCGGCGGACATGCCGGCAATTGTAGAACTGGCAAATAAACACGGAGTTAAGGTATTGGAGGATTGCGCGCAGGCGCATGGAGCCGTTTGTGCCGGACGCAAGGCAGGCACCTGGGGCGATGCCGCCGCATTCAGCTTTTATCCAACCAAAAACCTGGGTGCCATCGGCGACGGGGGTGCGGTTTTCACGCGGGACCCTGAATTGGCTGAGCGATTGCAGGCTCTCAGGCAATACGGCTGGCGTCAGCGTTATGTCAGCGCGACGCCCGGGCGGAACAGCCGGTTGGACGAAATACAAGCAGCGATCCTGCGAGTGAAATTGAAATACCTTGATGCCGAGAATGCCCGACGGTCATCGCTAGCCCAGCGCTACCTTGAGCAATTGAAAGATAGTGCTCTACACCTGCCGTTGGCGGATGATGGAATTATGACTTCGGCTTGGCATCAATTTGCGGTGCGCACGCGGCACCGGGCTGATTTGCAGGCCAAAATGCTTGAAAAGGGAATTCATTGCGGGGTGTTGTATCCCTTGCCATTGCACCACCAACCGGCCTATGCAAGCGAAGTTCAATTGCCTCTGAGTGAAAAGGCGTGTGATGAGGTAATATGTTTGCCAGTGCATCCCGGTTTGACAGCGGCTGACATTGACAGAGTGGTGGCGGAAATACTTCGTTGGACCACCCTATGACGAGTCCCGCATTGAGTTTTGTTATTCCGCTCTACAATAGCGAAACGAGCCTCGCCCCGTTGGTGACTGAAATTGAAGCCATGGTGATAGAAGGCGGACATGAAATCATTTTGGTCAATGACGGCAGTTTTGATGGCACGGCTGAGATTGGCAGGAAGTTAGTCGGAAAAGCGCGAGTGCCTATCACCTTGGTGAATCACGCGAGAAATTTTGGTGAACATAACGCCGTGCTTACAGGTTGGCGGCACGCTCGCGGAAAATACGTCGTGAATCTCGATGACGATGGGCAGAATCCGCCGATGGAGGCAGTGCGGTTATGGCGACATGCGATTGAGGGCAACCTCGATGTGGTTTTCGGTCGTTACCGTTCAAAAAAGCATGCGGCGTGGCGAAACTTTGGCAGCTGGTTTACCAATCGCATGACCGATATGGCGTTGGATAAACCAGCAGGATCTTATCTTTCTAGCTTTCGTTGTGTGAGCGGATTTGTGGCCAAGGAAGTTGCGTCTCACACCGGACCATTCCCTTACATTGATGGTCTGCTGTTGCAAGTCACACAGCGCATTAGCTCGATTGAGGTCGATCATGTAGCGCGACAAGCGGGTGCCAGCGGCTACACCTTACGTCGCTTGTTACGACTGTGGATGAGTGCATGGATAAATTTTTCCGTGCTCCCATTACGCATAGCTACTGTGTTGGGGCTTATTTTGGCGTTTTTTGGGGTGGTGGGGTTGGGCTTGGTCGCATGGTTGAGATTTACCCATCAAGGTCCGGCGTTTGGCTGGGGCTCGCTGATGGCTGCATTACTTGTGTTTTCTGGCACCCAATTAGTCATCCTCGGCGTGATAGGAGAATACATCGGGAGAATGTTTATGACCTTGAACGGTCGACCGCAGTCGGTCGTGTACTCGGTTGAATATGGCGGCTAGTAGTCAGATCAATCAAGCGGGCCAATGGGAGAATGCATCCAAGCGACGTCGGTAGCGTGCGCCGATTACTGCCGGGGCGAACTGTTCTCGTATAGAGACGGCAGCGGCAGCTCCTAGTTCGCTGGCCAGCGAAGGCTCCTTCACGAGCCGGCGCATCCACCAAGCGGCGTGTTCCACATCGGGATCAGCCCAAATCTGTCCTTTCTGGTATGGTCCGTGTGTTTCCTTGAGCTGCACGGTGCGGCATCGCACAGGACAGCCATTGCTGGTATTGACGAACTCCGTTGTCGCGGACCAATCCGTCGAGATAACAGGTTTCCCATAATACATGCATTCGGCTAACGACAGTCCGAATCCTTCTGCCCGGTGCAGTGAAACGAAGGCATTACAGGATGCCTGCAGGGCATGGATTTCCCGGGGAGGCAGCGATTCCGCAATGATTTGCACATGCTGCAAGTCACCAAGTGCCGATTTCAATAGGGCAAAAGCTTCCGGATTGCGCTCTGGATTCTGGGTCTTGATAACCAGTCCTACCCCGTGTTCATCAGGGAACGCCTGGCGGTAGGCGGCGATTACGGCCAGAGGGTTTTTGCGTTCTTGGTAAGAATTGAGATCATAGGCGAAAAGAAATAGAAACCGGTCTGCAGGCAGCTGGAAACCTAGGCGCCCATCAGAAACGGATGGCGGAAGCACAATGGCGTGCGGCATGACGTGCACCGGTCTAGGTACTTTGGCCGCGATGGCGTCACGCACAAATGATGAGGGGCACCATATTTCGTCGAAAAAGGCGCATTGTCGCACCCAGGCATCGGGGAATTCGGGCAGTTCCCAAGCCCAGTAGGCGATGTTGTATTTGTCCGCTCGAAAGACGGTACCGTGGTGGTGGTCGATCTCTTCCGATTGTGGCGGATCCAGATGGAAAATATTTACCGGATGAGGGTTCGCGTTCTGCAAGCGATCGTCGAAACTGTCGACCGGGGTGCGGTTGAGGCAGTTGAGGCGCAGGTCGATCAAGGCGGCTGGCAACCCCGCGGCATCGCACGCTCGTGCCATACAACGCACCGACTCGCCGACGCCGAGCGAGGCACGGAACCAGCCGATCAGATTGAGACCGCCCGGGGGGGTGCGCCAGCGGTAAGCGCGGCTGAGGGGCTCGGTGTGCTTGAAGTCGTAGATTGGCTCGTCGTCGCCGACGATCTGGGAGAGGCGCAGTCTGTGGTTTAGGAGTTGGGGGCGGTGCGCGGCCCAGTGATCCCGCCAGCTTCGGGGCAGGGGCCAGTTGGCCGCGATGCGACTTAGCCAAGCCAAGGTATTCGACCGCTCCACTCCCAGCAGAGTAAGCTCGATTTCCGTGACCTCCTCAGCAAGGACCAGCGGCCGGTCAATCCCACAATTGAAATGATTCACGGGCAAAGGAAAAAACTCAGCGTGTTGCACACCGTTTACAGTCAATCGCAGACCCAAGGGTCCGCAAGCTTCCGGCCGGTCCTTTGGTTCTGGTAGCAAAAATCCATTGACAAAAAAATTACGACAGGGCGTGCCGGCAGGCAAACGCACGCGGACCCGGTCACGCAACCAAACCGTGTCGCGGCTGAACGGCAGGTGGGGTTCTTCGCGATAGACGCCGGTCAAGGCGTAGGCGGAGGCGGGATGTGAGGGTGCATTGATCCGCCCGTCGAGGTGTTGTTGCCAATGCAATTCCTCGTAATAAAGGGCGCTGCGGATGCGAAGCGTCACAGCCCGAGGAGGGTGCGGTCGCAGACCCAGGTGGCAGGCTAGAGCGGCTAATGCAGTGGGGGTAACCAATCGCGGTTCCGCTAGCAGCCGGCGGGTCGTATCCCTGGCCCAAGTCGCGCAGCCAGAAGTGATGATCATTTTCCGCCACCTGGCGACCAAGAGACGGCTGTTGACTTCATCGGCGAGGCTTACCGGGCCGCGCGAGGCCCGGATATGGTGGCGCACCACACTGTCGAGTGCGACAACGACACCGTAACCACGTTGCCGAAGGCGAAAGCAGAGATCAACGTCTTCCCCGCCGTTGTGAAAAGCTTCGTCAAATCCACCTTCGCGCAAAAAGAGATCCCGCCGCAACAGGCAGCATGCAGCGGTCACCGCCGGCGGGGACCAGCGCGAACCCAGCAGCCGCCAAAGTCGGAATGGTCGCCATTGACTGTGCACCAGTTTTGATTCAACGGAGACTTCAATTCCCGTGTGATCTATTGCGCCGGTCGCGGCGTTCAGCTGGACGTTGCCGACGATACCAGTGCAGCGGCCTTTGTGCAAGGCAACCAGCATGGGCTCCAGCCAGTGTGGCAGAAGTATGAGATCGTTGTTCAGGAAAAAAATATACTCACCCTTCGCGGCGGTGGCACCGCGGTTGCATGTCCCGGCGAAGCCGAGATTTTTTTCGTTCAGGATGGTTCGGCAGGGTGCGGTGAGGGTCGCCAGCCATGCCCGGGTGTCGTCAGTGCTGCCATCGTCTACTAGAATGATTTCGTATTTCAGGCCGGGTGGCAGTGTCTCCCGCAAGCTCGTAAGCATGGCCTGCGTAAGCGACAAGCCATTGTAGATTGGAATGATAAAAGAAATCTGCATGGGATATTAACTCAGGGTGCCGGGACGTAACGCCAGAACCTGCAGATACCGCACATGGGACCTGCAAGGCTGAACCTCAGTCCAGCAATCCCTTCAAGTATGCCCCGTAGGCTGATTTGCCAAGTTTTGTGATGTTGGTGTCCATGGCCGAGGCATCAATCCAGCCCTGACGATAGGCAATTTCCTCCAGGCAAGCGATTTTGAGGCCGGTGCGGTTTTCTAGCACTTCCACGAATTGGGCGGCTTGCATGAGTGAGTCGTGGGTTCCGGTGTCGAGCCAAGCCGTGCCGCGTCCTAGGATTTCTACATGCAAATCTCCACGTTCCAGATAGAGCCGATTGAGATCGGTAATCTCCAGTTCGCCTCTTGGTGATGGTTTCAGCGCACGAGCCATCTCCACTACGTCCTGATCATAAAAGTAAAGTCCCGGGACGGCGTAATTGGACTTTGGCTGCTCAGGCTTTTCTTCGAGTGAGATTACTTTTCCTGATTGGTCGAACTCTGCCACGCCATATGATTTTGGATTGGCCACGTGGTAGCCAAAGATGGTTGCTCCCTTTACTCGATTGTCTGCTTGGGCTAGACAATCTGCGAAGTCGTGTCCGTAGAAAAGATTGTCCCCGAGAATGAGTGCGGTGGGTTCGTTTCCAGTGAGGAAGCCGACATCGGCCGCAATCGTGAAGGCCTGCGCCAGCCCATCGGGACTGGGTTGTTCGGCGTAGCTGAGGTTGAGGCCAAAACTGGACCCATCGCCCAATAATTTTTTAAAGAGGGGCAGGTCGGTTGGGGTAGAGATAACAAGAATTTCTCTGATGCCCGCAAACATGAGCACGGAAAGGGGGTAGTAGATCATCGGTTTGTCGTAAACCGGCATGAGCTGCTTTGAGACCGCGATCGTCAGTGGGTAGAGGCGGGTGCCGGAGCCACCGGCGAGGATAATTCCTTTTCGTTTCATAATGGTCAGGCTTTGTTGCCGAGTCGTTCAAGTTGATAACTGCCATCCAGAATGGACTGCCACCAAGGTTGGTGGTCGAGATACCATTGAACGGTTTGGCGGAAACCGGAAGTGTTGTCCTGCTTTGGACTCCAGCCCAGTTCTTGTTTAATTTTTGTAGCGTCGATCGCGTAGCGTAGATCGTGGCCGGGCCGATCAGTCACAAATGTGATCTGTTTGGTGTAGGATTTGCCGTCGGTGCGGGGTTTTAAATCGTCAAGCAGGGTGCAGAGCAGGCGAACCAGATCGATGTTCTGGCGCTCGTTGTTACCACCGATGTTGTAGGTTTCGCTAATCGTGCCTTTGGCGATAACCGTGTGAAGTGCTTCGGCGTGGTCACCAACATAGAGCCAATCGCGGATGTTCTCTCCCTTACCGTAGACGGGTATGGGTTCTCCGCGGAGAGCCTTCAGAATGACGACTGGAATCAGTTTTTCAGGAAATTGGTAGGGCCCGTAATTGTTGGAGCAATTGGTCACCAATACCGGCAACTTGTAAGTATCGGCCCAAGACCGGGCAAGGTGATCTGAAGAGGCCTTGCTGGCCGAATAAGGTGAATGAGGATCGTAGGGGGTATGTTCTGTGAACAGGCCGCTAGCCCCGAGAGAACCGTAGACTTCATCCGTAGATACATGAAGGAATCGAAAATTGTCCTTTGCTGAACCGGTTAGTGTTTCGAAATGTAGCCGGGCAGCCTGTAGCATTGTGTAGGTGCCAATAATGTTGGTTTGGATGAATTCCCCTGGGCCGTCGATAGAACGGTCAACATGACTCTCAGCAGCGAGGTGCATTATCCAATCGGGCCTGAAATCAGCAAAGAGCTTAGCAATCGCATCGGCATCGCAGATATCGGATTGAGAAAAACGGTAGCGAGGATGATCAGTCAAATCATCGAGTGAGAGTCGGTTGCCTGCGTAAGTAAGCTTGTCGACGTTGAGCACGCTGTGCTCTGTGGCTGAGATAAGGAGTCGGACTAGATTGCTCCCGATGAATCCTGCACCGCCAGTTACGAGAATGTTCATAGTGAATCAGGAGTTCGCTCTGACCCAGTTATGGAGGTCACGGGCAACGGCTTCATGGACTTCGGTCATCTGGATGCCTGTAGCTTGTAGTTTCGTTGAATTCATCACGCAATTAGAGCGGGGGGTTTTTGCGGCTATACGCATGAATTCTTCTTCGTTATCGAAGAATGAATATTCCTTGGAGCAGACACCCGAAGTAAGAATCAGGTCTACCACTTCTCTTGTGGTGACTTGGCCGGGATTGGTCACGTTGTAGGTGCCGAATGGCACGCGCTTTTCCCAGCATGCGAAAGTGGCAGCCACGAATTCTTGGAGTTGTGAAATGGAATTTGCCGCATCAAGGAGTCGCTGATAACGCATCATTTTGGAGAGGTAGTTGCGTGGCCCGTCGTTGTGGTCGAAGGGAATGCGCAGGCGCCAGATATAGACGTCATCCCGGTCGGCGATTACTTCCTCACCCAAGGCTTTCGTGCCGCTGTAAAAGGAGCAATTGTTGGCGCGAAAATTGAAATTTGGGGTGTCGGTTTCAGTGAAGCCGGAACCGTCCGGACGCGCGCCGGTGTAAATGCAACCCGAGGAAACATGCCCCCACGGAACTCCGGCGGTGGTGCAAGCCTCGGCAATACGGCCCGGCAGCACGCCGTTGCCGAAAAGACATTCGGCTTTGTGTAGTTCACAGGCATCGACATTGGGCTTGCCGGTGTAACCAGCCGCATTGATCAGAAAGTCCGGCTTTTCCGCGCGCAACAGCCCGGTCAGGGCACTGGTGTTGGTGTAGTCAAAATCGGCGCGTCGCAGGTTGCGAAACGGTATGCCTTTGCGCTGAAGGAGCACTTGATAAGCTGCTCCCACATAACCTGATCCTCCAAGCAGATAAATCATGAAAGCTAACTAGGCAGATTGGAGGGGTTGTGGTCAACTCGCGGTTTGAGCGAACTGTTTGCCTTGTCGCGGCGATAATCACCACGGCTGAAGTATTTCTCCAACCAGAGATAGGCGCAGATAAAGAAATAGCGGCTGCCCATTTCCTTGATCTTGAGTTTGGCCTCACCGTATTTGCGATTGTGCCAAGAAATGGGTATGACGGTCCAGCTATAGCCGCGAACGATCGCCTTGAGCGGAATCTCCACGGTAAGATTGAAGTGCGGGGCAAGAAACGGCCGGCATCCTTCAATCACCGTGCGGTGATAAGCCTTGAATGCATTGGTGGTGTCATTGAGGGCAATGTTGAAGCCAATTCGCACCAGAAAATTGGCGAGTCGGTTCACATACAATTTTATCCGGGGATAATCGACGACCCGGCCACCCTTGACGAAGCGGCTGCCAAAAACGCACTCATAGCCTTGATTGAGCAAGTGCCAGTATTTGACCGCATCCTCGGGGTCGTCCGAGGCGTCAGCCATCATGATGACGCAGGCATCGCCCTGGATGTGGTTCAAGCCAAAGGTCACGGCCCGACCGAATCCATTCAGACCAAGGTTGCGCACCGGAACAAGCGTGGGGATGGTTTTGGTGAGTTCCTGCAGAACCGCCCAGGTGCGATCCTTGCTGCCGTCATCCACCACCACGATCTCATGAGGGACGTTTTCCCGGGAAAGGGTTTCATAGATCGCTTCGACTGTTGGAGGCAGAGATTCCTCCTCATTGTGGGCGGGAATAACGACGGAATATAGTTTCATCGGGGAGGAAAGTGCCTCTTGCATCCGGTCAATGAGGGGAAATCTATCGATCGCGGCAAGCTTCGGCATGAGCTACTGCATAACCGCCGGATGACTCAATCGAGCCAGAAATCGGTAAGATAGGTCCAGTCGAAGGCATTACCCCCGTCGGGATCGATCACGATCTTCAAAAGCGTGCCCGGGGGCCGGGTTGGGAGGGGCAGCATCAAGGAGTGCTTTCCCCGATCCGCCGCTATGGTCAACGGCTCCAGTTGGTCGGTGGCCATTGGGATGATAGTGCCATCCGGAAGCCATGTTTCGACCCGGGAAGTTGCCCCATTGGTGTGATTTTCCCCACTGTAAGCCCCGGCGATGAAGCCATAGGCGAAGCGAAGGAGTTTTTCTTTGCCTTCCAAGCGGTATGCGATGCTGGCGGGTGCGTGCAGTAATAAGACGTCGTTATCTTCCGGATGGATGAAGGTGGATAGAGAGCTGACCGCTGTATCGGGTGGGCGATTGAAACCGGGGAATTGCCGCCACATGTAGTGCGGACTGCGCAGAAATCTGATTTTGGTCATGTAGGCCCAGTCCCAAGCATCGTTGAGTCCCGGTCCGGGGGTGGTTCTGACCAGCAGTTTTGTGCCCGTTTCGTAGGGCGGCAAGGGCACTCGACGTGTCCGGGGCCGGCGGTCGGCAGTATTGTCTCGGGGATTGATCAGAAATGAATGGATGCTCCTTTGGGTGCCGTCGGGAGCATGCAACTCCAGTTCGAACCCGGTGCCATCGTCGTCGGGCTGATTAAGCGCGCGCGGCGAATAGCCGGCTTGGAATATGATTTCGCGTTCATCCCCCCGCAAGGTCCACTCGACCCGACTCGGGGGTAGCATCATCAGGACATTCTGACCGTTGATCCGGTCCTTATTGCCGTGTTGCTCCCTCAGGTTTTCCTCCGGCAGATTCTGGCTGATCCAATCAGGTATGTGACCCTGGGCGAGTGCTTGCTGGACGAGCGAAGCGGTGATGTTGCGTCGGATCAGGATGTCACGCCGAGCGTAAATTCGCGCGTAATCCACATCTATGACCAGAGCGTAATCCCGGACGACCAAGGCGGAGAATTCCGGGAATGTCTCGTGGGCTTCGTCGCTGCGGTCCTGATGAAAAATGGCGTTCGGTCCCACGGAATCGAGCAACACCTCGGGTCGGTTGCGTCGAAAATCGGCCAGATGCCTTCGGCGGTGGTAGTCACGCAACGGGGAATTTATAATACTGGCATCACTATACGCGTCACGGGTCCCTTGGATCAGGGCGCACTTCACGTAGGGTTGCGCATCCCAACCCCAGATGGCCAGTTTTTCTCCGGGCTCGGTAAGCAGATCAATCACACTGTCCACTTCGGTAAAGGGCGCGGTTCGCTGGGCTTCCAATTTCCCCAGCATCGATGGCAGTGGAGACATTAGTCGTGTGATCAAGAGACCCGCCGTTCCGGTCAAGATGATGGCCAGCGAGGCGCTGGCCACGTAGTTTTTATTCGTCGATTTTCGACATTCACCCAAGGCGGCCCCGCTCCAAATTACGGCGGGCACCAGCAGAAGCTGGACGTAGTGCAGAAAGGGTCGGCCAGGGAAAAGGATGCAAAACAACGAGATCGCCAACAGGCTACCACCAAGGAAAAACAGCCGGCTCTTTTTTTGTCGATTCGTCGCAGAAAGCAGGACAAGCGCCAGCGCGGATCCGAGACCGATCCAGAAAGTGAGCAGAGGCGGATGGAGCCCTGATAATTCTGATGGGAGCCAGGATTCCAGCCGATGCTCTGACCACCCCGTCGAGGCTTGGTGATTAACGCGTTTGCGCAAGTAGAATGCCGGAAATTCAAATCCACTCAGAGTGTCGCCCGCGTTGTTCCTGGGGCTAAATCAGCGTGGAGCGGACAGTTCCAGCCAGCCCGGGTTGGCCTCGGCGTGAAGGGCGATTTCTTCAAGGACCACGTGGGTGGCAGTCGCTGGCTTCCAGTTCCAAAGCCGGGTGGCCTTGGCATGGTCCAACACAATCCAGGGAATATCAAATGGCCGCGGGGAGCCGTCCGAGGTGACCGAATGGCTGCCAAAGCGTCTTTCGCACCAGAAACTCAGTTGTTTGAGTGACATTGCTGAGCTAACTCCACCCGATAAATTCGCGATGCGGTCCTCAGGGTTCATCCGGCTTGCGCTGAATTGCTTGGTGAGGAGCGGGACAAGGTCGCGGGGATGCAGGCAGTCGCGCACCTGATGACCATGGCCGCCGAAACCGAGATATTTGAGCGGGCGCTTCTGCAACCAGGCATTGATCCAATAGGCGAATATTCCTTGGTCGGCGCGACCGAACTGGCCGGCCCCGGCGAGGACTCCGCAACGGTTGATGAAAACCGGAAAGTCGAAGGTCTCGCCGTATTCCATCGCGAGGGTTTCAGAGGCCAGCTTGGTTGCCCCATAGAGAGAAATGGGCGCCATGGTGGCAAAGGTTTCGTCGAGCCCTGTGACAGTCAGGCCGGGAGGAAGTGGCTGGGTGGCATCCGGGGTTAGGGCTTCATTGACCACTACCACGGGCAGCGTGTTCAAGGGGGTGATGGAATAAACTCTGGAGGTGGAGAGCAGAACAAATCCGGCTTGGTGAGTCTTGCAGTATTCTAGGATATTAATCGTTCCGACCAGATTATGGTCCACCAGCTCACGACTGCTGGTCTTGCCGTCCACCCCGGCGAGTACGCTTGGGTTGGCCGCGGCATCGATAACGAAATCTGCCGCGGGGAGGCTTTCCATCTGTCCGGTATTCCGCAGATCTGCAGTAATGACATTCGCGCCGAGCTTTTCCAATGGCTCACGATTGGTTTCGCTGCCGGGTCGGATGTAGCTGTCGAATCCGAAAACTTGGTGACCCGCGGTCAAAAGTTCGCGGGCGAGGGTGCTGCCGACAAAGCCGCAGATGCCGGTGATGAGGATGCGCATGCACCACAAAGGAAGCAGACACAGGTCGACAGGTGAAGCGTGAAATATCCCCTCGTCAGTCGATGTTTTCCCGCATTTGTGCTGAACGATTTCTGGGTTGATAAAATTTAACGGAACACGCTTTGCTTGTAGTTACTTTATGGAATTATTCACCTGCCGTCTGTTACTCTTACTTTTTTCATTCGTCTCCGTCCCGGCGTTTGCGGTCGACCGCATAGTCACAATCAACGCTCCTGCGGAGACCCAACACGGTAGTTCTGTAAGTGTATCTGCTCTGGCTAGCACCAACGCCATTGATGGCGAGTATGTGGGTTTCTTTCACGTGGAATATTCACTCGACGGGGGGCAGACTTGGACGGGCATATGTTACGAAGAGAAATCTGCCAACAAGGTGGAGCGAGCAAAGTCTCTCACCGCGGGCAAGGCAGGATCCAAGATTGCAATTCGTGTCCGAGCGGCGTTCCGTGGTGGCATAGTCGGCGATGTTGATTTCGAAGGTAAACCGATACTTTGGGATGATTCTTGGGCCAATTGGCGGAAGCCACCAACCCGATACTCGATCATCTACGTCCGTTGAACTGATGGCCGGTTGATCTGGTCACAGTCGTTGGAAGCGATACTTAGCCCAAGCCCAGAGCCAAGTAGGAGGGTCGCGAAACATCGAGACCTTCTTGCCTTCCTTGAAGGAACGCGAGGTGTAGCGCACCGGGATTTCGATGGGAATATGGCCCTTGCGCACGAGTTTGATGAGCAGTTCCCAGTCGAAATCAAAACGGTTCGATTCGAAGGTCAAACCGGTCAGGCATTCGCGACGAAACACTTTATACATGGTGAACGGATCACGCAGGGTAAGCCCCAACGAAACGTCGATTAGGGCGGTGAAGAACCAATGCCCTGCGTTGAGGGCAAAGGCATGGAGAACCTGCTCGTCAAACTTACGGATGAACAGACTGTTGCTGTGCCTGGAACCGAGCACAAAGGCGTGAGAACCTGCTACTAGGGGCGCGAGCAGTTTTTCGTAATCTGCCAGGTCATATTCCAAATCAGCATCCTGGATGAGTATCACGTCACCGGTGGTATGGGTGAGACCATTGCGGACAGCGTGGCCTTTGCCGCGAGGCTCTTCTTCAAACACCAATTGAACGCCAGTTCGGTCGGCGTAGGGCATTACCAGTTCTTTGGTTCCATCAGTCGAATTGCTCTCCACGATGATGACTTCGATGTCCCAGCCCTTGATACGTTTTGATGTAATGGCATCGAGGGCGGCACAAGCGGTAGAGCATTCGTTAAATATCGGGACAACGACCGAAAGTCGGGGTTGGGCCGGTAAAGGGGGAAGTTTTATGGGAGCGGAACTCATTAAGTCGAGGGAGGTAAGGCACTCTTACTTTCTCTACGCCACAACCAAGCCATTCCTCCAGCCAGTCCAATGGCACCTGATAGCGCCAGCCAGAGTGAGAGCGTGAAATATTGGGGCCAGTAGGCGAAGGTGATTTCGTAAGTGCCGGCGGTAGGGATGTTGATTCCGCGGAAGGCATGGTTGACCCGAAAATAGTCCGTGGGTTGACCGTTCACGGTGACTTGAAAGTCCTCACGATAATATGTCTCCGTTAGAACGGCCACGCCCGGGCCCGGTGCCTCGATAGTGAAGGTGGTATCATTAGGAGTGAACAGATAGTTAGATGCGGGAAGGATTTCCCGGTCGCTTAAGGTTTTGGAGGACAATGGCGCAAAGTTTACGCTATCTTCGATTTGAACCGCAGCGAATGCTCGTCCATCTCCGGTGATCAGGAGCCGGGCAAAATCATTGGCCGTTTCGTAGTCAACGACTCGATCGGTGAAAAAAGCACGTGGCCACGCAGTTGGACTAGCGTAGACATCAAGATCAGCCTGTCCGAGTAAATTTGTTCCATCGATTGTATGCTCTCCGTTGCGATGTGTGGCGACCCAATGAGTAACGTTATAGAGATCATATTTTTTGACGAGGTCTCGCGATTCCGATTCCCGATTAGGCCAGTCCCAATCCCAAACCCGTTGCAGGCCGAGTGCATCCGCTAGTTCATGATAATGGCGGCTACGCACCGCATCTACCCCGTATACTCCCTCCCAACGAAGGACGGTGTTGTAGGATGCGTAGAGGACGGAACTCCAGCCATTTACTCTCCCAGCATCCTGAAGATGACTATTCAGCAGGGCAACAGCCGGTGAGGGAGCGTGCAAATCAGAACGGGGGCCGGGTATGAACACATAGTGATTAAAGGACGAATCTCTATACTGGCTGTGTCGCCAACACAGCAATGGTAACCCGAGTAGAAGGATGATCCAAATGGGGCCGGGCTTGGTGGGGTTGGCCAAGCCCCAGTGCAGTCCCAACGGGAGGAGCAGCAGAGTGCCGACGAGGGCGATGGCATAACCAATGAAAAACGGGCTCTTGGGGAATTCCCGAGTGGACAGGAAGAATAAAGCCGCAATCAACAGCGCGAGCACCCAGTAGCGCACGATGGCTGGTCGGGAGTCCGGTCCGCTTAGGCGAGACCAAGCGTCGCTAAAACCCAATCCCCCGAGCACGGCAATCAGACTGAGCAGCACACAAGAAAAGGTATTGCCGACATGCACGATGTTGCCGACGAAAGGAATTTTCACAATCACGGATGGCGGCACGAGTCCGAATGCCAGGCTGAATGGAAGGATGGCCGAGAATAGGAGAGCCCATCCGACTCGAGGTGTGCGCCATACTCGCGGCTGCACAAACCACCAGAGCATGCCGCCTAAAAATATAAAATTCAGAGCCGGCGCTACGACGTTCTCATCTTTTTGAGTCTGGCGGTAAAAAATGTCATCAAAGAATCCGATAAGATGCTGCCATGGGAGGGTATTGGCCTGAGGAGTATCATAGCCGGTCATCGAATGCCCCCAGGCACTGAGAAATGAGATCCAACCTGGGGCCGATATGAGAATAAAGCCAAGCCCCGCTAAACTCGCAGCGACCAAGAGCCGGAATCGGCGACCTGCAGTGTCCGGTCGGAGCAATAACAGGACAACACCCGTCAGGTTCAGGCACACCATCAGCATGTAGGCTTCCTTGATCGTGCCGCTGGTTAGCACCAACCAATTGGCCGCGATCAGTGCGATCAACCACCGGACCAAGCTGCGCGGAGTCATCGCACCGTGGAGTCCACACCACGCGAGAAGAATAACCGGAGAATAGCAGACGCTGAAATTGGCAGGATGGACCAGCCGGTAGGTGAAGAATCCGATAAAGCCTGCGCCTACCGCGGTCAGGGCAGCTGCGCCCAGATGCCGGCTCAATAACCAGACAATTCCGCCCAGGGAAGCGGCCAGCAGCCATCGGGCAATCACAAAGCGAATATCCCACGCCCAGGCAGCCCCGTCAGCGGCGATCGTGATAAAGTTGAACGGGTCCCCAAACATGGATTGTCCCTGGCCGAGCAACGGTTCACCACTGAGTGAAAATCGATTCCACAAGGGCAGCTCTCCTGCCTTCAAGGCATCAAGCTGGACCATGGGATAATAAAGATGCTGAAAAAGCAGGGCACCGGTGTCGGAGCTACCGGTGTTGGCCGACATCGGATCGGTATCACCCGGCAAAGTCGGCAGGCTCTCGTAGAGCATATGGCCGCCATTATTGGGCGAGGCAAAGGACCGGCCTTGAAATAAAACGGGATGGCACTGGATGGCGACCACGACCGCGGCCGTCAGCATGATGGTTCGGATCGGCCGGTTCGTGGCGAGGCCGGCCAGTTTGGTGGCGATGCGGGAGAGTCCGCGGGCCACGACCGGAAAGCTCAACAGGCAACCGAGCAAAAGCACCGGCCGGGCCACCGGCCATCCCTGTTCCCACCAGATCCGGGCATTGGTCTTGAGGACCAGGGGTTCGTCGAGCCGCAGGTTGATGATGGGGTCGTTGGAGGACAGGCTGGTCACGACATCCAATTCTATCCCGCGGCGCGTGGCGCTCTGGATGTTGCCCCCCGGTTGCAAGTCATCCGGGCCGAACACATGCACAATGCGGCCGCGCCGGTCAGTAATCTGGGCATGCGAGAAGGTGAACTCTCCGACCCCGTCAATGGGATCAAAGCGCAAGGCGGTGAACCGGCCCATGGGCATCATGAACCGGTATACCACCGGTTCCGGTTCTATTTTTATAGGCTGACGAGAGGAGTTATACTCGGTGAATCCGCTACCAAAATCCCAGAAAAACTGGGTGGAGCCCTGGGAGTTGCAAGTGAGGGTGATGTCGAAAAAATAGTAATCTCGTTTTTCGACGCTGGTCGTGATCGACGGCATGGCGGCCGCCAAGGCAATCACAACCATCAAGAGCAAACTGCGGGGATCAATCCAATCTCGCATCATGCGGAACCGGGGGAACGTTTCCGCCACGCATCCACGATCTGGTGAATGGTATCCTCGAGGGATTGGGTGATATCCCATGCGGGGTAGTGGGCCCGCATTTTGCGCAAGTCAGAGTAATAGCAGACGTGATCGCCACTGCGGTTTTGGTCCCAATAGGTATAAACCTGAGCTTTACCACTGAATTTTTCCGCGATCTTGAAGGCCTCCAATATGGAAGTGCTGTTGGCCTTGCCGCCACCGAGATTGTAGACTTCTCCGGTCCGCGGCGCGTCGACGAATGCCGCCATAAAGCGGGCGACATCCAGGGAGTGGATGTTGTCGCGCACCTGCTTTCCCTTGTAACCGAATACTTTGTATTCACGGCCTTCGAGGTTGCATTTTACGAGGTAGGACAGGAATCCGTGGAGTTCCACTCCGGTGTGGTTGGGGCCGGTAAGACACCCCCCGCGAAGGCAGCAGGTCGGCATGTTGAAATAGCGACCATATTCCTGCACCATGACATCAGCTGCGACCTTTGAGGCGCCGAAGAGCGAATGCTTCGACTGGTCGATGGTAAATGTTTCCGAGATGCCGTGTTCATAGGTTGGATCGGCGTAGTCCCAGCGGGTTTCCAGTTCAGTCAGTGTGATTGCGTTCGGGGCGTCGCCATAGACCTTGTTAGTGCTCATGTGCACAAAGGGTGATTCGGGACAAGCTTGGCGGGCGGCTTCGAGGAAATTCAAAGTTCCAACTGCATTGGTGTCAAAATCATCGAAGGGAATCGCAGCAGCCCGGTCGTGGGAAGGTTGAGCGGCAGTATGAACAATTACTGAAGGCTTGATTTTCTTGATGAGGGCCAACACGCCAGCGCGATCCCGAATATCGAGTTCGTGATGCACGAACCCCTGTAGGTCACGTTGCAGGCGCTCCTGATTCCAACGCGTATCTCCTTGTGGTCCGAAAAAGACCGCTCGCTGGTTGTTGTCCAGTCCATGAATAGTATAGCCCAACTGAGAGAAAAAAATGCAGACCTCGGAGCCGATAAGGCCCGAGGATCCTGTGACGACTAGCGTTTTGTTATTCATATGAGCCCGGAGCATTACCCTGCAAAGCTTATGGCTCCGTTTCCAGTAGAATAATTACGCTATAATTTTGCGTCTGAGATCAGCTGTAGGACTGGTACGGGAAACGTAGAGATGGGCTATTTGCTCTACTTGTGTTATTGGGGATATTACGAAAAAATGATCAACAGGGTTATGTTAAATTATTTAGCCTCACCTACCTTTTCAGAACGCTGAAGTATGCAGGATTTCTTGGGCGATCTCCTGATCGGGTTCATGAAATCGCTTCCGGATCAATGCCATTTAATCAATTCCGGAACTTACTGCTGGCTATAAAAACGCAGAGAAGAGAGACGACGGCCACCACACCCAGAGAGGTGTGTAAGCTGGCAAGTGCTTCCCATTGCATACGTTTCTCCAATGCCTTGCCGAGTTTTTCGTCCCCCGTCGGGATGGGAGGAGCAGCGGCGACCCATGCTTCGGTTTCAGTGCGGCCGTCGTAGATCACAAGCCTCGCCTGCTTGTTCACATATGCCCGAACATCTGCGGTCCAAAAGGTAACTTCGCTCTGGTTTGGACCGCTGCACGCTAATTCGGTGATGAATTTTCCGTTGGATTCTTCGATCCGAAGTCTAAGCCCGTTGCCATGGGCCACGGGCCATCCGGCGTAAGGAACGACGAACCAAGGGGCATGAATGGGGAAAGGTTTACTCCAAGCTGTGCAGGTCAGTGCTGGGCCTCCCGGAGCGGTGCCTGTAAAAAGATCACGCATGGCTGGAGGGGAGAGGGGGGCCGCCCCGATCAGACGTTCGCCGGGCAATTCGCTCGAGCCGGTGACGATCTGCACTTCGAGGGGGCCCACGTTGCTTGCGGGAGCAAGAATCAGGCGCCAGCGAGAGGATTGACTGAATGTAAAAGGGGCAGGCCAACATAGCATCAGGGTGGTGGCGGCCAGAGCTATAAAGGTGGGTAGTGCTGGATGCAGGGCAACAGGTGAGAATGAGAAAATTGCGAGCGGTTGTTGAACCGTTGAGGTGAATAGGGGAAACCCCGTCACTCCGATCAGAAAGAGTAACAGAGCACCTCCTCCCAGCAGCATGAAATGGCGCTGGATAAACCGTGCGAATTTTCCGGCGGGATCAGGAGGATTCGCCGGATTGACCGACGACGGTAGGAGTGCGCAGAATGAGGGATCATCCAGCAGGCTCGTGATCTGGTCTACGACTTGATAAAGCACCCATCGGGTGCTTGGGAGTTCCAGCAGATTGCGGTCCCGGTGCTGGAGGTAAGCCTGCACCGCCTCGCGCCGAATTGATGCATTTTCAGTGGCGTGAATGTGGAAATATCGCGTATGTCCGCCCGTGCTAAGTTGCCACCAACCGGTCAACACCACGATGAACCAAACAGCCGTGAAAGTGACGGTGGCTGCCCGCCACCGCCTGCCTGACGGAACCAACCGGATCAGAGCAAGGGCGTTGGCCAGCACGAGGATGGCGAGTAATTCTCCGTAACGGGAAACATAGCCGCCGTAATCCGCACCTCGGGCATAAGCTAGTGCGGTGGCCTGGCCGACTCCCCAGAATCCGAGGGTCAGCACAATGCGGTCAAATGCGGTGCTTAGCTCGCGGCCACGCAGTTGCAGGGCAAAGAACAGCAGCGGAAGGTTCAGCAAGGCGAGTGCGCCCGGCCAACCCGCCGGCCAGCCGAGCAGGTCAAACGAAGCGTGGAGAAATTTTAGCGTGGAACCGGTGGTCTGTGCAAAGGCTTCATTGGCCGGGGCGGTTGCGCGGATGTAAAAGATTATACCCAGACCGACGGCAGCAATGGCGAGGGGTACATATTGCATGCGCAACTTGCGTGGCTGGATCCAGCGTTGCGTCAAGATGACCGCCAGCGGTGCGATCCACATCCCGGCCAGGGTGAAAAGTCCGGCAAGTCCCGCCAATTGAGCACAGCACCATCCCGCACTCCCCTCGGGCCGAGTGAAGGAGCCCTTCACATGCAAAAAGAGAAACAACAATGCGAAGGGAAATTGGGATTGGAATCCCCAGGTGATGTTTTCCCAAGCATGCGGGAGAGCTGCGCCAACCACGATCAGAAGACTGACGGCCAGAGCCGCAACCGTCCGCAGATTTGCTGTCACCCACTGCACGACGAGCACGGTGAAACTGCAAAAAAGCAATGAGTTCACCGTCGCTTGCACCAAGGGATCCCAGCGTCCGGTCAGCACGACCGTCAGCCAGGCCGTCAAACGCGTCCACATCGGAACATGCTCAAAGTGAGGGGCGAAGAATGCCGTCGGGGTCAGCGTCCCATTCAGCCATGGAGCGAGCAGATCCGCCGCTTCGATTTTCCACTGGTCGTTTATGGCGACATCGCCGGTATATAGGTGGATTTCGTGTAAACGAGCCGCCATTACCAACCCACCAACCCCAAGGGCCCAGACCCACGAAGACAACGTAGAGCGTGGCTTCAAATGTGCCATTCCGCTTTTTTTAGTAGATATTGAGTCCGGTCCAAGCCGTCCAGTCCCAGGCGAAGTTGTTTCTTGGTCCAGGGGATATGCGCAGTCGCAAATGACCGCCGTCGCGGCCCGGGGGCATGTTGACTTTGAAAAATTGCAGGCCCCGGTCTTTTTCCTTGATCAATGGCTCGAGGGTGCGCTCCAACAACAGAATCTCCTCAGAGCCCAGGACCCAGCTGATGGAGAAGGTTGCCCCGTCGGTGGTGTTGCCATTCGTGTAGGCGGCCTCCAAAAAGCCGAAGGCGCCTGAACAGGTCGATGCGCCGCGCTGCAACCGGAGGGTGAGCTCGCTGGGAGCATGGAAAACCATGACGGGTCGCCCGTCGATTTCACCTTCGGAGAGGGGGCCCTTGGTCAAGTAATCGATGGGAGTGACGTTGAACATGCTGAAGACCCGCTTGTCCCCCTGCTTGAAGAAGGCGTCGCCCGCGCTGGAGCGGGGTAATTCGAAAATCTTCACGGTATATTCATCCGCAAAGAACTTTTGGTCCTCCGGAGCAATCATGAGGGTGATTGAACGAATGAGTCGTTCAGGCCGTATACTCGCAAAACGCATGTATTCGGTGTAATCCTCGACCACGGGGTTGATGATGAACCCCGTTTGTCCTTCCGGGGGAGGCATGCGATACTCCGTATGCATGTCCTGATTGTTCACCAGGTGCAACTCCACGATGGGCAATTTGTAGATTAGCTTGCGCAGGTAACCAAGCAGGCTGGTTCGCACATCCACTTGGGCCCAAAGCGGCCGGTCGGAGAGTTCCTCCATGACACAGGGTTGGTTCGGTGCCAGCAAAGTGGTGCGCAGCAACTGCGGTGCGATGCTCATCACATCGAATGGACCGGGTTTGATGCGCCACAGGTGAAGCCCCTTTTCGGAAAGGACGTATTCGTATCGATGCACCAGCAGGGAAAGCACTTCGGAA
>FLOH01001101.1_pt1 | contig 44574 bp, 38 predicted proteins | sample 756751 | NCBI WGS metagenome assembly FLOH01 (sample SAMEA4026879, study PRJEB14308) | marine metagenome | biome: coastal water; material: water | depth 74 m
TGATACAAAATATTTGAACGGTGTAAAAATGATAATTGCCGGAGGTCACCCTGACGTATGCAACGGAACTATGGGAACAAAATGGATAGGAGATGAGGGATGGATTTGGGTTAGCAGAGACATTGCGATCGATGCGAGTAATAAACTGCTGCTAAATGATACTATCAAACCAAACGAAATTCATCTTTTTAAGTCTCCTGGTCATTGGAGGAATTTTTTGGACTGTGTAAGAAGCAGAAAAGAAACTTTAACACCATGTGAAACTGGACATCGTTCAGTAACACCTGGCCACTTAGGACAAATTGCTATGTTATTAAATAGAAAAATAAAATTTAATCCTGAAACTGAAGAAATAATTGGGGATCCCGTTGCATCACGAATGTTAGGAAGACCAATGCGAAGTCCGTATCATCTTTAAAAATTGATGGTTTATAATATTATAAATAATTTGTGAAGTAAAATGGAATGTTGAGATTTTTCACAATTTAATTTATTTAATTTGTAATGTGTTCATTTTTTTTATTGAGTAATTGTTTGAATTTTACTTACAATGCAAACGATTGCTATTAAATTATGAATTTAATAAAATAAATAATTAGTTTAATAATCCCGACTCAGTAATTTTAATATTTTGGTGTGACCATTAAAAATGAGTAAAGTTAAATTATATTTCACTTTCGGATCAAATTGTATTTCAATTATTTTTAAATGAAATTTAGGAGGAATTTTGAAAATCAAACAATTTAATTTATTATTAGTATTTACACTTCTACTCTGTTTTTCAACAATATTTAATGCAAAACCCAATCAGCCTCAGAAGAAAAAATCAGTACTGCTTGTTTATGGCGGTTACGATGGACATAAACCTGGAGAATTCAAAGATCTTTTTCTACCCTGGTTACAAGATCAGGGTTTTGATGTTGTTGTTTCAAATTCACTAGAAATTTATGCAGATAAAGAAAAGATGCAGAATTTTGATCTCATACTCCAATCATATACAATGGGTACATTGACAAAGGAAGAATCAGATGGATTGATGGCCGCGGTAGAAAATGGGTCAGGTATTGCTGGACCTCATGGTGGACTCGGTGATTCATTCAGAGGAAATACAAGTTACCTTTTTATGGTTGGCGGCCAGTTTGTTTCTCATCCTGGTGGACAGATTGAACATAAAATTAATATCACTAATCATGATGATCCTATCACAAAAGGATTATCTGATTTTTCAATTACAACTGAACAGTATTACATGCTAGTTGATCCTGGTGTAGAAGTTCTTGCAACAACAACTTTTTCAGGGGAATATGCACCATGGATCGAGGGAGTTGTAATGCCGGTGGTATGGAAAAAAATGTTTGGAAAAGGAAAAGTTTTTTATATCTCAATTGGACATTCCGTTGATAACTTTGAAATTAAAGAAGTTATGGAAATGATGCAACGAGGTATTTTATGGGCAATTAGAGATTAAATATTTTTTTAAAAATTGGAGTAACTATTCAATGAAAACAAAAAAACATGATCGTAGAGAATTTATTAAAAGAAGCGCAGGAGCTATTGTTGGACTTACAGCATTCCCTTATATTGTTCCTTCATCAGTATTCGGAAGGAATAAATTTGTTGCTCCAAGTGATAAGATTAGACTTGGATGTATCGGGCTTGGTTGGCAGGGTCCAGGAAACATGGACGCATTTTTAAGAGAGCAAGATGCTCTGGTTGTTGCTGTATGTGATATTGATAAGAATCATCTGAAAAGTGCGAAAAATACAGTTGATACTTATTACGGCAATAAAGACTGTGATCCATATCACGACTATAAAGAACTTTTAGCTCGAGATGATATAGATGCCATCTCAATTGCTGTGCCTGATCACTGGCATGCGATTGCTGCGGTTGCCGCTGCAAGAGCCGGGAAAGATATTTATGGAGAGAAACCGCTGGCTCATAATCTTATGGAAGGAAGAGCAATTTGTGATGCGGTTAAAAAATATGGCAGAATCTGGCAAACAGGTAGCTGGCAGCGTTCACAAAGTAATTTTAGATTTGGTTCTGAATTAGTAAGAAATGGTCGAATTGGAAAAGTGCATACTGTTGAGGTCGGTTTACCTTCTGGTCACTCTGATTTTGGTGGAACTGACACAATTACTTCTCCCCCACCGGAACTTGATTACGATACTTGGCTTGGTCCAGCTCCTTATGCACCTTATGCATCTGCTAGAGTTCATAAAAGCTGGCGTTGGATTCTCGATTATGGCGGTGGGCAGTTAATGGATTGGATTGGGCATCATGGTGATATAGCTCATTGGGGTTTGGGCTTTGATAAAACAGGTCCTGTTGAAGTATCTGGTTTTGGAGAATATCCAAAAACAGGTTTAAATGATACTCCAACTAAATACCGTGTTGACGCTAAATATGCAAACGGTGTAAAAATAATATATGCTGGTGGTCACCCTGATATTTGTAATGGTACATCGGGGACTAAATGGATAGGTGATGAAGGTTGGGTTTGGGTTGACCGTGGAGGTATTGATTCGAGCAATAAACTCTTACTTAATGATACAATCAAACCTAATGAAATTCATTTGTTCAAATCCCCTGGCCATCAAAGAAATTTTCTTGACTGTGTAAGAAGCAGAAAAGAGACTTTAACACCGTGTGAAACTGCACATCGTTCAGTAACACCTGGCCACTTGGGACAGATAGCAATGCTGTTGAATAGAACAATAAAATTCAATCCGGAAACTGAGGAAATCGTCGGTGATCCAATAGCATCAAGGCTAACAGGAAGACCAATGCGAAGTCCGTATCATCTTTAACAGTAAACTGACTTTATAATGAAAAAGCTAAATATATTATTTCTGCTGGTTACCATCCCACTCTTATTAAGTAATTGTGAAAATGGAGTTGACCCGAACGACTGTGACGAAGATAATGGTGAAATAGATACTATTACTGTATACAAACCAAACATTTATATATATCCGACAGTTGAAACAGAACTGAATATTCAAATTCTATTTCCTTCGGGTGGAAAAATTGTAGAATCAATTCCTCAATATTACAATGGATGGAATGTTACTATTTCAAACGATGGAAAAATTGACAGCATATATGATTATTTATTCTACGAGTGTAAAAATCCAGATTTAACTCAAAAGGAGTTTGGCTGGCTTGTTAAACAAAACAATTTAGAAATATTTTTTCAAAACAATTTAAAGGAATCAGGTTTTAACAAAAGCGAAATAAAAGATTTTACGGACTATTGGATTCCATATTTAAATGAATATGAATATTATGAGGTTTATCCTCAATATAATAGTACAATCGAAAGAATGACCATTATAAAATTTTCTGTGCAGCCTATGAATATTTTTAGGTTATGGTATTCTATTAGAGGAAGAAATGATAATAACATTATAATGATTGCACCCACTTCTAGAACCGCTATAAGAGATGGGTTTTGTGTATTAGAGTGGGGCGTTATAGTACTTGAGTAATATTTTGTAAAATAAAATTAAAATAATAATTAAATACTCTTAAGAGGTTTTCAAAATGATAATAAAAGAAAATGTAAAGAAGTTTTACAGAAGTTTAAACAGTTTACTTATAATCTTTCTTGTGCTCCAATTTACTGCTTGCTCGAATACGGGAGAAAAGGCTGATGCACTTTTATCTCAAATTACTAATTATGACTTCGGCCAAAGCAGAACTATATTAATGGAGTTTTCAGATCTTGTTGTTGAGGCATCAAAATCTGAAAGTGAAAGTCAGAAAGTTGAGGAAAGTTTACTCAAATTCCTACAAACCGATCCTTCATTTCCAAGTAAGCAGTTCGCCTGTCAAAAACTAAGTATTATTGGTTCTGAAAAATCAGTACCTACACTAATTGAAATGATGAAAGACGAAACCACTACTAACACTGCCCGATATGCTTTGGAAAGAATTCCAAGTAAAAAAGTTGATGAAGCATTGTTGCAAGCTCTTGATAATGAAAATAAGAAAATTAAAATTGGTATCATCAATACATTAGGAGTAAGAGAATGTAAAAAAGCTGTTGCGCCAATCGCAAAACTAATTAAAAGTGAAGATCAAGATATCGCTATTTCTGCTGCAACCGCTCTAGGAAGCATAAAAGGTGACGAAAGCATCAAATATTTATCCGCAGAGATCAAAAATTCAAATAAAAATGTACAGAATATAGTTACTGATTCCTACTTGTCCTGTGCTGAGGAGTTAGCAGCTACAAACCCAATAAAAGCCAATATAATTTATAACGATTTGTATAAAAGTGATTTATCACTATCAGCAAGACAAGCTGCTTTTGTTGGAATGATCAATACATCGAATGATAAGGAGGAATTAATATATTCCACAATGCTAAAAGGCAAAGGTGAGATGAAATATATTGCAATTCCAAAATTGAATGATCTTCCTTCAAATAGTGATATTTCAAAATTCACAATGTTGCTACCAGAACTTGCTCCAGAAAATCAGGTTCAGCTCTTAGGCATTATTGAAAGTCGTTCATATGTAAATGCTAAAAACAACGTTTTAAAAACTCTTAAATCTAAGTATTTACTTGTTAGAATAGCCTCACTAAATACTTTATCTAATATTGGTGACGAAAGTGATGTTCTGACTATTGCAACGATCGCCGCAAAAAATAGTGGGGATGAGAGAAATGCTGCCCGGTCTTGTTTGGCGTTGCTAAAAGATAATAACGTGGATAAAGTAATTGTTTCTAATATTTCGCAAGCGGATAATAATCTTAAAATTGAGTTGATCAGAGCTGTCGGCGAAAGAGGAAACTCTTCTGCATTTAGTACAATACTTGAAAATTGCAGCTCGAAAGATAAACAAGTCCGTACCGCATCCTACACAACTTTATCTGACATATCTGCCAAAGAGGAATTTTCAGCTCTAGTAAAAATATTATATAGTATTCCGTATGAAAGTGATAGAAATAAAATGGAAAGGACTATTTCAAAAGTATTATTGAAATATCCAGATGATAAATTTGTAGCAGAGCTAATAAAAAATGTTGATACTGATAAATCAATTGATAATAAAGCTTCTTCTTTAAGATTACTTGGCTATACAAATTCGACTTCTGCTTTGAAGGAGTTAAGAAAAAGCTCGAAGAGTGATAATCAGCAACTTAAAATTGCTGCAATCAACGGTCTTTCAAGTTGGGCCAATTCTGATCCTTTATATGACCTACTGGAAGCCACAGAAAAAGCAGAAAGCGAAAAAGTAAAACAACCAGCGCTTAAAGGATTCATTAATTTTGTTGCAATGGATATGAGTCTGAGCGATTCGGTAAAAATTGATTTGTATAAGAAAGCGCTTAAATATGCAAAAAACAGTAACGAAAAGAATATGGCATTGGAGGGTGTTGGCAATATTATTAATTTTGAATCTCTAGAAATTATTAAAATATACTACAAAGACCCCTCGGTAAAAAAAACTGTTGAAGATGGAGTTAATAGAGTTGGATGGCATTTAGCAAGCATAGACCCAGAACGAGTAAGAACTTATATGCACGAGTTTTTAAAAATGACTAATGATGAAAAATACAAGGCAAAATGCTATAGAGTTCTGGAAAGAACTGATAAAGTTATGAAGAACAGAAATATGTAAATTATTATTTGAATCAATAAAAAACCTTCAAAGAAAAATCTTTGAAGGTTTTTTAGTTAATCGAATAAATATATAATGTTTGCCAATTAAGAATCTTTAAGCGACACCTTTTTAAGTTCCATCCCGCATTTTGAGCATTCGCCTTCTTTATCTGATGCTTCACATTTCATTGGACATTCAAAGATAGAACCATCTTTATTCATATCCAAAGCTGCCCTAGCTTCTTTTGCTTTCACAGCATCACAACCTGCAGTTTTGCATTCTTCAGTACAAACATGCGCAACATCGGCACATGCTTTTGCTTCTTTAGCTTTTACAACATCACAACCTGCAGTTTTACATTCTTCTGTACAAACATGCTTCGCGGTTTTGTCAGCACAACATGCTTTCGCTTTTTCAGTACTTGGTTTTTCTTGTGCAAAAACAGATGATGACATCACTACTGCAAATACCAATACAAATAGTGAATTTAATATTTTTACCTTTTTCATGGTAACTCCTATTATTGAATTTATTATTAGTTTAGTGAAAATTCTATTAACAATATACATATATATATAATACTTAGTGTCGCATATATGACATTAAGCAAATTTTTTAACAAATTTACTTTTTATTTTTAATTTATTTTAAAAGCATCATTTTTCTAATTTGAAAAAAAACGCTACTTTTTAGTTCATAGAAATATATTCCGCTTGCTAAATTTGATCCATCTAAAGTGACATTATAACTCCCGGTAGATTGTTGTTGGTCTACTAAAACAGCCATTTGTCTTCCCAATAAATCATAAACTTTCAAAGATACATAACCAGAATTGGGTAATTGGTAATTTATTATCGTACTCGGATTAAATGGATTTGGATAATTTTGCCTTAACTCAAATATTTCAGGTGCATTCAAATTATAATTAACATTGGTTGTTGATACAACTGAAAATTGTCCCATCATTCCACCATCCTCGTGAGTTAACATATGGCAATGATACATATATGGGACTGGATCGTTTGCAAAGTCTTCGAACTTAGTTATAAAGCGAACAGTTTCCATTGCATTTATCAAAACAACATCCTTTCGTCCTTGCTCGATGGGTTCCACTACAACACCGTTTCTATCCAAAACATAAAACTGAACATCGTGAATATGAAATGGATGTGCAATTGGAGTTTGATTTGTTATAGACCAAATTTCTGTGTTGTTTAAAGGTATAGTGTAATTTATTACATTCATATCAAATGAAACATTGTTGATTAAAAATTCTCCATTTAAAACATTGGGTCCCATTGATACTGGGTTTAATGTAACATTACGTGTTATATCTGAATTACTTTCTAACAGAGGAGTTACTGTTACTAAGTTTGCTGGTATTGTTTTTATAGGATTTGAAGTTTCACAAGCCACCTTAAATTGCATTAAATTAAAATTAGTTCCATTTATAGGATTTGGATTGTAGTTATTAAGATTTTGCATCATTCCCATTCCTGGATTAGTTGCACCATAAATTCCGTTTGAAAACTCAGATGCATAACTGATCAAATAAATTGTTTCTCCAAGTTGAGAAGAAAAATCTACAAGAATTTCTGCTCTTTCTCCAGGTGCAAGTTGCAAACGGGCGAGTTGAATTGGTTTGCTAACCAATCCACCATCAGATGCAATTTGGTAAAAAGTTTTGTTGTTATTTAACCCAAGATTAAATACTCTTTGTGATGAACCATTTAGCAAGCGCAAGCGAACAACTTGTGATGGGACTTCCAATTCTGCATTCCTTGTTGCATTTACCATAACTACAGAATCGGCGTTTGATGGAACTACAATCTCCTTATTTGCATTAAAAGTTTTTGTTTGAATTACCAATGGAAAATCATCTATTCCATATTTTCTTGGCAATTCAAAAGCTGCCTCCTCCTTATCACGTACAATTATGAAACCGGCAATTCCTTTTGAAACATGCAGATTTGTTTTTTCGTGCAAGTGGGGGTGGTACCAATATGTTGCTGCTTTATCCATCACTGTAAAACTTGGATTCCAAGTTGCTGATGGAGCAATAGTTGTGTGAGGACCACCATCATTTTCTGCGGAAACGTGCATTCCGTGCCAGTGTATAGTAGTCGTGTCGTTCAATTCATTTTTTACTTTTATATCAACAAAATCCCCTGTATCTAAAATCAGAGTTGGGCCAAGTATATTTCCGTTTGTTCCCATTGTACTCGTTTGTACTCCAGGATAAAATTCGAAACTTCCGTATTGAAGATTTAGGTTAAAATTTGTTCCGCTTAGTGTATCTGGTATTAATAACTTATTTTGACTATAGACGAAAATTGGAACTCCGAATATTAGAAATATGAAAATTTGTCTCATTTTTGATTCCATTATTTTTTCTTAATGATCTATCTCGCGTTTATATAGTAAGTGTCACTTACTCAAAAAAAAGGGGACATTAAGTCGTAAAATATTGTAAATAAATTTTTACACTCATGTTTTAAATTAAAAATTAATTTTTAGAATTATGATTGGTGCTTCTGTAAATAATTCTGGAAGTTGATTTTCTTATAAAGTAGCTCCATCCCCATTTAACCAATACTAATATTCTATTGTTAAATCCAATTAAATAGCCAATGTGAACCACAACCCACAAAATCCAAGCGAAAAATCCACTAATCTGGAATTTCCCAAAATCCGCAACTGCAGCATTTCGTCCAATTACAGTAAGGCTACCTTTATTGTAATATTTGAAATCCTTTTCTGATTCACCTTTGATATTCTTTGCAACAAAAGTCCCTTCCTGCATTGCAACAGGGGCGGTACCTGGTAAAGGTATATTTTTCTCATCAGAAAAAGATGCAAAGTCACCAATTACATAAATATCTTCATAGTTTGGAATAGTTAGGTTCCTATTTACTATGACTCTCCCTTTTTTGTCAAACTTAATATTATTTTCATTTGATAAAAAACTTTTGGCAAAATTTCCTTTGACTCCTGCAGCCCATAAAACAACTTTACTTTCAATAATTTCGGAAGTTCCATTATTCTCAATTTTCACACTAGTTTTATCAATCTTTGTAACTTTAGAATTTAATTTAATTATAATACCAAGTTCTTCCATCGATTTTTTTGCAGCTAGCTGTAGTTTTTGTGGAAAACCAGTTAGAATACTTTTTCCTGCTTCAATTAAAAATATTTTAGCTCTTTCTGGCTTTATACTTCGAAATTCATTCTTTAATGTATTTCGACTTAATTCTGCTAATGCTCCTGAAAGCTCGATACCTGTTGGACCCCCGCCAATTATAACAAAGTTTAAAGGATTTTCATCACACGGATGAAGCATCTCTGATTCAGCTCGCTCAAAGACATTTAATATTTTTCTTCTAATCTTTAGCGCATCTTCCAAAGTTTTTAGAGGAGGGGCAATATCCTGCCAGTTATCGTTTCCAAAATACTCAGGAATAACACCAACAGAAATAATTAATTTGTCAAAACTAAGCTTTCCACATTCAACTGTAACACTTTTATCTTCTAAATCAACCTTAGTGACTTTCTCTTTCAAAACACTTACATTTTTATTCTTTGCAAAAATAGAGCGTATCGGATATGCAATATCTTCTGGTGCAAGTTGAGCCGTTGCTACTTGATATAGTAAAGGTTGAAAAAGGTGAAAGTTGCGAGTATCAATAATTGTAATTTTGAAATTAGAATTTCCTCGCAGCAACTCCTTAGCGGAATAAAGCCCGCCAAAACCAGCACCAATAATTATAATATGTTTGTTATTACTACTCATCAGTTTTATAATGAATCAATAACGTTTTTTAATTTTTCATGAATCTCTTTTGCAATTTCAGTCATCTCAGCGTTATCAACCGCACCCATAGCCGCCACCGGGTCAATTGCTGTGACTTCAATTCCATCTTCATTCTGTTGTATAATTACATTACAAGGTAACATAACTCCAATTTTATCATCCAGTTCTAAAGTCCTTTTAGCAAATGGTGGATTGCATGCACCGAGTATTCTGTATGGTCTAAAGTCAATACCCAATTTATTCTTAAATGCTTTACTAACATCAAAATCAGTTACAATACCAAAGCCTTCTGTTTTTAAGGCTTCAGATACTTTTTCGAATGTTTCGTCTAGTGTTCCGTTTACTTTTGTTGTTAAATAATACGACATTTTTGTTTCTCCTATATTTATTTTTCTATTTTTAACATCTTTGCATTTATGGCTACTATCACAGTACTTAGCGACATTAAAGCCGCACCAGCAGCAGGACTAAGTAGTATTCCCCAACTGTAAAGAGCGCCAGCCGCAAGCGGAATTGCAAAGAAATTATATCCAGTTGCCCAAATAAGATTTTGTACCATTTTTTTGTAAGTAGCTCTTGCAAGTTTTATTATGGAAAGTACATCTAAAGGATTACTATTTACAAGTATAATATCAGCTGTTTCCACGGCAACGTCTGTTCCGGCACCAATAGCAATTCCAACATCTGCTTGTGCTAAAGCAGGAGCGTCATTCACGCCATCACCAGTCATAGCAACAATAAATCCTTCGCTCTGAATTTCCTTTACTGTTTTAACCTTCCCATCAGGAAGTACTTCAGCAATGTATCTATCAAGACCAAGTTCATCTGCCACATACTTTGCAACTTTTTCGTTATCTCCAGTAAGCATAATGGTTTTAATGCCTAACTTTTTAAATTCTGCAATAGCTTTTTTCGATTCTTCTCTTATAATATCGGCTAATGCAATAGCACCAATTAGTTTTTCATCAATAAGTACAAAGACTACGGTTTTACCTTGTTCAGATAATTTCTCAATTCTCTCATCATTAGGTAAGATGTTCTTCTCGCGTAAATAGCCTGGACTAAAAACACCCACGGATTTATTTTCAACAATTGCTTTTGCACCTTTTCCTGGGACAGCTTTAAACTCAGTTGCTTCAGAAATGTTTTCTGTGCTTTTGTAGATACCTTGTGCAATTGGGTGTTCGCTGTTTCTTTCAACAGATGCTGCAAAATGCAAAATATCATCGTTAGTGAAATTGTTGTCAAATAGTAAAATATCTGATACTCCAAACTCACCTTTTGTTAATGTTCCAGTTTTATCAAATATAATTGCGTTTAGCTTTCTTGCTTGCTCAAATGCTGCACGGTTTCTTATTAGCAATCCTTTTGAAGCTGAAATAGCAGTTGATACTGCAACAACAAGGGGAACTGCAAGCCCTAAGGCGTGAGGACATGTGATAACCATAACAGTTACAGTTCTCTCAAGAGCAAAGGCAAAACTTTCGTGCATAATGGCTAACCAAATAAACATTGTTACTGCACCACCAAGTATGGCAATTATTGTTAACCAAAAAGCTGCACGGTTTGCAAGGTCTTGTGTTTTTGACTTGCTCTCTTGTGCTTCTTTTACCAAATCAATTACTTGAGATAGAAATGAGTCTTTTCCTGTTCGTTCAACCTGAATAACTAACGATCCCTCGCCATTTATACCACCTCCAATAACTTTATCACCTTCTTTTTTGGAAACCGGTTTTGATTCTCCCGTTAGCATCGATTCATTAACTGAACTTGTTCCTTTTATGGTAATACCATCTGCAGGAATTTTCTCACCAGGTTTTACTAAAACTTTATCCCCATGTTTCAATTGTGATAGTGGAACTTCAGTTATACTCTCGTCATGCTCATTTAACAAGTGTGCATCTGAAGGCATAAGCTTTGCAAGCTCTTCCAATGCTTTTGATGCACCCATAACGGATTTCATTTCAACCCAATGTCCTACTAACATAATATCAATTAGGGTTGCCAATTCCCAAAAGAAGACTTTCCCTTCGAGACCAAATACAACTGCAGAGCTATAAAAATAAGCAACACTTACTGCAACAGAAATAAGTGTCATCATTCCAGGGAGCTTCTTTTTAATTTCATCAACCATTCCTTTAAGAAATGGGTAACCACCATAAAAGAAAACAAACGATGAGAGTATGAACGAGAGATATTTATCACCCAGAAATTGTAATGAAGTTCCAAACCCAAGAAACTCTTGAATAAGTGGAGATAAGAGAAGTATCGGAATTGAAACGCCAATAGAAATCCAAAATCGCTTTCTAAAATCAGCAATCATATGCTGATGATGATTTGCGTGTCCCTTGTGTTCGTCATGTGTGCCATGATTTTTATGGTTGTGTTCGTGCTCAGAGTGCTGCTGACTCTCCGTATGAGAATGATCATGTTCGTGGTGATTCATCTCAGTATGATTATGTTCGTTATGATTTCCCATTTTCTTACCTTTAAAATTTAATACTTTATTTAATTTTCTTTTCCATTTCTTCAAATTCTTCTTTAGTAATTTCACCTTTAGCGTATCGTTTCCTTATTATATCTAAAGGGGTTTCTGAACCATTGTTGTTAAAATATTGATTCCTACTTGTGAATTGTTGAATTCCCACTATTATAACAACTAATATAATAATCCAGAAGAACCAACCAAATCCCATTCCTCCCATCATAATTTTCTCCTTTACTTATTTGAAACCTTTGAATGAACTTAAAACCAAATCCTTAGCATTACAAGAATTTTCTGAAAAGTAATACGTCCAAAGTGAGAGATTATTATCCCAATTTTGGGGAATAGAATGAATAGAAGTCCGTATTAACTATTTTTTGTTACATATCTTAATGTGCAATTATACCACCGTAAAGTCCAGCAAGAGAGACTAGGATAAATGTTAAAATTGCAATTGGATATATTAATTTCTTTAACTTATCAACATATAATGCAACTGACCACAATATAAGAGATACTAAAACTCCAAAACCAAGTATTTCATGAGTTTCTACGAGTGAATAGAGAACTGTTCCTTCAAATGGTTTTGCCTGTGCTTGTCCGGTTAATACTGTAAAGATGGTGAGAAAAGTTGCAAACGGAACTATTATTTTTATTGCACCAAGATACTTGCTATCTTTATATCCAGCTAATAATAATAGAAGTGCAATCAATGTTAAAGCGATAGGGAAGTGGATAAGTTTATTGTGCAAGTGTTCAAACGCTGCTCCAAATGTTACTTCTTTTACTTCTTCTTGTTCCTCTTCCTCTATTCCTTCGTTGTGTGCTTCTTCACCATCGGCGTTATGCGAAGCCATAAATTTTTCTATCGGTATACCGTTTATTGCAATAGTATCACCTTCCACAATTGTAAGCGTATCAGGTTTTAATTCTACCTTTTTCTTTTTGTGTCCTTCATGTGCATAAAGCACGGACGCTATTGTTAGTATTGTAAATACTAATTTTACATTTATTTTTAACATGATTAACTTTTTTTTATAGTTCAAAATTTAACCCCCCTGAAACTGTATAGTCCGAAGATGAACTATTCAACCCTGTTGATACGATAGCTGTAAAATATAATCCATAATTGATCATATAGTTATAACCCAGCGCTAATTGCTGCGGAGAAGATGAGACTTGAACAATGGTATTGTATGAATCATAAGCCAATAAAATTGAGTGCTCTCCATAACCGAATGCATAACCGATACCTAGACTTATTGTATATGGGTCAATTGTTTCAGCACCCTCAACATCTCCAAGAAATAGATATCCAAACTGTCCGAAAAAAGAGAATCGATCAATGAACTTTCTAACACCTAATGCTATCTGTGAATCAAATTCTCCTGTACCAATACCTAATCTGGGTGTTGCTGTTGGAAATTTCACATATCCATCAACTGAAAAAGTTGGAAGAGTTTTTGTTTCTTTAATTACACTATAACTTCCATTCAAGTATAGATCTCCGAAACCAACTCTAACTGAATTCATACCATTTGTACCTTCCATATAATCACCATCGTTATTCATCCCATTGTTTGGTATGTAAGAATACCCAAGCAGAGTGAATGTATTTCCACTTCCAAAAACAACTGGAATACTCAGACTCAGAGAATGTGCCTGAGTCTGGTATCTTAAACCGCCATATAAAAAAACCGAATAGTGGCTGGTTCCGTCTTGAAAATCGGAACCAACCATTTGCAGTGATGTATTTGCATACCACTTACCTTGCGCGAAAGCGGTTAAATTAATAAGAATGATGCCGATAAATAATAATTTTATGAGACTATTTATTTTCATTAGTGCTTACTTATCCGTTTTAATATTCTGATTCTTGTTCTCAAAATTCTGAAGCATTTTGTCGTAGTTATTCATCATATTTTCCATATTGCCCATCATCTCGTTCAAATTTTTCATCATTTCTTCATCATGCACCATACCTTCATTATGCATCATAGAATTCATCTGTTTGAGCATCCCATCCATGTTTTTAGAGATATCTTCCATATTCTGCATCATTCCTTGCTGGTTGTTTATCATTTGGTCATGCTTTCCATTCATCATTTGCTGTTGATCCCCGTTCATATTCTGCTGATTGTCCATCATTTGCTGTTGGTTATTTTGCATATTATGCTCTGGGTTCATTTGCATATTCTGATTCAGCCCCTGCATCATACCTTGCATTCGCGTATTCATTTGGTTCATGTGCTCAGTCATTTGCTGCATATTCTGCATATTTCTTTGCATCATATTATTAGAATTATTTTTCATATGATTATCCATATTGCTGTGTTGAGCAAATGTAAATGAGGTGAACACTAGCGCCAATACTATTGTGAATTGGCTTAACAAAGCTAATTTTATATTATCCTTTTTCATTTTATTTTTCCTTTATATTTAGTTGTTTTATTTCCGTTTTATTCGAATGAGCAAATTTATACTAATCCAAGTTTTTACTTAATCATCATCATTTTTCTTGTTTGTAAATAATTACCACTTTTTAATTCATAGAAATATATTCCGCTTGATAGATTTGAGCCATCAAAATTAACTTTATAGCTTCCGGCGGATTGATCTTGGTTTACCAGAGCAGCAACTTCTTTACCCAATGCATCATATACTTTTAAGGAAACAAATCCTGAATTATGTAACTGATAATTTATTGTTGTACTTGGATTAAAAGGGTTTGGATAATTCTGCTTTAGTTCAAAATCATGAATTAAATGGCGGCTATTTTCATCTATTACTGCCGTTATAGAACTTGAGGTTAAAATCACATAATTACTGACAGAACTTAAACTGAAATTAACTATCCCAATATTAAGATTAACTGTAACATTTGAAATTTCTTTCCACGATGAAGTTCCGGAATCCCAATATTTCGCTTGTATATTCGCAGGCGAAGTGTTAAACTCTTTGGTTTGCTGTTCAGTAAAATGAAGATTAAAAGTAATATTTGAATTGAAATTCATCATACCGCCGCATCCTCCTCCATTCCACATATTATTAGAGCCATCAGGGAGAAAGATACCTATTTCGTATCCGGCAAATACATTTTCATTGTCAATAAATGGAATGTTATGCGGAAAAACTTCCATCATTTGAAAGAATAATGAATCCGACATCATTCCACCGCCGTGCATTCCGCCACCATTATACCAGCCAGGCTGAACACTCGTCCAATCTTTATCATCAAAAGTGGAATGAACATGTAGTGAATCAGTCATATTTCTATGAGCCCAGCCGCCGCCCAGATGCGAACCAATAGATGTTGAATCTCTCCACTCAATACTATTTATAGAGTAAACTATAACCATTGGAATAGAATCATTGTTAATTATTCCACCAACAATTGTGATTTGATCCCCATTCATAGGTTTTTTAGTTCCATTATCGGGAGAGTACCAAGGTGGTCCAAAATTTAAAAAATAATCAGGGAAAGAATCGCCATTTTGATCCAAATAGTAAGAGCCCATAAAAAAAGTTGTATCAACAATTGCTGTTCCATTCAGTGAAACTGTTGATAACGAGTCGTGATCAAATCCGAATGCATAACCGCTGCATCCACCTTGATGATGACCATCTTCATGAGAATGATGACCCATATTATCCCACATTGGTTCATAAGGATCGCGCCAGAATTCTCCGTTTATTTCATAAACTACAACAACACTTAAGCTATCATTCATATTATGTAACCCACCGGAGATTGTGATAACTTCACCATTACTAGGTCTTTTCCCATTTCCTTCACTCGGGGTATACCAGTATGGACCAAAATTAAGTTGATAATCTGCCACTCCATCATTATTTTCATCTAAATAGTACAATCGGTTCATGTAAGATGAATCGACCATTGTTGCTCCCGAAAGAGTTACTTGGGTTAAAGAATCCGGATCAAAATTCCCCTCGTGGTGTTGTGCAAATATCATTGATATAAAAATTATTGTCAAAACTATTGTGAGTTTACTGACTAACAATAATTTTATTGATTGGTTTTTCATTTTTTACTCCTTTTAGGTTAGTTGTTTTTTGTGATGTTTTTACCATCTTTTATTTTTATAAATAGTATTGCTTTATTAGAAAAAGTGACAAAACATTCACATTTATCAACAATTTTATTTCCCCAAGCCCACAATGGGTTTGAGGAAATAATATTTAATTTATTTTGTTTTAAATCCATTTTTGTTTAAGTTTTTAACAGCATCTTCAATAGTAACTTCTTTCAATGTCATACCACAAACTGGACATTTCCCAGCTTTGTCCGAAATAACATTCCAATCCATAGTATCTTGAAAAACTTTTCCATCATTATTTTTGTCCAAAGATTTTACATCAATAACACCGTTTTGTACAATGGACATGTTCATTTTTGAATGGTCTCCCATCATTTTGGAATGGTCCATTTTTTCACCATGTTTTTCCATCATTTTGGAATGTTCCATTTTTTCATCATGCTTTTCCATCATATCTTTTTTATTTTCCATTCCTGTTTTATCGTTGCAACATCCCTTTTCTGTGCCTTCACATTTCATGGTTTTAGTTGTATCATTTACAGAAACTTTCTCTAGCTTCATTCCGCATTTTGAACATTCACCAGGTTTGTCACTTGCTTCACACTTCATAGGGCATTCGTAAATGAAGCCATCATTATTTTTATCAATTTTTTTTGCATCCATCATTTCGTGAGTTTTTTCTGATTTATGCATATTATGCTCTTGGGCCGATAAGACCATAGCTGATAGAAATGTAAGAGCTATAGCGAGTGTCGTTATTTTAATTATGTTTTTCATAATTATCTCCTTTTGTTATTTTATTTGGTTAATTTCACCCGTTTTAATACGGATTGATTTTTCAATGTTTGAAACGAAAATCCATCCATCACCACTTTTACCCGTCTTGCCATACTTTGCAATTACGTTTACAAGTTTTTCAACATCTGAATCTTCGCAGATTAATTCTAACTTTACTACAGTAGAATATTTTTGTACATATTCAATAGAGTAGCTAAAAGCTTCTTCATCAGCCCATTCTGCAAGGGCGTTAGCATCAAGAACAGTCATTCCCTTTATTCCCACTTCTTCAAGTTTCTGAATTACAAGGTCGGTCCGATCTTTTCTTAAATATACTTTTATCTCTTTCATAATTCCTCCGTTAATATTTATTTAAACTAAGCTTCTTGAATCGCATTTTGGCCTAACTCTTTCCTAAGCTCTCTTCTCTTTATCAAATAATAAATTGCCGGATAAACAGTAAGCTCCATCAAGAAACTGGTAATAATTCCACCAACCATTGGTGCCGCAATTCTTTTCATTACATCGGAACCGATTCCAGTTCCAATAATTATTGGGAATAATCCTAACATTGTTGTAAGAACTGTCATCATTTTGGGGCGTATTCTTTTAACTGCACCTTCAAATATTGCTTCGCGTAAATCAGCAAAAGATTTTAGCATCCCATTCTTTTTGAATTTATCATAAGCAATATCTAAGTAGAGTAGCATTATAACACCTGTCTCTGCATCAACACCAAGAAGAGCAATAATTCCAACCCAAACTGCAACACTCATATTAAAACCAGCTAAATATAGGAACCAGATTGCACCTACAAGAGAGAATGGCATTGCAAGTAAAACAATTCCAGTTTTCATCCAAGACTTAGTATTAATGTATAATAGCATAATTACGAGTAATAGAGTAATTGGAATAACCATTGCAAGTTTTTGACTTGACCGTTCCATATATTCATACTGTCCACTCCAGATTATTGAGTATCCCGTTGGAATTTCAACCTCTTTTGAAATTATCTTTTTCGCATTTTCAACATAAGTTCCAACATCAATATCTTTAATGTCAATGTAAACCCAAGCATTTGGCCTTGCATTTTCAGACTTAATCATTGGAGGACCCTTTTTAATTTCAAGATCTGCTACATCAGAAAGCAAGATGTTTCCTCCATTTGGTATTGGAATACGAACTCTTTTTAGATCTTCTATGTTACTACGATAATCTCTTTGATACCTAAGATTAACAGGGTATCGCTCAAGTCCTTCAACTGTTTTCGTGATATTCATACCACCAATAGCTGACATTATTATGTCTTGCACATCACCAGTTTTTAATCCATAACGAGCAATAGCTTCTCGGTTAATATTAAAGTCGAGATAGTTACCTCCAACTGAGCGTTCAGCATAAGCAGAGCGTGTTCCCTTAATTGTTTTTGCTACTTGTTCAATTTCTTTACCAATCCTCTGTAATACTTCTAAATCGGGACCACCAATTTTAATTCCAACAGGTGTTTTAATTCCAGTTGCAAGCATATCAATACGTGTCTTTATAGGCATTGTCCATGCATTCGTTAATCCAGGAATTTGAATGGCAGAGTTCATTTCCTCAATCAATGATTCTGGAGTAACTCCAGGTCTCCACTCTTCTTTGGGCTTTAACTGAATAGTTGTTTCTATCATAGAAAGTGGAGCAGGATCAGTTGCCGTTTCAGCCCTACCAATTTTCCCGAATACAGATTTAACTTCAGGAAAAGTTTTAATAATCCTATCTGTTTGCTGAAGTATTTCCTTCGCTTTGGTAATTGAGATGCCAGGAAGAGTAGTTGGCATGTAAAGCAAATCGCCTTCGTATAATGGAGGCATAAACTCTGACCCAAGTTTTGAATAAGGAATGATTGTAATAGCAACCAAAATAGCTGCCGTAACAATTACAGCCCATCTTTTTTTCATTACAAAATCAACAACTGGATGATAAATCTTTGCAAGAAATTTTGTTAATGGATTATCTTCTTCAGAACGCATTTTACCACGAACAAAATATCCAAGAAGAACAGGAACAATTGTTACAGCAAGTATTGCAGCCATTCCCATAGAGTATGTTTTAGTAAAAGCTAGAGGTTTAAATAATCTACCTTCTTGTTGTTCTAGTGTAAAGACGGGTAAAAATGAAACAGAAATTATTAGCAACGAATAAAATATAGAAGGTCCAACTTCCTTTGCAGATTCCAGAATTAGTGTCCAATGAGGCCGCTGTTTTTCAATAGGCAAAGTCTGCTCATGTGCTAAATGAGTGTGGGAATTTTCCACCATTACTATTGCGGCGTCCACCATTGCCCCAATTGCGATAGCAATTCCACCAAGTGACATTATGTTAGCATTTATACCTTGATAATACATAACAATATAAGCGGCTAGAACTGCTGTAGGTAAGGTAATAATTGCGACTAGGGAACTTCTAAAATGGAGTAAAAATATGATAATTATTAATGAAACAATTAAACTTTCCTCAATCAATGTCCATTTCAAATTACTAATAGCTGAATTTATTAGTTCAGACCTATCATAAGCTGTAATTATTTGAACATCTTCTGGCAAGGACGTTTTCAATTCTTCCAGTCGTTGCTTTGCTCGGTTAATCACTTCAAGAGCGTTTTCTCCATAGCGCATAACAATAATGCCACCTACTGTTTCTCCTTCACCATTCCAATCTGCGACCCCTCTGCGTAATTCTGGACCAATATCAATTGATGCAACATTTTCCAAAAAAATTGGAGTTCCAGTTTGGGCAGAATATCCAATGGCAATTTTTTTGAGATCCTCAACACTTTTAATATACCCAAGACCACGAACCATAAATTCCATTTCGCTGATCTCTAGTAATCTACCTCCAACATCATTGTTGCTTTCCTTTATAGCCATTTTAACTTTGCTTAATGGAATTCCGAATGATGCCAATTTATTAGGATTAACATTTACTTGATATTGTTTTACATATCCGCCAATGCTAGCAACTTCTGAAACTCCTGGAAGAGCAGAAAGCTCGTATCTTAAAAACCAATCTTGTATTGATCTTAATTCTTGCAAATTTCGTTTGTCAGATTTTAGAACATATTGATAAACCCACCCAAGTCCAGTAGCGTCTGGCCCAAGTGTTGGTGTAACTCCTGCTGGTAAATCTTTTTGCAGTGAACTTAGATATTCAAGCACACGGCTTCGTGCCCAGTAAATATCAGTACCATCCTCAAATATTATATATACCATTGAAAAACCGAAGAAAGAATATCCACGTACGGTTTGAGCAAACGGAACTGAAAGCATCTTGGTTGTCATTGGATATGTAACTTGTTCTTCCACAATTTTTGGACCTTGTCCTGCATAATCTGTGTATATAATTACTTGCACGTCGCTTAAATCTGGTTGTGCATCAAGTGGAATATTTTTAAGTGCATATAACCCACCAGCAACCATAGCAAGCGTTAGGATAATTACCATAAACTTATTATTTATAGACCACTCAATTATCTTTGCAATTAAGCCATCATTTTTATTATCTGTTGTTATCATTATAATTCTCCATACAATGAAAAGGAATAATGGAATAATATAACAAAGTTAAAAATCCATCTTTCCATTCTGTTATTTCCTTTTCAATACTAATTCTTACAATTGGGATATTGGAATAAGGGAAAACAAAATAGCCTTATTCCATTATTCCTTGTTATTTATACTCAAATCCATTCATTTTTAAGTTCATTTTTGCTTCATCAATTGTAACTTCTTTCAGAAACATTCCACATAATGGACATTTACCATCAACATCGGATATAACATTCCAGTCCATTGGATCTTGAAAAACTTTTCCGTCACCATTTTTATCAATTAACTCCACATCAATGACTCCTGAATGTACAATTGAAGATTCATGATTGTGCTCTTCTGTGGTTGCTTTTTCATTAGAATCAGAGTTCGTGTCTTTCATTTCATCGGAATCATTTTTCATGTTTTTCATCTCTTTGTCGGTCATTACTTTTTCTTCCGCTTTGATCGATTTATCAGAAGAAAATAATTTTACAGCAGAACGAAGACTACTCTCGGAATCAATCATAAATTGACCCGAGCTAACAAATGCATCATTTAGTTTTAAGCCAGAAAGAATTTGATAGTAACCTTCAGAGTATAAACCAAGTTTCACATCAACTGGTTTAAACTTTCCTTCACCAAGCGAAAGGATAACAATATTATTTTTCCCACTTCTCAAAACAGCAGTTTCTGGCACTGCTAGTACTTCACCAAGATCATTTCCTATGATAGTAACATTACCAAACATCGATGGTTTTAGTTCATCTTTAATATTTGTTAAGTCAATTCTAACAGTAACTGTTCTAGTTGTTATATTAACAGTAGGATAAATAAACGATATTTTGCCTTTATATGTTTTCCCAGTATTGTAGCTAAAGTTAACTTCGGCTTGAGATCCAATACTGACTTTACCAAGGTCACTTTCATAAATATCTGCTTTTAACCACAGAGTTGATAAGTCTGCCATTTTTATTATTTCCATACCAGCTTTTACCATTTCGCCTTCTATTACATTTTTTGTAAGGACAGTTCCGCTAAAAGGGGCGTACAAAGTCATATATTTATTTATTATTTTTGTCTCAATTATTTTATCTATATCGGCATTGCTTATGTCAAATAATTCCAATTTTCTTTTGGCATTAGAGATCATTTCGCCCTTTGATGTACCATTCAAGGATGATTCATAATTTACAGCAGTAATTAATTCTTGTTGTGCGGCAACAAGTTTGGGTGAATAAATATCAACAAGTTTTTGACCTTTATGTACTTTTTGTCCAACAAAGTTTATATACAGCTTTTCAACCCATCCATCAAATTTAGTTGACAAAGCAAACTCTTTTCTTTCATCTGTTTGAAGATTTCCATTTGTGTAAATTATAGAAGAAAGATTTTTGCTTTTAACAAATTCCATCTTTACATTCATACTTTGTAGAACAGAGCCATCCACAGTAACAACACCAGATGCACCGCCTTCATCTTCATAAACCGGAACTAAATCCATTCCCATTTGTGATTTGCCTGGTGCATCATAAACTTCATTTGGATTCATTGGTGCTCGCCAATATATAATATTTCTATCTTTTGGATCGATAGATTCATTCTTTGTTGAACCTTTAATCTTTGTTAAATTCATTCCGCAAATGGGGCAAGTGCCAGGTTCACTTTCTATAATATTTGGATGCATACCACATGTGTAGAGTGTTTCTTCTTCATGATTATCAATAGAAGGCGAACTATTTATTGATATTATGTAATATCCACCGACTCCAATTAAAACACCAACAACGAGTATTATTGCATAGGTTATTATTTTGTTTTTCATTTTAATTCTCCATTAACTTTTGCGACATTTCCACTAATCTCTTTTCCGATTAAAAATTCAAGTGTTACAACATTTTTTGAATATTCAGTTTTAATTTTTAATAAATCAGTTTTTATTTTTAGAATATCATTTTCAGTATTTATCACATTTACAAAATCAATTCTTCCAACTTGATAATCGGCAAGTGAAGCTTGGAATGCTTGTTCCGATTGTGGAAGCAAAGTTTCAGAAATTAATTTGTTGCGACTTTGTAATTCATTTAATTTTGCTGTTATTTTTCCAAACGCTTGATTCAATGATTGAACTGAAGAACTGTATTGCTCTCTGTATAAAGATTGTAAATATTGAGCTTCTTCAACTTGTGCTGAGTATTTGCCACCATAATTAAGAGGTAGTGAGATTCCAACAATTACAGAGAAAAAATCATTCCAATTTTGACCGGTCATTGAGGAATGCTCTCTTAGCATATATTGCATTCCAACTTGAAAATTTGGATAGTAGGAATACTCTGCTGAACGTTCCATCAATTTTGATTTTTGTTCTGCTATTTGAATCCCTTTTAAAAATGGGCGATACAAGTTCGCAACTTCAATTAGAGATTTAGAAGAAAATTTATTTTCTCCGACAGATGCAATTTCATCAGTAGTAATTGGAGAATTATCATCCCTCAATAGAAGTGCATTTAATTCAGAAACAATTCCATTCTCTTTTCCATTCAACGCTACAATTCTATCATCTTCTCTTGTTATTTGTACCTCAACTTGAATAATATTTTGTAAACTTGCTTCAGAGACTTCGTATTTCCTTTTTACAACATCCGAAATTTGTTTAAGCAAACTTTTGCTGTCATTTGTAAGTATAATTTCTTCTCTCACAAATTGAAGATCGTAATAAAGCGTGGAAACATTTTTTCTTATCTCATTTTTTAAGTCTTCAATTTCCTGTGCAACAATAAGTGTATCCATCGCAATCACATCTGCTTTAGCACTTAATCCACCAGGAAACGGAAAAGCTTGTGTTACTCCAATTATCTTTCCTGACATGGGTTCTTGTGTAAATGAAAATGAGTTTGTTGGCATATTTACTAACCCCAAAGTCAACATAGGGTCTGGAAGATTTGTTCCTTGCTCAATTTTTGAACCAGCAACTTTCATTTTAGATTTTAAAAGTTCAACTTTGGGACTTACTTTTATAGCATTTAAAATTAAGTCGTCAAGTGTTTCATTTTTCTGCTGTGCCGATGTTCTCATAAATAATGTTATAAGAAAGATGACTAACAGAACTGTTTTCGAGTTCATATATTCCTTGTTAAAATTATATTAATTTTTGAATAGTATTCGACGAACTATTGATAATAGCTCACCGTGTGATTACAAAATAATGCAATCTTGTTGAAAGGGAAATCTGCTAAATTAGGAATTCTGAATTTGTTAGAAAAATTGGAGGTTTCTTTCTATAAGAATTGTCCTGAATATGTACAAATAATTCTAGGGTGTAATTATTTTCATTAAAATCAATTATAGTAATTTGAACGAATTCTATTTTACTATCAATTGTTTTTGGAATTAGATATGTGGGATTAATTTGCCCGTGAAAAATAAGAGCACAATTAATATCCGAGATTTCCATACCACATGTTGATGTATTGCTGTTGGAATTCATTTCCATCAAATCACAGCAACTCATTTCCATGGGTTCAGTAGCTTCACTGCTGCATTGGTGGGTTGCAGAATCTATTTCGCAAACGCCATTACATTCTTCTTGCGGGAAAGCATTAAGTAATGGAACAACCGTAAAATTTAGCAACAATAAAAATGCTGTTAGTTTTCTCCACTTTTGCGATATATTAATTAGTTTTTTCATAAGTAATTAACTTTGTTGGTGTAAAGATAAAATATCCAAGTTAATTAACGTTACATAATTTTGGGGAAATGTTATATAATTTTTAAGTGCAAATTTCACTAATTAAAGCAATCATTTTCAAATAAAAATGGAGCTGAAGGACAAAGCCGACGCTCCATTTATAAAATTATTCTGCAACAACAGTTTAAGGATATATTACTAAAACTTGTAGATATTTAATTGATTAAATTAAACGCACCTTTTATCACAAATTCAACATCATTATTAAATTCATCTGCATTCAGAATTTGAGTGTATCCGTCAATTGTTTTGCCAATCTTGACTTCCCGCTGAATAAAATTATATGCATCCTTATCTGAAGACTTCTTAACCATGACAAAATATTTATCCTCGACATTAACTACAGCATCTTCATTTATCGCAGGACGAGAAACTTCACCAACCAAAATTTCTGCTTCTATATACATTCCTGGTATAAAGTTTGATTCTTGAGTTTCATCCTTTAAATGTCCGTGAATATTAATTGTTCTATCAACTGTATTTACAGATTTACCAACTAAGAAGACCTCAGCCTCATAAACAGTTGTTCTGTTATCAGGTTGTGTGAATTTAATTGTTTCTCCCTTCTTAATTTTGAAAATATCTTTTTCAAAAACATTCAGTTCCAAATGCATATGTTCTGTATTAATAATAGCAATTGCTACTTCGTTAGGACTTAAGTATTCACCTTTGGTAATATTCACTTCAGTAATGTTTCCACTGATTGGTGCCTTAATTAATGCGGAAGTGGTGATTGTATTATTGTCAAGTTTCACAAGGTTGTTTACGAAACCTTGTATAATTTAGTTGTTTTAAATTAAGTAGTTTAGTTCTAAAATCCAAAGGATTTTGGTTAAAAAGTTCTGGTTTAAGTTCATACCATTTTTCAATAGCATTTAAAGGTGTTTTCACATTTAGCTCTTTTCTAACTCCACCATGTCTTCTGTATAGCATGTAATGAATAAGAAATACGTTTAATGCTAAAATCATTTCATTTTTATTTTGATATTTTTCTTTAAGTATTGTTCCATTTTTAATGGTTCCATTAACTCTTTCAACCATCCCATTAGTTTTAGGAGTAGCAGGCTTAGTAAGTCTGTGTTCTATTTTGTTATCCTCACAAACTATATCAAGTTTGGATGGCTTAGTGCAAAGGTTCCCTTTCTTAGATTTTATAAGTCTGTTTGTGAACTCTAATCCGTTATCAGTAAGAACATGCGTAATTTCAAAGGGAAAAAACTCTAAGCAATTGTTCATAAACTTTTCAGTATTCTCGCTTGTCTTGGCGTCATATACCTCAAAGAAGAGGGTTCTGGTTGCTCTATCTATTGCTACAAAAAGATAATATTTAACACCATCAAATTTTGGCAAATACGTAACATCTATGTGTAAATAACCGGGTTCATACTCTTTAAACTTTTTAGCTTTATCTCTTTTCTCTTGCGGAACTTTGTTGAGATCGTTTCTACAAAATGTTCTATAAACAGAACTTCGAGTAATAGTTGTGTTTTGCTCCAACATCATTTCCCAAATTTCGTCAAGAGGCAACCAAGTTGTTTTTCTAATAGAAGTTATCAAACTCTGCTCAATCTTGCTTAGAGCATAGTTAACATTGCTTGGAGCAGAACTATTATCAGTAAGCTCTTTTCTGTTTTTCCATTTACTAATAGTTGCAGCTGAAGTATGGTATTTCTTTGCTAATTCTAAATTAGTGAAATTGCTATTTCTAATTTCTTTTCTAATATGTAAATTAGTAACAGCATTTGAATGATATACTTGTTGCATATTTATTTTCCTTTTTTGTCAAAGCAAAATTAAATATACAAGTTTTCATTTGGATGCTTTTTTTTACAAAATGACATGCAAAATTTTCGAGAGAACTTGGGGTAACTCCATTCGCCCTACGGGCTCATTACGTTACCCCAAGTTCTCTTATATTGCTAAACCTAAAAGAAAAGCATCAATAACCTTGTGAAACTTTACAAATAATCACTGGAATCACCTGGTCTAGTTCCCAAATAACTATGGCTGATTGCAACCCTATTTTTAGCTACGAAATCGGCTATTACTGCTTTTGATTCTTCAATGGTCCATTCATCTTCACGAAAATTTCCCCAAAGCATTGCATATCGTCTATCTCCCAAAGGGTCATATTCATTATATGTCATAAATGATGTAATAGATGAATATACTTCCCCCGACATGTAACCAAGCTGATTTCCCATAGTATTTTTGACTTTCTCAGATGACATAAGGGGATAACTACCGCCAGGCTGGATCCATGAATATGATCTCTGAATACCATAATAGTCTGCTAATTTCATTGATTCGAAACCAAGAAGAACCATAGATTCATCTTTTACAGGAATATCTATTGCTGAAAACAAGTAATACTTAATATTTAAGTGAATTCCTAAGTCGATCGGATCATTCCAAACATCGTAAATCATGAAAACATCATTATCAATTGGGTTTACCATATCAATTAAAACTAGAGTAACAAGACTGGGAAAATAAACATATACATTTCCATTCCCAAAATTAGAAAATTCATGTTCGCCGTATACTTTATTATTGTAAATATCCAAGTATCCCTCTTGAACTTTTTTTGATAAATCAAGATCATCAAACTCTAAGCATATTTTATTTCCAATGATATGATCAACACCGGGTAAACCGTTATAACTTAATGGATCGAAAATAGTTCTGAAATAGTTTGTCCTAAAATTTGGAGTAGGGTCAAGTAATTCATTTCCTTCTTGCTGCATTTGAAGTATTCCAGCAGCATATCCATCAGTTCCAACTTCTTGTTCACCAAGTCCAATAGTAAAACTAAAATTTTTATTTCTTTGCTTGAACATGGTGGAATAAGTTAAGTAATCATTCATGGGATGGTTACCTGTAACTCTAAAACAAACCCCACCCTGCTTAGTTGTTTCCCAACTTTCGGTTTGGTCATTATTATTCTGAGAAAGAATTTGAGAATTGAAAACAATAAACAAAGCTAAAAAGATATAATTCATTTTAACTGCTCTTTTCATTAACGATTTTAACATGATAAATTCCTTGAAATTATTTGATTTATAAAATTTTACTTAATATGACAATAAACCATCAATAATTGAGCCAAAAAATACCATATAAATTATTCATTTGGAACGCAAAACTTTTTCTCTGGTTCTCAATTTAAGATAATATCTCAAATTAAATCAGAATATGCAAGAGTTATTAATAATATATTAAACGTGAGAAAAAAAGTTCATTCAAAAAAAATCAATAAAAAACCTTGTAACTAATTTAATTACAAGGTTTTAAGTGGCGGGGCCGACGAGACTCGAACTCGCGACCTCCTGCGTGACAGGCAGGCGCTCTAACCAAGCTGAGCTACGACCCCATTTCAAAAAATATTAGAAGAACGACTGCTAAAGTAAATATTAATTGAAAATAATGCAAGTGATATTATAAATCTTTTGTGCCGAAACAGACTCCAACAGCTTTAGCTGCAAGAACTGCCTGGTCATTCATTCTAACTAACTTTAGCTTTGCTATTGCATCTTCAATTTTAACACTTCTAACTTCGTTACCTTTCAAGGCTGCCATTCTGCCAAATTTTTTCTTATAGGCCAAATCAATTGCATAGGTACCAAACTTAGTAGAAAGTATTCTATCAAAGGGTGTTGGAGTGCCGCCTCTTTGCAAATGACCAAGAACGGTATATCTCGTTTCTAATCCGGTATTGATTTCAATATTCTTTGCAACTACTTCGGCAATTCCGCCCAACTGAATTGGGTCAGTTCGTTTACTGTCCGTTGCTTTTACAACTAACTCGCCACCCTGCGGTTTGGCTCCTTCTGAGGCACAAACTATGCTATATTTTTTCCCCATCAAAGAACGTCGGTTGACTTTTTCATATACAGCTTTCCAATCAAAAGGAATTTCAGGTAATAAAATTACATCAGCTCCTCCAGCAAGACCTCCATTAAGTGCAATCCAACCAGCATATCTTCCCATTGTTTCAATAACCATAACACGATGATGAGATGAAGCTGTTGTTCTTAATCTATCTATAGCTTCTGCAACAACAAACACAGCTGAGTCGTGACCAAATGTTAAGTCAGTAGCATCAAGATCGTTGTCGATAGTTTTAGGGACTCCAACGACATTCATTCCGAGTTCCATTAGTCTTTTTGAGATATACATTGTTCCATCACCGCCGATTGTGATCAAGGCATCAAGACCCCAAGCTTCATAATACTTTACGGCATCTGCAGATTTATCTATAATTTTTAGTTCATTTTCAATAGTAACAGGCCAATGAAAAGGATCCCCTTTATTTGAAGAACCCAATATTGTTCCACCTTGTGATAATATACCAGAAACATCATTATCATATAATTCAATTGCTTTCCCTGTCACAAGTCCTTCAAAACCATCGAGTATTCCTAAAACTTTTAGTCCATGATCTAATGCGGGTTTGGTAACTCCACGAATCACAGCATTCAATCCCGGGCAATCTCCGCCACCTGTTAAAATTCCAATTCTCTTTACTCTATTGTTCTTTGCCATAAATCTCTCTATTGTTCTTGTAAAAATACAATTTAAATTATTTTTCTTATATTCTTAAAATGCAGTTTTGCAAATTTATTAAGTTCGAAGGAATCACCTTTTTCATGAAAAATTTTAAGAGCACTATTCACTTCTTCCGAGGCTCCCTTTGGTAGTGTAATACCATGCGGTTTTTTGTTAAGAAACCAAAAATTAAAAACATATCTAGCCATAATTGATGCAGCTGCAACACCTAAATATTTTTCTGCTTTTGGTATTTGTAATAAATTAACTTTTTGTGAATTCATATTCAGATCAAGTGTGAGTGCTTGATTACTAAATTTATCACTAATCACTTCGGTACAATTTTTTCGTTTTAGTAAATTATTAATTGCTTTTGAATGTGCCCAAGTGAGTACTGAATTGAGATTTCTAAATTTATCATATAGCAGATTATATTTATCCGGATTAATAGAAATAATTTCATAATCATCAGAAAAATTTTTTCGAAGATTCTGCGCGATTTTATTTATCTGAACTTCAGATAATTCTTTACTATCTTTAACACCCAACTTCACTAGTGAATCTTTGGAATCTTTATTTACAAAAAATGCACCCACCACTAAAGGCCCAAATACATCACCCTTCCCCGACTCATCGCTGCCGATATATTCTTCTGGCTCGTCTTCATTTCTAGTGGCAAAATCGAACAATTGCTGATCAAAAATAATTGGATAAAGCTCTTTATATAAAAGAGAATCTTGAGAGCCTTGAATTAAAATTTTAACCCCTTTTTTTCCAAAATAGACCTGAACTTTTAGTTTATCTTGAGCACTACTTACAGTGAACTCGTAGTTATAATTTTTTTCTTCAATTTGTGCTGCATTCAATTTAAGAAGTATTAATTCAGTTCTTATCTCTCTTATTCTGTTATTTGCTAATTCCTTTAACGTCATTATAAAGCGAAATATTTTTTTATTAATTATTGTAACGCAAAATACCAAAAAACATCTAATAATCCAGAATAACGTCCATTTGTTAACTATTGCATTTTAAACTATTATATCATTTTTAGATAAAAGAGAGATCAAAAATATATTTTTTTAAAAATGATTTAATTAACTTAGTCCACCGATTCGAAAATTTTTTTTTGAATATTGGGAGGTACTATGAGGAAAAATTCACTCTTTTTCATAATATTTATTTTTTCACTAAATCAAAATTATGCTCAATCAACTTCTCCCAAAAGGGAATTAAGAGGGGCTTGGTTATCAACAGTGAGAAATATTGATTGGCCAACAGCACCAACAAACACTTCCGAAAAAAAAATCAGTGATTTGATTAAGATCATTGACTATCTAAAAGCCACAAATATCAATACTGTGGTTTTCCAAGTACGTCCAGCAAGTGACGCAATGTATGCATCCACAATTGAACCATGGTCATATTGGTTAACTGGAAAGCAAGGGAAAGCTCCATCTCCGTTTTTTGATCCTCTTGAAATTGCAATTGAAGAATCACACAAAAGAGGAATGGAACTACATGCGTGGATTAATCCTTATAGAGTAAGAAATGCTAGTTATAATCTTACTTTGGATGACATGAATGTTGCAAAACAACATCCCGATTGGGTACTAAATATTAATGGTGATGAAATATTGGATCCTGGACTTCTACCTGTTCGAGAACATGTTGTATCTGTGATAACCGACATTATAACTAGGTATGATGTTGATGCAATTCATTTTGATGATTACTTTTATCTTGAAGGAATCACTACTGAGGACAATCAAACATTTATTGATTATCCAAGAGGATTTACAAATAAGGGAGATTGGAGAAGAGACAATGTTAACGAGCTCCTAAGAATGATATACTTAACAATTCAATCTGTTGCGCCACACGTAAAATTCGGTCAGAGCCCTCCAGGAATATGGAAAAATGGTGTTCCTGAAAGTACTTTTGGATGGGATGTTTATAATTCAATCTATTGCGATGCGGTGACTTGGCTTGATGAACAAATAATAGATTATTTGGCGCCACAATTGTATTGGCAGTTCGGTGGAGGTCAAGATTATGGTAAATTGGCACCATGGTGGGCAAGTGTTCGTAACGATAGGCACATTTATCCAGGACTCGCTTATTACCGAGTTGGGGAATCGACTTTTGATAAAACACAGATTGGTAAGATGGTCAGATTCAACAGGGAGGATGACGGATTGTTCGGGGAAGTTTATTTCACCTCAAATAATTTTGATGATAACTTAGGTGGAGTTACTGATACTCTCACCAATGATCTTTATAGATATCCTGCACTACTCCCGGTTATGGATTGGAAAGACACTTCTCCACCTGATGCACCAACTAACTTGAGATTTGACAGAGTTACTGGAAGCGGAACTACAGCATTAACTTGGGATATTCCTCTAAATGAAGAAATAAAATTCAATGTTATATATAGATCAGTTGATTCAAACTTCAGTAGTACAGATATTCAAGATCCTGCCAACATTCTTGAGATAACATCTAATAATTATTTGCAGGTTGATGAAAACTTTCCAGCTGATAAAGGGTACTTTTTTGTTACAGCGCTTGATAGAAATAATAACGAAAGTGATGTTAGTAATAATTTTAAGTTCCAACCATCAATTGCAATTCCTGATATTCCAACTTTAGTTTCACCACTCAACGCATCTAGTGATGTTCGGGATACAACTAATTTAGTTTGGAATTATGCGCAAAATGCTGATTCATATTCTTTATCAATTTTTACACTTGCCGCTGATGGAATTATTGATAGTATTGTTATAGAAGTGAATTCCATTATTGATACTTCTTATCAAATTACAGGTTTTGAAGGATTAACTAGCTATAGTTGGTATGTAACAGCATCAAGTTTAGCCGGAGATAGTGAGGCCTCTTCTGAATACAGTTTTACAACCGCATTTCCTTCAACTCCAATTCCGCTTGCACCAACGTTTCAGCAGATTGATGTTGCCCTTTATCCTCTCTTTACTTGGCATGGAGATTTGGTTAGTCCCAATTTTAGATTTCAATTATCTGAGGGGCTTGGAATAACTACTGAATCAATAATTATAGATACGATTATTACAACAAGTTCGATCTCCTCCATTGATAGCCTAAAGCCTGGTACATTCTATGCATGGAGAGTTAATGCCCAAAATAGTTTTGGAATCAGTTTATGGTCAAAGACATTTCAATTTAAGACAATGGTTATATTACCAGAAACTCCCGAACTTGTTTCTCCGCATAATTCCCAAAATACTCTTGGTGATTCCATTAATTTTATTTGGTATCCTTCGCAATGGGGACTAAAGTACACTTTGCAAATTTCATTAGATGAGAATTTCAGTCAAATATTTTATTCTCAGAAAGAAATTTTTGAAACTCATAAAATTGTAACTGGATTTAGTGGTGAGACAAAATACTACTGGAGAGTTTCAGCAACCAATAATGGTGGTTCTAGTTCATATTCTGAAACATTTAGTTTTACAACTGGGTTCCCAATTTTGCCTGTAATTATTTATCCTACTTATCAGCAACTTAATAGGGAAATAGATCCCATATTACTTTGGAGTTCAACAAAAACCGCTACTGACTATTGGATACAACTTTCAAAGGGATTAAATATTAATTTAAATGAATTAATAATTGATGAGGTTATTTCGGATACTTCATTTTATTCTCCTTTGTTGGAGGTCAACACTATTTACTCTTGGCGTGTCTCTGCTTTTAACAGTGTTGGAAGTAGTGGTTGGAGTAATATTTCTCAATTTAAAACTGCATCAGATACTATTCTCGTAGTTGAAAACAGTGATTTAGAAATACCAAAAGTATATTATGTTGAGCAGAATTTTCCAAATCCATTTAATCCATCAACTATTATATCTTTTGGTTTGCCTAAAGATGGAATCACAACTTTAAAAATTTATAATATACTTGGTCAAGAAGTCGCTGAATTGGTTAACAATTACTTAACTGCAGGAAACTATAAATTTAAATTTGATGGAAGTAGTTTATCAAGCGGAATGTATATTTATAGACTGCAATCACAAGAATATATTTCTATCAAGAAGATGTTATTAGTAAAATAAAAACAAATAAATTTATTATTGCAAAGTATAATTTAATAACATAGCTTTAAGGAAATTATTAATGTCATTTTTAAACTTAAAGTTACAAAAGAGAAGATAACCTTTATGCAAGAGGAAATCACATGAAAAGATTTTTACAATTTGTTCCAATAATGCTTCTCGTTAATTTAAATCTCCTGGCACAATCTGGGAAGATATCAGGTTTGATTACTGACGCAAAAACTGGGGAAGCATTAATAGGAGTTAACGTTATTGTAGAAGGGACTATGTACGGGGCAGCTACAGACGTTGATGGCTTTTATTCAATGCTAAATGTACCTCCGGAAAGTTTTCAATAAAAGCCTCATACATTGGGTATACTGCAAGTATTATTACCAATGTTCTTGTGAATATAAATGAAACGACGACTATTGATTTTGAGCTATCAGACGAAGCGGTTCAAACAGAAGAGGTCGTAGTTTCTGCGGCAAAAATTCCAATTGTTCAACGTGATGTCTCTTCAAGTAGGGCAAATATTACCTCGGAGGAAATTGTTAACTTACCTACAGTCAATATCAATTCAATTCTAGGGCTTCAGGCTGGTATAGAAGCATCTAGTGAAGGTATTGTCGTCCGTGGTGGTAATGTGCAGCAAACAGAATATGTTCTCAATGGTATGACCCTAAGAAATGAAAGAGACAATACACCATACACTGGTGTAAGTGTAACTTCTATTGAAAATATGCAAGTTCAGACCGGAGGCTTCAACGCAGAGTATGGTAATTTCAGATCTGGACTTGTTAACATTGTTACTATGGAAGGACGGCGAGACCAATACACATTCAATATGATCGGAAGATATAGTCCTGCTCAACAGAAACATTTTGGTATTTCACCTCATGATCCAAATTCATACTGGGTTCGATCTTATCTCGATGATGCAGTTGCCTGGACTGGAACAAATAATGGTAGCTGGGATGAATTTACACAGCGACAATATGCTGAGTTTGAAGGATGGAATTCCATTTCCCGTAAAACTTTAGAAGATGATGATCCCAATAATGATTTAGCACCAGAAGCGGCACAGAGACTATACTTATGGGAACATAGAAAACAGCTTGATATTGTTGATCCTGATTATGAGATGGATATGACATTTGCCGGACCTGTGCCAGGTGGTAAAGCATTGGGTGATTTAAGATTCGTTGCTTCTTACAGGCAAACTACTCAGCAATATCTTGTCCCATTATCATCCCCGGACTATAATGACTGGTCGACACAATTTAAAATAACATCAGATATTTCAAAAGGAATGAAATTGTCCATTGATGGTATTTATGGAAAAAAGATCGGTACAAATGATAACAATGGCGGTGCTGCTGGTGTGTTTCAAGCCCCTTGGAGTATTGCAACCCAATTAAGTCAGGTTAGTTTTATAGATACAAGAATGTTCGCATCTGATTATTGGGCTCCAACAACAATAATAAATAATAGTATTGGTGCTAAGTTTACCCATGTAATAAATCCCACCACTTTTTATTATGTAAGAATTTCTCGTTTCGGTTCAAGTTACGAGACTAATCCAGGAAGATTACGTGACACTAGTAAAATTATGATGTTCGGAAATTCTTATTGGGTTGATGAAGCTCCTTTCGGTTTCCAACCGGAGCCAAGTACTGGAATTGATGGTATGAGGATGGGTGTTGGTATGAGCAACTCGAGAGATTCAAGTGAAGTTGCAACTTACTCTTTGAAATTTGATTTTATTAACCAGATCGATAAATTCAATCAAATAAAAGCGGGTATTGATTTTACTTACTCTTTGAACCAAACTAACTATGGATCAGTTGATGAGTTTTTGCCTCAAGGTCGTTCACAATCTAAGTGGGATTCAAAGCCAGTTCGTGGTGCATTAGATGTTCTGCAAAATAGTACTATTTAAAATGCAACAGATTTAATAATTTAGGGAAAGTCATTTTCACCAAAAAACAGAAAAGCAATGCAAACCAAAACCAGAAGATTCCAACGTCGCCCTCGAACCTTCAGAGCAATGACAGGTTTAAGTATAGAAAAATTTAATGAGTTATATAAAGAACTATTTCCCCTCTATGAAAAATCAGAATTAAAAAGACTAAGCAAATCTAAAAGACAAAGAAAAATAGGCGGAGGACGTAAAAAGGAACTTTTATTAGAAGACCAACTGATTATGCTCTTAATGTATTATCGCTTATATATCTCTCAAGAGTTTCTGGGAATAATTTTCAACCTACATAATTGTAACGTATCTCGACAAATAAATTATCTACAACCACTATTATCCCAAATATTTAAGATACCCACTAAGAAAGTATCGCTAAGTGACGCCGAGTTAACAGAAGAAAAAATAATAGAATTCTTTGTTGATGCAACAGAACAACAAATAGAACGACCTAAAAAAGGACAAAAACGCTACTATTCAGGGAAAAAGAAAAAACACACACTGAAAAATCAAATAATAACTGATAAAAAAGGAAAAATACGGGCAGTTACGAAATCAGTTCCAGGTAAGAAACATGATAAAAATCTCTTTGATGAAACACGTCCTATTCTTCCACCAAAAAGCAATTTAACAGGTGATTTAGGATATTATGGAGCAAATGGAATAACTTTGCCTAATAAAAAACCCAAAGGGAAAGAACTAACAAAAGAGGAAAAACAATTTAACAAAGAACTATCAAAAAAAAGAATAACAGTTGAACATTCATTTGGTAAAATGAAAATCTATCAAATATTATCGCAAAGATTTAGGAATCAAAGAAACAAACATTCACTAATATTTAAAAATATAGCTGGCTTACATAACTTGATGTTTGCCTAATTTATAAAATAGCCAAAGATGGTTGCGCAAATCCTTATATAGTTTTATTTCGCAGGAACTCTATTAAATTGATATGAAAAAAACGATACTTTTTATTTTAATTACGGCACAATTGCTCTTTGCACAAATTACCTTTGATGCAAATTTTGAAAGCGGAAATTTAAACTCTGTAACTACTACTGATTCAATTAACTATAGTGTGACAACTGTAGAGGATATTGGCAGCAGATGGTTTTATTTCAGGATTATAGGTGCAAAGGATAAATTTATAAAAGTTACGATCACAACAAGTGATGTTAATCGTCCAATGTATTCTTACGATAATATTGATTTTGTTCGTTTCACAGAAGCAGAAGCTCCGCAAATAAATGTTTTTCAAAAGACATTTGAAGAAGACACTGTATATGTCGCATATTACACTCCATATAATTATAGTTATCTTCAAGAAAGACTTGCAGAATGGTCATCGAGCGAGTTTGTAACTTTAGATACACTGGGATACACAGAAAAGAATTTACCAGTACAGGAAATGATTCTCACAGATCCAACTAAACCTGATGAAAACAAATTGAGAGTGTGGATACATGCTCGCACTCATCCAGGTGAAACACCAAGCTCATGGCATTTTGATGGCATAATGCAGAAACTACTCGAAGACGATGAAGTAATTGAGTACTACAGAAAAAATGTGATCTTCTATCTCTACCCTTTTAATAATCCTGACGGAGTTTATTATGGACGCTCCAGAACTAACTACAACGGAGTTGATCAAGAGCGTGATTGGGATTTTATAGATAATGAAACTTCTGCTGCAGTTTTACTTCTTAAAAATCGGATGAAAGAGTTAAACAACGAAAAAGTTTTTTCAGTTTTTTTAAATTTGCATTCACAGGCTTCCCCTTACCCCACTTTCTGGATACATACGCCGGGCTCTACTTCAGATTTTTTCTATCGCCGAGAATACCAATTCACGAATTTGTCAATTTCAGATCTTCCTTATTTTGTAAAATCTGATTATCGAGAATCCAACCTCCTAGATTACTTTCCTGAAGGGTTCCAATGGAATAATTATGGAGATCAAACATTGGCTCTCACTTATGAAACCCCCTATGACTATTACTCAAATGACGTTTGGGTCACAAATGAGAATCTTTTTGAATTCGGATATACAACCGTTTACGGTATTGCAGAATACTTAGAATTATCCCATCCCAAACATATTATCATGGATAATAAGGATGCCTTAGTAAGCGGAGATTGGAATTCAGCTGCTACTGGTTTGGAATTTTACAGTGATAATTTTTATTACATCCAATCCGGCGGCGGACAAAATAATATAACATATCAAACTGAAACAATTGAAAGCGGCAAATATGACGTATATGGCTGGTGGGTAAGTAACAGTCAAAATGCAAACGATACAAAATTCATTATTGATGCAAACGGAAACCAAACAATTGTTGAGCGTTCACAAAAGTTGGCTGGCGGTCAGTGGAATCATCTTTCTCAAATTGAGCTGTCAAATTCCGGACGTATAAATATTGGCCTTTCGGATGATGCCGATGGATTTGTTGTTGCAGATGCATTCAGAATAATCTATCGCGGTCCGGTAACATCTGTTAAAGAAAATATCGTTGCAGAATCTTTTGAGCTTTATCAGAATTACCCGAATCCATTTAATCCAAGCACCACAATAAAATATTCAATTCCTTCTGTACGGGACGCATATAATGCGTCCTCTACAATTGTGCAATTAAAAATTTACGACATTCTCGGTCGTGAAGTAGCAACACTTGTGAACGAGGAACAACAGCCGGGCAATTATGAAGTTGTATTCAATGCAAGACAACTTTCCAGCGGAACTTATTTTTACAGATTAATTGCAGGCAACTTTGTTAAAACTATGAAATTAATTTTGGTTAAATAGAATGTGCTTATATAAGTTATTGTTATAAAACAAGATAGTAATCAATATGTAAAAGAACATTTTTGATAGTATGGGCATCACTATGCCCATTTTATTAAAACTTTTATCATCAACTTTTTATTGACTTTAATCGGAATAACTGGTTATATGCGATTGTTTAGTAACTATACACAAGCTGTTCATCCCAATTTGTTAAATTTAGTTTTACAATATCTGTATTGTTCACTCTGAGTGGAGATAAATTAAATATGTAATCTTTTGTAATTAGTGCTTCACACGAATCATTATCTTCTAATGATAATCTAATATATCTCTGTGGTGGAAGGGACTTTGCTAATGCTCCGGAATCAAATAAGTTTACTACAACTTCACCACAACCACCCCCGTATTGAATGGTCAGTTTCAAACAATCTTCTATTAGCTCAACTTTTTTAAATAAAAAACCATCATTTGCACCGTTAATAAAAAGAGTGCTGTCAATTAGTACATTTTTTTTACTGCATAATTGATTTGGAGAAGTAGTGTTGTCACATCCAAAAATTAATAGCGACACAAATAATAATAAAATTGAAAATTTCATAACTATACCATATTTTTCACAAGCATATAACGACGTTGCGCCTAACCCGCCGCCCATAACAAGGAAGCCGAGTAAAACACAATTGCCGATGATTAAGCCGTAGGTGCTTATCTTGCGTCAGCAAAGCACCGAAGGCAAGTTAATTAATTAGAACGAACACTTAGAATAAAATCTATAGCTAAAATAAAACGCCAAAAATTATAAATCCGCTGAACTAAAATGGCGGTCAGCGTTGAGGCGCTTGTTATGTGTGATTTTAATTAAATTATATTTCTCTCCACTTTAAACAACCATTAGCATCAATTGACTCCAACTCTCTAATTTTAGCGTATTTAAATATTGCATTATCGAAATCAAATGAAGTACATATTAATTCAAATGCAGTTTTAAATTTTATTTTTTTATCTAAATCATCTGCAATAAGGGCTATATTATCACCCCTATGTTTCATAGCTACACCCGGATAAACAATTCCATCAAATTTATTTTCATTAAAATCTGGTGAAATTAAATCATTCATTCGCTTTAATTTCCACATATACCAAACACTAAACTTATAGTCATATGGTCCCTTAATTTTGTTTTTCGAAAATTCGTCACAAAAAAATTCAAAAATTAAATCACTAACATCTAATGTTTCTTCTTTAAATAATTTATTTGAGCGATAGTGTTTAGATAGTCTATCTTTAATGTTTGCAACTTCTTTTCTCAATTCTAGAACAGGTTTACTATAAAAGAGTGGAGTAATATTTATAGTTTTCAATGTTTCCCACACACTAACAGTGGTTACTGCTATTTTTATTTTCCTATTAAATGAATCTGTTACGTTATGGAGAACTTCTGCACTAGCTAGTCCAAAATTATCAGAACAGTAAAAAATAGATTCATTTGGGCGATTTGCTCGACCATAATTAGAATCTAATTCATCACTTCTTATTTTTAATCCAAGTTGAGAAACGTTTTCAAATTCATTTTCATTTTCGTTTACTCTAGCTCGATATAAGAATTCGCCTTTATTTATTGAACCAGTAGGAAACGGAATATATTTAAAAACACTATTAATTAAATTATCAATTTCTTCGAGACTAGTATTTTCTAAATCAACATTTATGAGTTCGTTTATAAAAATCTCTGCTTTCTCAAGTGAAGGGAACTTACTTTCAAATTTATTTATATCTGTTTTGCTCATATACTATCACACATAACGGCGTTGCGCCTAACCCGCCCGCCCATAACAAGGAAGCCGAGTAGAACGAAACTGCCAATGATTTAACAAACTGTGCTTAACTTTCTCCGCAAGCGCAGTTTGTAAGTTAATTAATTAGAACACTTACATCGAACCAAAACTAAAACGAAACTACAAAACTCATAAACTTTCAAATCGCACTACCGCATTAAGCGGTCGGGTTGAGCGGCTTGATATTTCCAATAAGTAAAATAATAAATATGTTAGTAATAACACTAACAACAATTGGAGGTATCAAATGTATTACACCGGTATCGATCTTCACAAGTTTACTTCTTATCTAACTACTGTTGATTCTGTTGGTAACATTGTAAAACAACAAAACATAAAGAACGTTGACTACAACTTTGTTCAGTACTTTAACTCCATTCCCGGTGAACACAAAACCACCGTTGAATCAACAATGACTTGGTATTGGCTCAATGATCTCCTTGATTCATTGAAAATCCCACTTGTTCTTGCCCATGCAAAATATGTAAAAGCTATTGCCTATGCAAAAGTTAAAACTGATAAAGTTGATTCCCATATCCTTGCTCAATTACTTCGCTTGGATTTTATTCCTCAAGCTCATAAAATATCTAATGAAAACCGAACTCTCAGAGATGCTCTTAGAGCTAGACTCAAAATAGTTCAGCGTCATACTTCTATCACTAACTCAATGTGCTTATTGTTAGCCAAGTATAATTTCGACTCTCCCATTCAACTTACTGGTATTGCTAAATATCAGTACGAACAACTAGAGGAAGTTGAATTATTACTTAAAGAACAAATACTTGACCTTGAAAAACAACTTTATCCCTCTCTGATTCCTAATGAGGACATTCAACGACTTCTCTGGATTCCCGGCATTGGTAAACTAAATGCTTTCAATATCATATTGGAAGTTGATGACATTTACCGGTTCGATGATGTAAAGAACTTCTTCTCATACTGTCGGCTTGTTCCTTCTGCTCGCAACTCCGCCGGTAAATCCAAACAACGTTCCTCTAAAGACGGAAACAAATATCTCAAGGTTGTTTTCTCCGATGCTGCTATTCATGCCATTCAATATTATCCGGTTATTAGAAAATACAATAACTCATTATTAAGAAAGAAAAATAAACAAATTGCAAAGACTATTATTGCCAAAGAGATAGCAAATATTGTATATCATGTTCTAAAAAAGAGAACAAACTTCAACAACAAATTTAAGGGAAATGATTTAGAACATACTAAATCCTTGCAATGGCCGCGTGTTATAAGCCCGTACGCATAACTGATTTGCTTCGCTTGCAGAATCCTCGCGCTGGATTGGGAAATAACACGCTTGCCAATTTTATATCTGAGATAGTCTCTTTTACAGAGAGACAATCCCGCAAAAATGTGGGATAAGCTCCATAAGAGGTTTGGTTGCCATTTAAGTGGTAAACTTATTCGATATAAGGCATTTCTTGTTGTTGATTGCTTTTTAGTCAGTAATTCAATGAACTTTTTTGCAATTTATTTTGTAGAATATTTTTATATCCTATTGACTTTTTACTTATTTAAGAGGTTATACGGCCGATTGATTTTATATTTACATATAAATTAGAAAAATTATTAAACCTAGATAAATAAATATCCACACTTTCGCTGCAAAATTAAGTTTCTTGTAAGACATTCTTTTGAATACTATATTACTCAACAAAACCGATAAAGGTAAACACAAAAATGCCCAACCAATTCCTGCCAGAACATCACTCAAATAATGAGCTCCCAAAAATATTCTTGCAAAGCAAACCATCAATGCAATGAATGCCAATATTCCTTTGATCCAAGAATGATAACCCCCTTTATACTCTGCATAGAAAAGAAAGGGTAAAACTAATGCAACACTTTTAGTTGCATGGCCTGAGGGGAATGAAGGCGTTTTCGAATTTGTAAAAAATCCGATTTCATTTGAATATTCAATAATTGGACGAGCACGATTAAAGATTTCTTTTAGTATATCCCCAGTGATTCCAGCTAAAGCAAAAGAAAAGACGATTATGAGAAATATAGGTCTGCCATTTTTTATTTCATTGCTTTTAAGAGAAAGAATTAAATAACAAAAATATATAAATAAAATAAGGGGCATTCCGTAATGAGAAAATATTTTATTAAGAATAACTACACTGGTACTAAAATTAGAATTATTCAGAAAAAAAAGAATTGTTTTATCAACTTCAATCTGATACCACAAGAAAACTGCAATGCTCCACGAGATTATGAAGATAAGGCAAAAACTGATCCATTGTTTGTTAGAAGTGTTTATAGGATTTACTAATTCTGTATTGGGATTATTGGTCATATTCATTATTCAATTCCCCTTTTTAGTTTATCTGGAACTAGGCCGTATAACGGCTGATGCATAAAGCGCCGCAGTTTCAAAACCTTCAAAAACGCTTACGCTACAACCAATAATTAAAAATTTAACTTACTAACTTGAACTACTTTTCAAAAAATACAAACAATAAACTACTTTCAAAACACGAAAAAACCAAGCGTAACTGCGGTCGCTTTGATGCGTGGGTTATACAATTAAATAAAATGAGCGCTTTGCTAAAAATTAACTCTTAGCAAATAAAATTTTGGTTTTAATTGATGTTAATAAAATTGGCTTCAAATTGTTCAGAAGAAACCAATATTGTTTCTGATTCTTTTTTAATATGGGAACTAAAAGAACCTTTTATTATACCACTGTTCTCATCAAAAAAACTAACAACTAAAATATCGTTTTGTTTATAAACCGAATGATATGTTGCCTTTAAAACATCGCCACCAATAGTCTCAACCAATGAAACGGATGAATCTTCAAGTAAATATTCACCAACCCCATTAAACTCAAAGCTAAGAACTAAATAATCCTCTTTGTTGTCTGGTATTAAAAATAAACTTTGCTTTTCACTTCTTGCAAAATCTACATATGATTTTCCTTGCCAGTTTTCTGCTCCAACTTTTGCAACAAAGGAATGATCATGAATAGTGCTTACTGGATTGCTTTCATTTTGGCAGCTGATAAAAGCAAACAAAACAATTATTGAAAATAATACTGTCTTAACCATAATAATACCTCTTGTTTGTAATTGTATAACGGTGTGGCTTTTAAGCCGTCAGTTTTGCAAAATTAAAGAGACGGATTAAAAACCACTTAAAATTAACTAATTTATTAAAAGAACGGTGGAACAATGAAAAACAAAAATTTAGAACTTAACCAAGAAACAAAAAACACGCCTAGCGTAAAAACTGTCGGCTTGAGAAGCGGGTTAGCTTATAATGGTCGCACATTTAAACAATTTGTTAATTTTATTTTCCAAAACTTTTATAATTTCCTTACGTTCAAGGTGCGAACACCTTCCGTACAGTTCAAGCGGTTCATCCTTATAAAGCCCATCGCTATCTGGATGTTTATAATCTTCCCAAGCATTATACAAACTAGTTCTATGGCGTTTTGGTGTCAAACTTATCAACCGCAAAAAAGCAATTTCTTGGTCTTGGATTTGCAACTCAATAAATTCTCTAATTTGGGTTTTCTCACTTCTAAGAGCAAAGACCAAAGGCAACATAGCAATGTGGAAGTTTGTGCGGGCTTCTTTCAAAATGAATCTTTGGTTAATCCTAATGGAGGGCAAGTAAGTGACGAAACTGCCCAAAACAATACTGACCAAGCTGATGATAACTTTTTCCATTTTTTTGATTCCATATCAATATTTATGTTTTTAGTTTATATACCAGCAATGCTTTTCTTTCTATTGTTGGTTGAGTTAGATATACGATATAATTTTGAATACCAAATACACAGATTATTAAAAATATTTAAGAAAACAAGCTAACATCAGCGGAGCTAAGCTGATGCGGTGCAGTAAAGATGAAAAATAAAGTTTTTAATAAAAATAACGTGCAAGGTTGAAACGTAAAATGCTAGGTAATAACCTAAGCATTCAGTCTTGAGCGACTGGTTATAAAGAAATTAACCGTAAGGAGACACGAATGATTAAAGTAATAGCAGAAGAAAAATTGCCAATTAAAATGTGGTTGAACGAGTTAGAGGAAACGGCGCTTTCTCAGGCACGTAATTTAGCGAATTTGCCATTTACATTTAAGCATGTTGCACTAATGCCAGACAGCCACTCAGGTTATGGAATGCCGATAGGTGGAGTGCTTGCTACCCAAAAAGTAGTGATACCTAACGCAGTGGGAGTTGATATTGGATGTGGAATGTGTGCCATGCGTACAACCATAACAGAAATAGAAAAAGAAGACTTGCAAAAAATAGTTGACCGAGTAAAAGAATTAGTGCCAGTGGGATTTAATTGGCATGATGAACAGCAAACTGGTTTTATGCCAACTAGACCAATGACAGAAAATGCGCCGATAGTGAACGAGCAATTTGAGAAAGGAATGTACCAATTAGGAACATTGGGAGGTGGAAACCATTTTATAGAAATACAACAAGGAAGTGATGGAAATATCTGGGTAATGATACATTCTGGAAGCCGAAATATTGGACATAAAGTTGCAACCCACTATAACAACTTAGCCAAAGACTTAAATAAAAAATGGTATTCATCTGTACCGAAAGAGTGGGATTTAGCTTATTTGCCGATAGATACTAAAGAAGCAAAATTATACATGACTGAAATGAAATATTGTGTAGAATTTGCGTTTGCTAATAGAAAATTAATGATGGAGCGAGTAAAGTTAGCTTTCCAAGAAATACTTCCAGTAGGATTCTTCGATTTAATTAATATCGCACACAACTACGCTTCTTGGGAAAACCACTACAACCAAAATGTAATAGTACACAGGAAAGGCGCTACACGTGCTTACTTAAATGAAGTCGGCATAATACCAGGTTCAATGGGGACGAAATCATATATTGTGGAAGGATTAGGGAATAAAGAATCATTTCAAAGTTGTTCGCATGGCGCTGGTAGAATTATGGGAAGAAAGCAAGCACAGAGGGAATTAAACCTAGAGAATGAGCGCAATATATTGAACAGCCAAAATATTATACATGATGTTAATGGCATAGAAAATTTAGATGAAGCGCCAAGTGCATATAAGGATATTGACAAAGTTATGCAAAACCAAATTGACTTAGTTAAGATCAAAACAGAATTAAAACCAATGGCAGTTATAAAAGGTTGATTTCTTTATAACGGTGTGGCTTTTAAGCCGTCAGTTTTGCAAAATTAAAGAGACGGATTAAAAACCACTTAAAATTAACTAATTTATTAAAAGAACGGTGGAACAATGAAAAACAAAAATTTAGAACTTAA
>FLOH01001102.1_pt1 | contig 44523 bp, 59 predicted proteins | sample 756751 | NCBI WGS metagenome assembly FLOH01 (sample SAMEA4026879, study PRJEB14308) | marine metagenome | biome: coastal water; material: water | depth 74 m
TACGCTTGCATCAAAGGTGTTAAATCTTTATGCTTCTTTAATGCCAGACTTTAACACCTTTGCAGCCCAACACGAACTTAAACTCATGTCCCGTTTTTTAAAAGAGGTTAGTGTAGCAGGTAAACGCAGCACTCTTATAAACCTCTCTTTACAATCAAAAAAAAGACTGGGCGATATATTTGCTCTCTTAGATGAGTTTTATGTCAAAAAAGAGGAACTCTCTCACCTGAAATTTACTCCTTTAAAACTGCAAACTTATGAACAAAACACAAGACTAGCATTTATAGAACTGAAAAAAATAGTCGAGAGTTGTAAGGGTGCATCGAGCACAGTACTTAAAGCGGTAGAAGCCCAGAGTTTTGAAGAGATAACAGCAAAGAGTTGGATAGGGAGAGAGTCTCTCAACTACAGAACATTTTCTAAGTGTTACACTCCTGAGATGGATACTTATTTGTTGAGTATTCAAACAGCGATAAAAGAGTACAACAGAGCAAAAGAGCAGAACTTTTTTTATGGACTGAGTGAGCTTGTGGACATCTATGTTAAAAGTAAAAAAGCACTTTATATGGAAGATAGCGAGCTTAGTTTTTCAGATGTTACTTCGCTTGTCTATGAGATACTGCACCGTTTAAACGATAGTGAGTTTTTATACTTTCGTCTTGATGCACAAATAGAACATATGTTACTTGATGAGTTTCAAGATACGAGTATCTTACAGTATGAGATTTTACGACCGCTTATCAGTGAAATCACTTCAGGAAGCGGAATTTTTGATAATGGGAGTTTCTTTTTCGTGGGCGATGTAAAACAGTCGATTTATCGTTTTCGTGGAGGAGTGAGTGCTCTGTTTGGCGAGGTTGTTCGACAAAACGCAACAGAAGTTGAAAAACTTGTAACAAACTACCGCTCACAAAAAGAGGTTATAGAGTTTGTAAACCGCGCTTTTTTAGGAAATATAAAAGAGTATACTCCACAACTTGTTCGAAGTGATGCACAAAAGGGTTATGTAGAAGTTTTACAAAATGATGAGCCTTTAGAAGCTACGATAGAACAAGTAAAAAGGTTGATAGAACTTGGAGCAAATGTAGATGACATAGCCATACTTTGCGCGACTAATGGTGATGGAGAGATGATAAAAAATGAGCTTCAAGTAGAGGGCATAGAAGTTGTAACGGAGACTACTACAAAACTCATAAACCAAAGAAGTGTGCAAGCGATGTTGGAGTATCTTAAGTATCTCTATTTTGAAGAGGAGATATATAAACGAAACTTCTTTGCACTTATAAACCAAGAGGTAAAAAAGATACACAAGGTTGATGTAAACGCAGGCAAACTTGTAGACATTGTCAAAAGAGCGATAGACGAATACAAACTCTTTAGCGACTCTTTTCATCTAATTCGTTTTATAAACGCAGTCTCAAGGTACTCCGACATAGAAGCTCTTTTGTTTGAATATGAGAGAATGGACACTTCAGCGGCTGCATCTGACATAAGTGGTGTTAGAGTGCTGACTGTGCATAAATCAAAAGGTTTAGAGTACGAGCATGTGATAGTGATGGATAGGCTTAAACGTGCTCCTGCAGCTCGTGATGCCATTATTTATGAGTACGATGGCATATCGCTTGAAAATATCTACTTAAGAACAAAAGGCAGAGATGAGATAGACTTGGAGTATGCCAGTGCCATCGCTAAAGAGAAAAAACTTGTGCATGAAGATAGCCTCAATGCCTTGTATGTTGCGTTTACAAGAGCCAAAGAGAATCTTATTATCATAAAAAAGAGTAAGGATTCTAGTTTTGATTTGCTTGATTTGGAAGTGGGCTGTTTTGGAAAACTTACTTGTGAGAGTCAAATGCAGGTTGAGAAAAAAGAGTATGAAAAGTTAGAGTATAAAGCCATTTACTACGGCACTCAAAGCGATATTTTAGAACTTGAAAAAGAGGATGATACAGACTTAAATGCTATAAACTTTGGACTTGCTATGCACTATATGCTTGAGATGATTGGTGAGTTTAGCGAGGAGTATATAGAAAATGCAAAGCACATGATGGTAAATAAGTTTGGAAATATATTAGAAGAAAAAGAATTTGCTTTAGTGGAAAAAAGAGTAAAAAATCTTATCTTTAACAAAGAGTTTCAAACTCTAACAGATGGAGAGTGTTACAAAGAAAAAGCACTTCGGTACAAAAACAATCTTCGTTACCTTGATTTGTTAGTAAAACATAAAGATGGCATTTGGAATATAATCGACTACAAAAGTTCGCTTAGCTACTCCGAACATCATCATAAACAAGTAAGATACTACATAAACGCAGTCAAAGAGATAACGGGTGACGAAGTTGCGGGGTATATTTGTTATATATTAGAGGATGAGATTAAGCTAGTCAAAGTCTAACTAATACTCGGTGAAAAAGCTTTCGTACTAACACTTACTTTTTGTCCAACTATAAGTGCTTGTGCTTCATCTGAGCTGATGACGATTTCTACAAGTTGTTGCCCTATGGCTACGATAGCTACAAAAATCACGTCAACTTTTTTTATCTCTAACAACTCTCCCCAAAAAGAGAATTTTTGACTGCCCTGCGTTTTAAGAAGAACATCTTTTGGTGAACCATCATTGATGATTTTTCCTTGGTCTAAAACAACAACACGAGAAGCTAAACGATAGATTTCACTCGGGTCGTGGCTGACCATGATAGTTGTTGTTTTGAACTCTTTATGCAGAGTTAGAAGCTCGTTTTGGAGCTTTGTTCTCATAGTTGCATCAAGTGCTGAGAGTGGTTCATCCAGCAGAAGAATTTGTGGTTGTTTCATAAGTGCGCGGCAGATGCTAACTCTCTGCTTTTGTCCACCACTTAGAGTGTTTGGATATCTATTTTTAAGCTCATAAAGTTCTGTCGTTTGTAAGAGTTTTTTGGCTAGTTCTTTGTCGTCGTTTACAAACAGAAGATTTTTTTCTATGCTCATGTTCTCAAACAGGGCGTAATCTTGAAACACAAAACCAATCTTGCGTTTTTGTACACTTAAAGCCTTTTTGTTCTCAAGCCATTTTTCTTGATGAACTCTTATGTTCCCTTGGGCTTCTTCAAGTCCCGCTAAGATACGAAGTAGGGTGGTCTTTCCACTGCCACTTACTCCACTGAGTGCAATAAACTCTCCCTCTTGTATCTGCAAATCCACATTGAGGTTCATTTCTCCTTGTGAGCCATGGAGTTCTTTGTTGACGTTGAGGTGAATCATAGTCCAAACCTCTTATGTTGTTTGGCATTGAAAATGTAAACACTAAGTAAAACAACAAAACTGATACTAACCATAATTGCACTATAAATATGTGCCATGCTATAGTCCATAATCTCTACCATTTCATAGATGGCGACAGAAGCGACTTTTGTCTCATCTGGGATACTCCCACCAACCATAAGCACAACTCCAAACTCTCCAACAGTGTGTGCAAAAGTGATGATAATAGCTGTGATAAGTGCTGGTTTCATGTTTGGAAGGGCTACGAAAAGAATGGTTTGGAGTCTGCTTTTTCCTGCAATATAACTCGCTTCTAACATATTTTTGTTAAGTGATTCAAAACCATTTTGCAGGGGTTGCACCATAAATGGAAGTGAGTAAAAACACGATGCAACAACAAGACCTGTGAAACTAAAAACAAGTTTTAAACCAAAATACTCTTGGAAAAAAGCACCAAGTGGAGAGTTATATGAGAGTGCTATAAGAATATAAAAACCTAAAACAGAGGGTGGCAATACAAGTGGCAAAGCTGTAAGTGCTTCTATAAAAGGTTTTGCTTTGCTCTTTGTTTGTGATAGATACCAAGCAAGCGGTAAGGCAATAACAAAGAGAATAAACGCAGTAAGTGCTGCAAGTTTAAAAGAGAGAACAAAGGGTGTAAAATCCATCAGAGAACTTCTTTGATTGATAAATCGCTAGACTTGATAAGAGCAGTCACATTATCGCCAACTTTTAAGTCCATTCTCTTAAGGGAAGAGGTAGTGATGATGGACTCTAATGTATAATCATAAAAGCCTAAATGCAAAACTGATAATAGCTCACCAATCTCTAAAGAGAGGATTTTTACTGCGAGTTGGTTCCCAATGCTAAGCTCACCTGTAATGTTTTTGGCAATAGATACAGTAGTTGGTTTGAAGTGTAAGTTCACGAGTGTATCTACTTGTATATTCTCTGTTAAATCAAGACTCATCATCTTCAGAGTTTGTTCATGAGAAGTAAACGCAACGATATTGAGGTTGTCAACAGTTTGGATTGATTTGATTGTTGCGTTTAGGGTGTTCATTGTGTGATATAGCCATACTTTTTAAAGATACTTTTTGCTTCTTCACTTAAAATAAAGTCATAAAAATCTTTATATGCTTGTTCGTTTTGAGCAACTTTGAGTAAAACAATACCTTGTTTTATAGGAGTGTATAATTTTGTATCAAGACTTATCCAGTTTTTATCCTCTTTAAATCGAACCATTCTTGGACTATAAAGTAAAGATTTTGCAACTATGCCGACATCACATGCTGTCATAGTGTAAGAAAGAGTTTGAGAGATTGACTCTCCATAAACAAATTTTTCTTCTATTTTTGTATAAACTCCTGCGTTTTGCAGTGCTTCTTTAGTGGCTTTTCCATAAGGAGCTGTCTTAGTATTAGCAATAGCTATGCGCCCAATATTTTTACTTTGTAACAGTTCTAATCCCTTGCTGAAATTTCGCTCTAGTACACTTAAAAGTGCTAAAGCTCCTTGTGCATAGATGATAGGTTTTGTTGTCGCTAATTTATCTTTATAAAGAGCCTTTGGATAGTCCATGTTGGCAGACATAAAAAGTCCATACGGAGCACCATTTTTTATTTGTGCTGTAAGTTTCCCACTACTTCCAAGGATGACTCTTACTTGTATGTTTGGATGCATCGAAGAAAATGCAGTTTTAAGACCCTCAATGGCATAGCTGACATTCGCGGCTACAGCTATGGTAATAGTTGTAGCGTTTAGAGAAGATGCAAAGAGTAAAAAAACAAAAAGTATATTTTTCATTAAAAAATCTTAAAATAGATAGTTAAATTCTAGTCGTGAGTCTAGATAGCTTGAGATAAGTGAAGTATTATGAATGAATTCTCTATATCCTATACGTACTCTATACTGTAACTCTGGAAATGATGGAATGTTTTGAACTACACCAGCATAATAAAACATACTATCAGAAACAGATTTTGTTTCATCTTCATCAATGAATAGTATAGAAGTTTGAATAAAAGGACTCTTATAAACACCTGTTTTATTTGCTCCTTTTACAAGTTCGATACGGTAAGATTTTGTGTTTGCCTTCCAGTTGTACATTCCCATAGAACGAGTGTATCCAGCAGTTGGAAAAGCTCTCCATGGCATTACTAAGTCTGCTTCATCAAGGATGTGGGTATATCCTAAGTTGAGTTTATAATCATCAAATTTTGTAACTACACGTGCAGCAATCATTTTTGCATCTAAAGAGTTAGGATTTTTGTAAGAAGATGAAGCGGCTAAACCACCTAAAGATGCACCACCAACAGCTCCTGCTCCATTATCAAACTGCTGGATATATCGAACACCAGGAGTCACAGATAAGTTGCCAAAATTTAGACTATAATTAAGTTCACCCATAGCTTGTGATAAAAGTTCAGGAACATTATATGAAGAGAAGTTAATTTTTAAGTTCTCTATAGAATTGTTTGTTATGTCTAAAACAATGAGTGGCGAATCAGTTGGTTTTCCTGCAGCAATGAGTGCTGAATATGTTAAACCTTTATGCATAGCACTGTCATCATTTTGTGACCATTCAGGATTGGTTTGAGATGATGAGTTTGCATCCCCATACATTAAAACTGAGTGACTCTCTTCATGGTCACGGAGTTTTTGTTTTGCAAGATAAGCAAGTTGCACTGTAGAGTCAGTAATATCTTTTGTATTTATAAGAAAACCATCAAAAGAGTTTGGTATCATTTTAGTGTCATTTGACATTGTATAAAAAGTTTCGACAAGTTGACGACCAAGAGTAAAGTCGGTTTTTGAATATTTATAGTTAATATTGGCTTGACCAAAAGTATATAAAGAGTGTGAACCACCATTTACATACTTGGAACGACTTAGAGTATCTTTAGAAGGTTTTAGATGAGAAATCGAGCTAAGCTGACTTTCATTAAAAAAAGAGTGTGTAGCATAAAAGCCAAGGTTAAAATCAAAGCCCTTAAAAGAAGCAGACTTATAAACAAGTGAAGCACCTAGAGCAGAGACAAGAGAGTTTTCATGTCCACTGTCCTCATGGTCATAAGAAAAATAAAAATTATTATTTCTCAATCGAGCATAAAAAGTACCTTCTTGAAACATATCTGAAAAGTTATTTGCAGTTGGTGTTGGTTGGTAAACAATAGTACCATTTGTTTTAATGGCAGATTTCTGTTCAGGTGATGCATGAATCAAAGTAACAGTAAAATAAGCAGTTAATAATAAGATTTTTCGTAGCATGTATTATAATCCCCTTGAAGTTTAGAGTAGGCACTTATTATAGCAAAAAAATAGTTGATAAAAAATAAACCTTAAAAAAACCTAAATTTAAGCTATTTGTAAGGTTGTGTAGCTATACTTCCATCAACAAAAATTACTGATAAAGGTTCAAAATGAAATTTACTAAAATTGCATCTGCTGAACAAATCGATCAAAAATGGGTTTTGATTGATGCTGAGGGTAAAACATTTGGTCGTATGATTACTGAAGTAGCAACTATACTTCGTGGTAAAAACAAGACTTGTTATACTCCAAACATTGACTGTGGTGACTATGTAGTTATCATCAATGCTTCTAAAGCTAAATTTAACGGTTTAGGAAAAGTTGCAAATAAAGAGTATTTTTCTCATTCTGGTTACTTCGGTTCTACAAAGAGTGTTAAAATGACTGAGCTTTTAGAAAAAAATCCAGAGAAACTATACAAATTAGCAACTCGTGGTATGCTTCCTAAAACTAAGCTTGGTGCTAAAATGATTAAAAAATTAAAAATTTATGCAGGTGCTGAACATCCTCACACTGCACAACTAGCTAAGTAAGGACTACAGAATGGCAAAAACAATCTATGCAACAGGACGTCGTAAAGCGTCAATCGCAAAAGTATGGTTAACTCCAGGTTCTGGAAACATTACTATCAATGGTCTTTCTTTAGATGCATGGTTAGGTGGACTTGAAGCGAAAAAACTTCGTGTTAAACAACCTTTAGTAATTTCTAAGTTAGATACTTCTGTTGATATCGTTGCTACTACTTTAGGTGGTGGTTTTGGTGGTCAAGCTGATGCACTTCGTCACGGTATTTCTCGTGCACTTGTAGCATTTAACCCAGAAGTAAAAGCTATCCTTAAACCAGAGGGTATGATGACTCGTGATTCACGTGTTGTTGAACGTAAGAAGCCAGGTAAGCGTAAAGCTCGTCGTTCTCGTCAGTTCTCAAAACGTTAATCGTTTCACTTCTTTTTTTACCAATGCTTTTGCATTGGTAAAATCTTTATGAAATCTTTATTTCTTTTATTATTCGCACTCTCACTCAATCTTTTCTCATCAACATTGCAATTAGCAACAGCTAGTAATCCATCGCGTTTAAATCCTATTTTAGCAACTGACTCAAGCTCCTCTGAAATAACAGGTTTTTTGTTTAATGGTTTAGTAAAATACGATAAAGACTCTAAAAAGATAATTGGTGACCTAGCTTCTAACTTTTATTTTGTTGATAATAAAACATTGATTTTTGAACTCAAAAAGGGTGTTAAATGGCATGATGGTGTAGAGTTTAGTGCCAAAGATGTACTCTTTACTTACCAAACACTTATTTCAGATAAGATTGTTTCCCCCTATAGTGCAGGATTTCGTTTTGTAAAAGATGTAAAAATCCTTGATAAGTATAAAATAGAAGTTATTTATAAAACAGCTTATTTTAAAGCTTTAGAAACTTGGATGATGGGGATACTTCCCGAACATATTTTAAAAGATGAACAAAATCTAATGAGTGCATCTTTTAATACTCATCCTATAGGCACAGGAGCATATAAACTAGAACAATTAGAATATTCTAAAGATATTGTTTTAGCTGCGTTTGATAAGTATTTTGAAGGTCGTCCAAAGATAGATAAAATTTCTTTTCATGTGATTGGTGATGAAATGACTCGCTTTTTAATGCTCAAGTCTGAACAATTAGATATAGGAAGTATTGAGCCTATAGCATATGAGAGACAATTAGAAAAAGATTTCTTTGATAAGTTTAAGACTTATGAAGAGATAACACTCTCTTACACTTATTTGGGATTTAATCTGCGTTTGGAGAAGTTTAAAAATCCTAGTGTTCGTCGAGCACTCTCTTTAGCGATTAATAGACAAGAACTGATAGATATACTTTTTTTTAAACATGCAAAAGTATGTAGTGGACCTTTTTTACCCGGAGGTGCTGCATTTAATAAAAATGTAAAAGTACCTATCCAAAATATACAAAAAGCAAAAGAGCTTCTCAAAAAAGCGGGTTATGATGAAAAACATCCTTTTAAATTTGAAATCGTCACATCTAATTCTAGCCCAGTAAGACCATATGCTGCTGAGATACTGCAACACCAACTCAAAAAAGCAGGAGTTATTGTAACTTTAAGAGTAATGGAGTGGCAAGCATTTTTAAATATGGTGGTATTTCCACATAAGTTTGATGCTGTTTTACTTGGTTGGGGACTCTCACCCACTCCAGACCCTTATCTTTTTTGGCATACAGATAGTGATAAAAAGGGTGGTTTTAATCTAGTAGGTTACAACAATCCCAAAATCAACAAAATGATAGAAGAGTCACAATCTATAATAGATAGAGATAAACTCGCAAAAATTTGGCAGGAAATGTTCCAAATAATTGCAGATGATGATCCTTATCTCTTTTTATTTATTCCAAACTCTATTACAGCTGTCAATAAAAATATAAAACATATAGAACCAAGATTAAGTGGTATATGGCATAATTACATTAAATGGGAAAAGAATGAATAGTCTTTTCTGTTACTTAAATACAAGGAAATAATAATGAATAAATTTATATTGTTGGCTTTTTATGTATTACTACTCAATGCAGCCCCTATCATTACCCCCGAAGTTAAAGTATTGCTTACAAAGGCAAAATCAAATGTAGAGTCGATTAGTGCAAAAGAAGCAAATAATGCGATGTTACAAAGAAATGTAGTATTTGTAGATGTGCGCAATCCTAATGAATGGAAAAACGGGACTATAAAGACGAATAATTTAGTTAAGTTATCAAGAGGTCTTTTAGAGATTAAATATCCAAAACTTATTTTAAGTAAATATAAAAAAAATGATGAGTTCATTGTTTATTGTGCTATTGAGCCACGTTCAATTTTTGCAAGCAATAGATTAAAAGAGCTTGGATTTACAAATGTAAAGTATTTAAAAAAAGGTTTTAGAGCTTGGAATGAAGCTGGATTTCCTACAACTAAGTAATCTTGATGATAATTCTTTTTGACCTTGATGGGACACTTATAGACTCTACAGACGCGATTTTAGAGTGTTTTCATCACTCTTTTGATGTTTACAATCATGCTCACCCTAGCGATGAAAAAATAAAAGCACTTATTGGCTATCCATTAGATGAGATGTATGCTTCGCTTGGAATTAAAGAAGATAAAGTATGGGATTTTGTAGCAACATATAAAGAGTGTTATAGAAAAATATCAACTCAAAAAACATACCTTTTAGAAGGGGCAAAAGAGGCTGTAAAATTAGCAAGTAGTTTTGCATCTTTGGGTATTGTTACGACAAAAACAGGACTATATTCTGAAGTTTTGATGGAAAATTTTGGGTTAATGCATTACTTTTATGTGCTAATTGGTCGTGAACATGTACAAGAGCCAAAACCACATGCAGAGCCTATATTTAAGGCACTAGAGAACTTTGATACAAAGGGTGAAGAAGTGTGGATGATAGGCGATACAAAGTTAGACCTTATATCTGCTCAAAATGCAAATGTAAACTCTATTGGAGTGCTTAGTGGCTATGGAAATAAAACGACATTAGAACTCTATACAGAAACTATTTGTGAAAATGCTTATGAAGCTATAAAGTATCTAAAAAGTAGAAAATAATCACACTCAAACTAAGAAAATCCCCAGAGTTAAAATATCAAGCTATATTTAAGTCCTACTTGTCTAAAATACAAGAAATAGAACTATAGAGAAAACTATTAAATATGTTTCTTAATAAACTCAAGGAGAATATATGCTAGAAATTAGATGGCATAGTCGTGCTGGACAAGGTGCTGTAACAGGTGCTAAAGGTTTAGCGGATGTAATTTCGACAACAGGTAAGCATGTGCAGGCATTTGCATTTTATGGATCTGCTAAACGTGGAGCTGCAATGACAGCTTATAACCGTGTTGATGACAAAATTATCATGAACCATGAAAAATTTATGGCACCTGATTATGTTTTAGTTATTGACCCTGCATTACTTTATACAACAGATGTAACAATCAACCATAAAGAAAATACAGTGTATATTATTACAACACATATGACTACTGAAGAGCTTATTGCTTCTCAACCAAAACTAGAAGGTAAGCAAGTTCATACTGTTGATTGCATTAAGATTGCACAAGAAACTATTGGGAAACCTATTCCAAATACACCAATGCTTGGAGCTTTAATGAAGATTTCAAAGATGTATGAAATGGATTTCTTTAAAGAGAGTATGATTAGAGTACTTGCAAAGTTACCACAGAAAATTATTGATGCCAATATGGTTGCAATACAACGTGCATATGACGAAGTAAAATAAGGAGCTATTGATGGCAAATACAGGTTGGGACGAATTTGAAATCGGGGCAATGCTTCGTACTTTTGATGGTAAGATAGATGATATTGCAGGAACAAAGCAAGAAGATCGTGCATATTCAGAAAATAGTTCTTTTAGTGCTAGTGTAGCTGATTGGAGAATTGAAAAACCAGTTTTTAACAAAGATTTTTGTATTGATTGTCAATTTTGCTGGATTTATTGTCCAGATATGTCAATTATAGCAAGAGACAAAAAGATGATTGGTATAGATATGGATCACTGTAAAGGATGTGGTATTTGTGTTGAGGTTTGTCCTACAAATCCAAAATCACTTTTAATGTTTCCTGAACAGTCAGATGAAGAAACAGAAATTGCTGGATGGCCAGCTAAAGAAAGTAAGGAAAAATAATGGCATTTGATAAAATGGAATTAAAAGATATCGAAGTATGGGATGGTAACTATGCAGCTGCACAGGCTTTAAGACAATGTCAAATAGATGTTGTTGCTGCTTATCCTATTACTCCATCAACTCCTATTGTTGAAGGTTATGGTGCAATGAAAGCTAACAACTATGTTGAAGGCGAATTTGTGATGGTTGAGTCAGAACATGCCGCAATGAGTGGTTGTATTGGTGCTGCTGCTGCCGGTGGACGTGTTGCAACTGCAACATCTTCTCAAGGTTTTGCTCTAATGGTTGAGACACTTTACCAAGCTTCTGGTATGCGTTTGCCAATCGTACTTAATGTTGTTAACCGTGCACTTGCTGCTCCACTTAATGTTAATGGTGACCATGCAGATATGTACCTTGGTCGTGATAGCGGTTGGATTCAGCTTGATGCTTATTGTCCTCAAGATGCTTATGATTTAAACTTTATTGCCTTTAAAGTCTCTGAAGATCATGATGTAAGATTACCGTGTATGGTTCACCAAGATGGTTTTATGACTTCTCATACTGCACAAGGTGTGCACACAATGGATGATGACACTGCTTATGGTTTTGTTGGTGATTATCAACCAATGAACGATATGCTTGACTTTGAACATCCAGTAACTCATGGTGTACAAACAGAAGAAGATTGGCACTTTGAGCATAAAGCTCGTCAACATAATGACTTGATGACAAAAGTAATGCCAAAAGTTCAAGCTGCATTTGATGACTTTGAACAACTAACAGGTCGTAAGTATAATATTGTAGAGAAGTATGACTTAGATGATGCTGATGTAGCAGTTGTTTGTTTGGGTACTTCAGTTGAAACTGCTCGTGAAGTTGCAACTGAAATGAGAGAGAAAGGCATCAAGGCAGGTGTTCTAGGAATTCGTGTTATTCGTCCTTTTCCATTCTTTGAAATCGGTGAAGCTTTAAAAGATATTAAAGCTATTGCTGCACTTGACCGTTCATCGCCAAATGGTGCTCCTGGTATGTTATTTAATGAACTTGCTGGTGCACTAATCAACACAGACTCTAATCCAATGCTTTCAGGCTTTGTTTATGGTCTTGGTGGTCGTGACTTAACGAAAAAACATTTAGTAGAGATTTATACTCAACTTCAAGCAAATGTTGATGCTGGAAAACTTACAACCCCACAACAACAATTTATCGGTGTTCGTGGACCGAAATTACAATTTTTATAAGGAGAAATCTATGAGTGAAATGAAAAAAATTAAAAACTTAAAAGAGTTTTCAACATCAGCAGACCGTTTTGAAGGTGCAAATCTTCTTTGTCCTGGTTGTGCACACTCTATCATTGTTCGTGAAGTCTTAAATGCAACAAATGATGATTTAATTCTTTCAGCATCAACAGGATGTTTGGAAGTTTGTACAGCAGTTTATCCATACACTTCATGGGATGCTTCTTGGATTCATATCGGTTTTGAAAATGGTTCTACTGCTGTTGCAGGAGCTGAATCAATGTATAAGGCACTTAAAACAAAAGGTCGTTTAAAGCAACCCGATCGTAATCCTAAATTTGTATCTTTTGCAGGTGATGGTGCTTCTTATGATATTGGTTTTCAGTGGATTTCTGGTTGTATGGAACGTGGTCATAATATGATGCATGTTGTTCTTGATAATGAAGTTTATGCAAATACAGGTGGACAACGTTCATCTTCTACACCAATTGGTTCAAGTACTACAACAGCACCAGCTGGTAGTGTAAGTTATGGTGAAAAGAAAAACAAAAAAGACATGATTGCCATTATGGCTGCACACCAAATCCCATATGCTGCACAAGTTGCACCAAACAAGTGGAAAGATATGGTGAAGAAAATTCAACATGGTATGGCAGTTGAAGGTCCAGTATTTATTAATGCAATCTCTCCTTGTACTACTGAGTGGAAATTTGATCCTAAAGATACAATGATGATTACTGATTTAGCAACTGATTCATTAGTATTCCCTCTGTATGAGATTATTGACAATCATGAGTTGAATATTACTTATAGACCTAAAAATGTAGTTTCTGTTGAAGAATATATGGCTGCACAAGGCCGTTTTAAACACCTTTTTAAAGATCAATATAAGTATCTTATTAAAGAGTGGCAAGAGCGTGTAGATGCGAACTGGGCATATCTAAATCGCCGAGAAGAAGCTCGCGTATAATCGCGAAATTCTAGCTTCGGTAAATCTTGCACAAAAATCCAACACGACAGGCATTAGCCTAGTCTTAGTTGGATATTTTGCACAATATTCACCAAATCTAAAACTTCTTTGTTTTGGATTATCTCTTTTATTTTTCAGACTTTTTTATCAATTTAAAATCTAACTTACTTATTTCAATAAACAATCAAATTATTTAGCTAAAATACTTTTAATTAATCACAAGGATATACTTATGCCATTATTAGACTCTTTTACAGTTGACCATACAATTATGCCAGCACCAGCAGTTCGCCGTGCTAAGGGAATGAAATCACCATCAGGTGATGAAATTACAGTTTTTGATTTACGTTTTTACAAACCAAATGTAGATAAAATGGATGGTCGTGGAATTCATACGCTTGAACACCTTTTTGCAGGTTTTATGAGAGAACATTTAAATGCTAAAGATGTAGAAATAATTGACCTTTCACCGATGGGCTGTCGTACTGGTTTTTACATGTCAGTATTAGGTGCTCCAAAAGAGAAGAAAGTTGCAAAAGCTTGGAAAAAAGCGATGGAGGATGTTCTAACTGTAAAAAGTGAAGCAGATATTCCAGAACTTAATATTTACCAATGTGGTACTTTTAAAATGCATTCATTAAAAAATGCCAAAAAGATTGCACAAGATATCCTAGACAATAAAATTGGAATAATGGATAATGAAAAACTTACATTAAGTAAGAAAAAATTAAAAGAGATAAACGGTTAATATGTTAGTTCTAATTCCTATGAACTCTGATGATGTTCATGAAGCACTCATTACATCAGTAATGGAAGCAAAAATATGGGCACAGCTTCGTATAGAAGAGGGTGAACTAGTCGAGGTCTTGCACAATGAAAAATTTGATGCTTTTGAAGATTGGAGTGAAGCTGTAGTTGTCAATAGTGATGGTGAAAGTGTTATGGACTTTTTAAATATGAGCATGATGATTTTGGTAGCTCATACTCAAAAAACTATCGATGAGATTGTAGAAGCATACCTTTTTCGTGAACTTCACGATTTAGCTTACTAGAGGTTTAGTTATGGATTTAAAACAGTTTTTAGAACTTTTTAATCCAAACCCCGGTAATCGTTACATTCAAATAACAGACAAGTTCGATGAAACGACTATTGCTTTAGAAAATATTTTATCTAAAGTAGATGGTGAATTACATTTAGTCTGTTATGGTAATCCAGAATCTTTACATGATAATTTCAAAACTTCAATACAATATATTAAAAATATGAAAACCCCTTTTCGAGCACTACCTCGTGAACATAATATTGTTATATTTAAGAATATTTTACATCTACATGATAATCCAGAGCTTTTACTTCGTATTGCCTACACAACACTAGCAAATAATGCCAATATAATCATCATGCAAGATAAAAACACTATGCAAATTGAAGAACTCAAAGAGTTGCTAGAAAAGTTTGAATTTCGTTCTGCAAACTACATAGATGTACTACCAGAATTTGACCTTGTTGTTGCTAAAAAGATGCATATGTGGGGTAATGGTCTCTAATATTATTCTAATCCTCTCCCACCTATTATTCAAAATATGAATTTTAAGTCACTTTAAGTTTCAGCGAGATTTTTAAGCTATTTATGTAAAAAGACCCTAGATATTGAGATAAAATAGATTAAATGAAAGTAATACTTTACATTAGTGCTAATAATCACTATAATGATAAATATATTTATCTTTTGGAGTATGTATGAAAAATATAGAGGTTTTTGTCGATAAAAAACATATCGGAAAACTATTTTTTGAAAAAGAAAAAAACCAATATGGCTTTAACTATACAAAAAACTACAAGCCTATTTCATTGATTATGCCATATAAAAATTCAACTTATCTATGGTCAAATAAGCTTCATCCAATTTTTGAAATGAATATGCCAGAGGGTTACTTATTTGAAATATTTAAAAATTATCTCTCAAAAGAGTATGGGTATATAGATGACTTTTTAGTTTTTTCATATTTATGTTCAAACATTCAAAGTAGAATCACTTATGAGAGTTGGTTCGATAAGTCTGAGTATAAAAGTGTAGATTTAAATGATGTTCTAAAAAACGATACCCCTGATACATTTAGTAAAATTTTGAAAATGTTTTTAACTAAAAATGCCATATCTGGTATACAAGCAAAAACATTAGCTTTAGTAGAAGACAAGGCTAGTCTATCTACTAAAGAGTATATTATTAAAACATGGGGAGATGAGTATCCGCAACTTGCCCAGAATGAATACTTTTGTTTAAAGGCTGTTGAAAAATCGGGTGTAAAAATACCAAATATACTACTCTCCCAAAATAAAAAGTTTTTGCTTGTTGAGAGATTTAACTATGATAAAAAGAGTGATACATTTTTAGGATTTGAAGAAGTATTGGTTTTGATGGGTAAAAACAGAGATGAAAAGTATAGTGGCAGTTATGAAGCTATAGCAAAGCTAATCTATACTGTAACTACAGATAAGATTTACTCTATGCAAAGTCTATACAAAACTATAGTAATGAATTATCTCCTTAAAAATGGGGATGCACACCTCAAAAACTTTGGTGTTCTTTATGATAAAGATTTTAAAAAGATATCATTTGCACCAGCGTATGATATAGTCAATACCTGTGTATATATCTATAAAGATAGACCAGCCCTTACTATGTTTGGGCAAAAATTATGGTTTGGAAAAAAAGATCTCTTAAAGTTTGGAGTGCAAAAATGTTACCTATCTAACTCACAAGCGATACAGTGTTTTGAAGAGTGTCTTGATGCACTTAAAGAGAGCATACAAGAGTTAGAAGTATATATAGAAGTAAATAGTGAGTTTGAAAACATCAGCTCAAAGATGTTAGATATTTGGAAATTATCGCTAGATGAGAAAAAATATAAGGAGCTTCCAGATGCAGTTGTACGAAATTGGACCAAAGATAAAGAAGTTTAGAAAAGATAAAGGTTTTACCCAAGAGTACCTCTCTAAATTATCTGGCATCAGCAGAGTAACTTTAGGTAAACTAGAAAGAGGTGAAGTTAGCTCTGTGTCTATCAAAACTTTTGATATTATCTTAAACACTTTGGATTATGAAATAGATATGAAGTCTAAAAATAGCGATAGTTTCGGGCTACCAAGTTTAGATTAAAGAAAATAAGTGGGGTAATGGTTTATGATATTGTTAAAAGTGAGGGCTAGCTCCTCAATACTTATTTTTTAGTCTACATCATGTTATTAAGCTCATTTACGATAAGATTTAAAAATTTTGTTTGATTAGAACTGAGAAGATAAGGCTTATATGAATTTTGAATTATTAAAAACTTTCACAATCTTGTATGTAGAAGATGAAAAATCTTTGCGAATAGACATATATGAAAATATCATCCCTTTTGTTAAAAAAATTATTATTGCTGTTGATGGCAAAGATGGTTTGGAAAAATTTATGGATAACAGAGGTAGTATAGACCTTATAGTTAGTAATATTTTGATGCCAAATATGAATGGTATTGAGATGAATGATGAGATAAGAAAGCTTGACTTAGAGATTCCTATCATATACACGACAGCCTTTAATGATAGTGACTTTATGAAAAAGACTATTACACAGTCTGTTACAGAATATATACTAAAACCCATAGATATAGAGTTACTTTTAAAGGGAATTCAAAAAGCTTCTCTAAAGATAGAAAATGAAAAACTTAAAATTTCCCTTATGCAGATAAATCAAAATTTAGAAGAAAAAGTAAAGCTTAAAACAAAAGAACTTGTGAATAAGAATGAAGAATTGTATATACAGCTTTATAGGGATGACCTTACATCTTTAAAAAACAGAAAAGCCTTTTTCAGAGACCTAAAATCTTATAAAAACCCTATTGTCTCTATAGTAGATATAGATTCTTTCAAAACCATAAACGACCTTTATGGGGAGAGTGTTGGTAATACTATTTTAGTCTCAATAGCAGGTTTATTAGAAAACTATGCTTTGCAGAATAATTGCACAGTTTATAGAACAGGTTCAAATGAATTTACAATACTTAAAGATGAAGAATTTAAGATAGAAAAATGTATAAAAAATTCAAAATCAATCATATCGTCCATCAAAGAAAACCCCATATATAGTGTTAAACATAACATAACCATCAGGGTTGACGTTACAATTGGAATCTCAGCTCAAAATGAAGAGACATTTATCAAAGCGGATATGGCACTAAAAAGAGCAAAAGCTCAAAAAGTAGAGTTTCTAATATACAGCGATGAGCATAACTTAGAAGCGGAATATGCAAATGACATAAAATGGACTTCCATTATAGAAAAATCGTTCAAAAACAATAGCACTAAAGCATTTTATCAACCAATAGTGGATGTAGATGGTAATATAGTAAAACATGAAACACTAATGCGAATAGTTGAAAATGATGTTGTTCACTTACCTTTTAATTTTTTAGATATTTCAAAAAAAGTAAAACTCTATGGAAGTTTAGAAAAAAGTATCTTACTTCAGGCATTTGCACAAGCAAAAAAACATCAAACAAAATTAAGTGTCAATCTGTCTATAGAAGATATTATAAACAAAGAATTTATAGATTTTATAAGAAATGAGCTAATTAAAAATAATATTGCTTCTTTGATTGTATTTGAGATACTTGAGAGTGAAAGTATAGAAGATTATGAAAAAGTTGTTCATTTTATAGAACTGGTAAAAAGCTTGGGTAGTACTATAGCGATAGATGATTTTGGTAGTGGTTACTCAAATTTTGCACATCTTTTAAGACTTAAACCGGACTATATAAAATTAGATGGCTCATTTATAAAAAATATAGATACAGATAAAAACTCTTATCTTATAGCAAAAAATATTAATGATTTTACACATAAGTTAGGTATGAAAACAATAGCAGAATTTGTACATTCTAAAGAGGTTTTTGAAGTATTAAAAGAGCTCGGTGTTGATGAATTTCAAGGTTACTACTTTTGGGAACCATTAGCAGAAATACAATTATGAATATTTTAGAGTCATTGTCATTTACTAAAAAATACCTTTTTGCACTTTCTTTGATAGCTCTGTTTTCTATTTTAGGTTATTTAAATTTAACACATCTTATCACCTCACAAGCAGATGATGCTAAACTAATTAACATTAGTGGTAAGCAAAGGATGCTTTCGCAAAAAATTTCACTTTTTGCAATTACTTATAAAGAAAAACAACTAAAAGAAACTATAAATTTAATGGATAAATCTCATAAGGATTTACTCTCAAAACCTATGTCTAAAGCGATATATACTTTGTATTTTTCAGAACCTTCAATGCTAGATGAAAAGGTAAGAATGTACATCAAAAGTGCCAATAGTTTCGTAAATATTAGAGATGGAAAAAGTTTAACATACTTGTTAAGCAATTCTCAAAAACTTCTTAAAAATTTAGACAATGCTGTGAGTATATACCAAAATGAAGCAGAAGAGAGAATAAAAAAATTACAAACAAATGAGTTATACATTATACTTTTGACTCTGTTTACATTGATGCTTGAAGCCCTGTTTATATTTAGACCAGCTAATAACAAAATAAACATGAAGACAAATGAACTTAAAGCACAAAAAGAGTTTGAAAATATGATTACTCAAACAAATACAAATGCAATTATTGCAGTGAATGATAAATTTGAAATCCTTATTTTTAACAAAAGTGCAGAGAAGATGTTTGGTTACGATGCAGGTGAAATGATGTATACACACCTTACTGATGATCGAATTATTCCTACAGAGTTTTTACAACAACACAATAATGGTCTTGCAAACTTTATGAAGTCTGGAAAACTAAAATATAAAGGTATGACATTTGAGCTTGAAGCACAGAAAAAAGATAAAACTATTTTTCCTATTAGAATCTCTTTTGGTGCAAAAATAAGTAAAAATGAAAAAATAATTGTTGCTAATATTCAAGATATTACAAACGAAAAAGATAAAGATAACTTAATTATTCAACAGTCTAGGTATGCAGCTATGGGCGAAATGATAGGTAACATTGCACACCAATGGCGACAACCTTTAAGTTCCATTAGTGCTCTAGCAACAGGTGCAAATATTAGATATAAAAATAATCTTATAAGTGATAAAGAGTTAGATGCAACATTTGTAAAAATAAAAGATCATACTAAACATCTTTCTCAAACTATTGATGATTTTAGAGATTTTTTCAAAAATGATAAAACAAATGAACTCTTTGATATTACTGATGTAGTTAAAAAATCTGTTAGTCTTATAGAAGCTTCATATATTGAGCATAATATTAAGCTGATAATAGAGAAAGAAGAGTGTGAGCTTTTAGTTAGTGGAAGTAGTTCTCAACTCTCACAAGTTATTTTAAATATTTTAAATAACGCTAAAGAGGCACTTGTAGAAAAAGAGATAGAAAATAAGATAGTTTATCTTGAAATACTAAAAGATGATGACTATGTTGTGCTTAATATAAGCGATAATGCTGGTGGAATTGCCGATAATATTTCAGCAAAAATATATGAACCATACTTTACAACTAAACACAAGGCACAAGGAACAGGAATAGGTCTTTTTATGAGTAAAAGAATAGTGGAAGAACTTTTTAATAGTACTCTTAGTAATGAAAATATAGAATTTGAAGTAGGAAATGAAAAACATTTCGGAGTTTCATTTAGTATAAGAATAAAGCTAGTGCTTTAATCTTTTTAAATAAAAAATAGGACAGTTAATGCTTTATACAGTCATACATACTATACATATTTTTGCCGTATTTATTTACGGTGGATTTTTATTTGTTGATATATTATTTTTATCAAAAATGAAACAAACATTAAGCGAAGAAGAACATTCGGTTGCTAGAGAAGCTATCATGATGCATGTTAGAAAGGTTGTACCTTACTCACTTATGGTCGCAGTAGCCGCAGGACTTTATATGTTTTATCATGTGTTTGGTGAGGTAGGAGAAGATGGGTTCTCTTATTTTCAAACCTTACTCAGTGTAAAAGCATTTTTAGGTTTATGGCTTGGTTTTCGTGGGATAAATCAAAAACTTTTTGGGATTAATCCTTGGGTGTTTAAAAGCCACTTTTTCCCATTTTCCCTTGTTGTGATTATTATCTTACTTTCACAACTTATGTATCTATAGAAATTGTTTTAGATGTTTAACGATGAACTTCACTCACTTACATTGAGCGAAGATGGCTCTTATACAGCTTATTCAAAAGAATATGATGAGCATTATCACTCTACAAAAGATGGGGCATTACATGAGTCTTTAGTGAAACATGTCATTCCTGCATTTAAATTACATAAAGAAAAAAGTGAACTTTGTATTTTAGATATATGTTATGGGCTAGGATTTAATACTCTTGCAACTATTTATTATTATCAACAAAACAAGCCTGATACCAAACTCAAAATCTATTCTCCAGAACTTGATGCTTCTCTTGTTAAGTCACTTACAAATTTTACTTATCCAAAAGAGTTTGAGCATTTAAGACCTATTATTAAAGCTCTTTCTCACAAGGGCATTTATGAGGAAGAAAAATTATATATCGAAGTTTTTTTAGGGGATGCTAGAGAGTATGTAAGAAAATTCACAAACAGATTTGACATAGTTTATCAAGATGCATTTTCCCCTGTAGCAAATCCTCTCCTTTGGACAAGAGAATATTTTGCAGATATAAAAAATGCTATAAAAGAAGACGGTGTGTTAACAACATATTCCATTGCTTTGCCTACAAGACTTGCTTTATCTGAAAATGATTTTTATATCTATCTGAATCAAGGAGAAGCTTATAGAGATGCGACTGTTGCATCAAGAACAAAATTAGATTTTCTAAAAGAAGTAGATATGCAACATAAAATAGCTTGTAATCCTTATACTATGTCACTCAGAGATTTAACTTTATAACTTCTTCTATGAATAGGGCAGTATCCATATTTTTTAATCATTTCAACATGAAGTTTTGTACCATAGCCTTTGTGTTTTTCAAACTGATACTCAGGATATTTCTTAGACTCTATTAGGATGTCTCTATCATGTGTTACTTTAGCTAGTATAGATGCAGCACTAACTTCTGCTATTTTTCCATCAGCTTTCACCATAGTTTCTAAACCAGTAACACCAAAAGTAGTATTTCCATCAAACAAAAAGTTCTTGGTAGGCATATTTTGCATTATTTCTAAAAGACCATCTTTAAGGCATTTCGAAATGCCATTTTCATCTATCTCTAAAGCAGAAAATTTTACGATGTGATATCTTGCATTTTTAATGATTTGCTCATATAATAGTTCTCGTTTTTTAGCAGTAAGCTTTTTTGAATCATTTAAACCATCAACAGCTGCGTTTAAGATACATCCAGCCATAACTAAATCTCCAGCAATTGGTCCACGACCTGCTTCATCTATACCACACAGTTTATGCATTCAATCTCCTAAAGCCCAAATATCAAAGGGTATTATATCCACTTGCGAAAGAGGATGAGAAATACTTCCTTCTTTATTCATAGTAACAGCTGTAACTTTTTTAATAGAGTGTGTAAATATAAAAGCTTCAATGCTCTCCAGTTTTTTAAAAAGAGTTCTCTCATCAACAAAAGGTTTACACAAAATTATTTCATCATTTGAAGGTAGATAAAAATCAATGCCATCATCATAATAGCATTCCGTATTAGATTTGAGAAGTTCAAGATAAATCATATTTTCAAAGAGCTTTCCAAAGTTCTTTTCTATACTTAGTGCAGATTTAAAAGATATATCGCTAAGATAAATCTTTTTTGTTGCTTTTGGATAATTGAATTTTGCAAGAAGATGAATATAATTTTTTTCATGAAGTTCTAAAAATGATTTATAAAGTTTATCTTTAGAAATTTTTCTTGTAAGTTTGAGTCTTTCATATATAGTAAACGCAGAGACTTTTTGAGAAACTACTTTTGCACAAAACACCATAATGTCAAATGCAACATCATCAAGACTTTTTTTGAGTACATTTTGTAAAAATATATTTCTATCATCTGAAGCAATTTTATGCATTACTGGAAGTCCCCCTAGTTGAAAGAAATGGTTTAAAGCACTAGAATCATATTTGTGTTCATAAGCAAGAAACTCTTCATAGTCAAGTGGAAATAGTGTAATCGTTTCTAAAAAATCAAAGTTAAAGTGTGTTTGCGAGGTGATAATTAGTTGAGATACATTGACAAACTTTATAGCTTTTTTATAATTATCAAGAACAAGTACATCGATTTTATTTTTATTAATATAAGTGACAAGAGTCGTGTTTAATTTCTCTATATCTATACGAATGTCATTGCAGTTGATGTAAATATAACTGTTTTTTTTTAAACCTAAAAGATAATTTTTCACTAATTTACTTTTTCCGCTTTGTGTAATACCATTGATTTGGTACGAATTTTCATCTATAAATATTTTTCTATCATGATATTTCTCAAGATTTATATCAGTTTTATAAAATTCTTCAAGTAATATTTCCATATATAATCTCCAATTTAAAGTTTAAGATTATATCATTTCCTTTTTAAAAGGAAATAAATTTCAATAAATTTCGATTTTTATCCCCTAAACCCTTGAATATAGAGTCTGTTTGGAGTATAATTCCGCTCCCTTAATATAGTTAGGCTAGACCTGACGAGTTCTTTAGAAGGAAAAACATGGAAAAAATTCGTTTAAAATTGAAAGCTTACGATCATCGTGTATTAGATAGATCAGTAGCGTCAATCGTTGAGGCTGTAAAGCGTACAGGTGCCCAAATTCGTGGTCCAATCCCTTTACCAACTAAAATTCGTAAGTATACTGTTTTAAAATCAGTTCACGTTAACAAAAAAGCTCGTGAGCAATTTGAAATTCGTATGCACGCAAGAATGATAGATATCGTTTCTGCAACACCAGAGACTGTAGATTCATTAATGAAGCTAGATCTTGCACCAGAAGTGGACGTTGAAGTTCGCTCTATGGACAAATAGGAGTAACAATGGAATATATTGTTGAAAAAATCGGTATGAGCCGTACTATCACAGTTCCATCTAAACCAGTTACTCTTTTAAGAGTTTTAGATGCAAAAGTGTGTGAAGTAAATGAAGGTACTGCTATTGTTGCTTACAACAGTGGTAAAAAAATGAATAAAGCAATTGAAGGTCAACAGAAAAAGTATAGTCTTTCTGCTGAATTTAACCGTTTTGTTACTTTAGAAGTAGCAAATACTGAAACTGGTGATTTAGATATCGCTCCATTAGCAGAAGCTAATGTAGTTAAATCTACTTTTAACACTAAAGGTCGCGGTTTTTCTGGTGCTATGAAAAGATGGAACTTCGGTGGTGGTCCTGCATCTCACGGTCATAGATTTGGTCGTAGAACAGGTTCAATCGGTAATGCTGAATGGCCAGGTCGTGTAATGAAAGGTAAGAAAATGCCAGGACATTACGGAAATACACAAAATAGTGTTAAAAATGAGATCGTTTCTTACGATGCTGAAAACAAAATCATTGCGGTTTTAGGTTCTGTATCTGGTGCTAACGGTGCTCTAGGTCGTGTAAAGGTAGCTAAATAATGAGTGCAATCGTTTTAAATAATAAAATGGAAAAAGCATCTGAGTTAGCATTACCAGAGAGTTTCTCTGGAATTAATCCTCACAACTTATGGCTTTATGTTAAGTCTGCTCAAGCTGCACAACGTGCAAATACAGCGACAACTAAAGGTAGAAGTGAAGTGCGCGGTGGTGGTAAAAAACCATGGGCTCAAAAGGGTGGCGGTCGTGCTCGTGCAGGTTCTCGTCGTTCTCCAATCTTTGTTGGTGGTGGTAAAGCATTCGGTTCTATGAACAACCATAACTACAAATTAAAAGTAAATAAAAAGCAGAAAAAACTTGCTTTAAACTTTGCTTTAAATGAGCATGCACAAAATGGTTCTCTATTTATTGTAGATAACATCTCTGTTGAGTCTGGTAAAACTAAAGACGCTGCAGCAATGTTTAAAGCATTAAACCAAAGAGATACTCTTTTTGTAAAATCATTATTAGATGAAAATACATATTTAGCATTTGAAAATATTTCAGATACTTATGTAATCGAATCTAATGAGTTAAACGCATACTTAGCTGCAAACTATCGCTCAATCGTGATAGAAAAAGCTGTATGGGAAACTTTAACAAGTGAGGCTAAGTAATGGCTGATATTACAGATATTAAATCTATATTATATACAGAAAAGACTCTTGGTCAACAAGAAAATGGTGTTATAGTTGTTCAAACTTCACCACGTATGACTAAATCAGGTCTTAAGGAAGTTTTTAGAGAATATTTCGGAATTATTCCAAATAAAATAAACTCTTTAAATCAAAGCGGAAAAATCAAAACTTTCCGTGGCACAAAAGGTAAACAAAATGACTTCAAAAAGTTTTATGTTACTTTACCTGAGGGTGCAGAAATAGAAAGTTTGGCGGTATAAGATGGCAATTAAAACTTATAGACCGATAACTCCGTCTCGTCGTTTTTACACTAATGTTGATAGTTCTGACATCACTGCAAAGTCAAGTGTCCGTTCATTACTTGTTAAGCTACCAACAACTGCTGGTCGTAACAACCATGGTCGTATTACATCTCGTCACCGTCAAGCCGGTGCTAAAAAACTTTACCGTATCGTTGATTTCAAAAGAAATAAATTCGATATTCCAGGTACTGTTAGCGCTATTGAATATGATCCATACAGAAACTGTCGTATCGCATTAATAACTTATGCAGATGGTGAAAAACGTTACATTCTTCAACCAAAAGGTTTAGTTGTTGGTGATAAAGTTGAGTCTGCTGAAGCTGGTTTAGATGTTAAACCTGGTAACACAATGAAACTTAAAAATATCCCAGTGGGTACACTTATTCATAATGTTGAACTAAAAACTGGTAAGGGTGGACAAATGGTTCGCTCCGCTGGAACAAGTGCTCAGATTATGGGTCGTGATGGTAAATATGTTTCTTTACGTATGCCTTCATCTGAAATGCGTTTAGTTCTTGGTGAATGTCTTGCTACTGTTGGTAGTGTTGGTAATGAAGAGTTTGGTAACATCGTTATCGCTAAAGCTGGTCGTCAACGTCACTTAGGTATTCGTCCTCAGACTCGTGGTTCTGCTATGAACCCTATTGATCACCCGCATGGTGGTGGTGAAGGTAAAACGAATTCAGGTCGTCATCCAGTTACTCCTTGGGGTAAACCAACTAAGGGTGCTAAGACTCGTACTAAGAAAGCTAGTGATAAACTTATTATTACTCGTCGTAAACCAAATGCAAAAAGGGTAGGTTAACAATGGCTCGTTCAATTAAAAAAGGTCCATTCGTAGATGATCATTTAATGAAAAAAGTGGAGGCTATGAAAGCTGAAGCTAAAAAGAAACCTATTAAAACTTGGTCAAGAAGATCTATGGTTCTTCCTGATATGGTTGGTTTAACAATAAATGTTCACAATGGTCGCCAATTTGTTCCTGTATATGTTACAGAAAACCACATTGGTTATAAACTTGGTGAATTCGCACCAACACGTACATTTAAGGGCCACAAGGGCTCTGTTCAGAAGAAGGGGTAGATAGATGGCTAGAGCATTATTAAAATTTATCCGTGTATCTCCGATTAAATCTCGTCTTATTGCAAGAGAGGTTCAAGGTATGAATGCTGAAGAGGCTATGGCAGCTTTAGAATTTACACCAAACAAAGCGGCAAAAATTATCTCTAAAGTAATTGCATCTGCAGTTGCAAACAGTGGTAATGAAGCTGAAGATTGTGTTATCACATCTTGTCGTGTTGACAATGGTCCAGTTCTAAAACGTTTCCGTCCACGTGCTCGTGGTATGGCTTCTGGTATTAGAAAACCAACAGCACATATCTTAGTAGAAGTAGAGGGTAAATAATATGGGTCAAAAAGTTAATCCTATTGGTTTACGTCTTGGTATCAACCGTAACTGGGAATCTCGTTGGTTTCCTAACTTTAAAACAGCTCCTGCTGCTTTAGGTGAAGATCACAAGATAAGAACATATTTGAAAAAAGAGCTTTACTATGCTGGTGTTTCTAACATCATCATTGAAAGAACTGTAAAGAGACTTCGTGTTACTATCGTTGCTGCTCGTCCTGGTATCATTATTGGTAAAAAAGGTGCAGATATAGAGAAACTTAAAACTTCTCTTCAAAAGCTTATTGGTAAAACAATTTCTGTAAACATCAAAGAAGAGAAAAAAGCTCAAACTTCTGCACAATTAGTTGCTGAAAATGTAGCTACTCAACTTGAGCGTCGTGTTGCGTTTAGACGTGCGATGAAGAAAGTTATGCAAGGTGCACAACGTTCTGGTGCTAAAGGAATTAAAGTTGCAGTTGCTGGTCGTCTTGGTGGAGCTGAAATGGCTCGTACTGAGTGGTACTTAGAGGGACGTGTTCCACTTCATACTCTTCGTGCTAAGATTGATTACGGTTTCGCTGAAGCACATACTACATACGGAATTATCGGTGTAAAAGTATGGATCTTTAAAGGGGAAGTTCTTACTAAAGGAATTCCTGCAGAAGTTGCTGAAGAGAAAAAAGAGACACGTCGTCCTAAACGTGCTCCTCGTCGTGAAAATAGTGAAAAGGCTGAATAGTTATGTTAATGCCAAAAAGAACAAAATATCGTAAAGTAATGAAAGGTCGTAACCGTGGTTATGCTCGTTCAGGTTACAAATTAGCATTTGGTGACATCGCATTTAAAGCGGTTGAAGCTGGTCGTATTAACTCTCGTCAAATTGAGTCAGCACGTATCTCTGCAACTCGTCACATTAAACGTCAAGGTAAGATTTGGATTCGTGTATTCCCTGCTAAGCCATTAACTGCTAAACCGCTTGAAACTCGTATGGGTAAAGGTAAAGGTGCAGTTGATCAATGGGTAATGAACATTAAACCAGGTCGTATCATTTTTGAAATGGCTGGTGTTCCAGAAGATATTGCTCGTGAAGCATTAACTCTTGCTATGCACAAGTTACCATTCAAAACAAAAATTATCACTGCGGAGATGAACAATGAAATATTCTGATTTAGCAGATAAAAATTCAGCTGAACTTCAAGCGATGCTTAAAGAGAAAAAGACTGAACTTTTTACTTTAAAAATTAAACAAAAGATGATGCAACTTCAAAATACTAGTGAACTCAAAATCGCTAAAAAAGATATTGCAAAAATCAATACTGCACTTACTGCAGTAGCAAAGTAGGGGCGAGTAATGGCTAATAAGCGTGAAATTCAAGGTAATGTAATTAAAATTGCAGGCGAAAAAACAGTAACTTTACTTGTTGAACGTCGTGTAATGCACCCTCGTTACCACAAAGTTGTTAAGCGTTTCAAAAAGTACTTAGTACATGATGAACGCAATGAAGTAAAAGTAGGCGATGAGATTATTGCAGTTGAATGTCGTCCACTTTCTAAGACTAAATCTTTTAGACTTAAGTCAGTTGTAAAAGGAGCGTAGTATGATTCAAGGTTTTACTCGTTTAAATGTAGCTGATAACACAGGTGCTAAAGAGATTATGTGTATTAAAGTGCTTGGTGGTTCTAAGCGTCGTTATGCATCAGTAGGTGACGTTATCGTTGCTTCTGTTAAAAAAGCGACTCCAACTGCTAAAGTTAAAAAAGGTAAAGTGGTTAAAGCTGTTGTTGTTAGAACTCATAAAGAGATTCACCGTGAAAATGGTTCTCTTATCCGTTTTGATGATAATGCAGCTGTAATCCTTGATGACAAGAGAGAGCCAATTGGTACTCGTATTTTTGGCCCTGTTGGTCGTGAAGTGCGTTATGCTGGATTTATGAAAATCGTATCTCTTGCACCGGAGGTTGTTTAATGGCAAAATTTAATTTCAAAAAAGGCGATACTGTAGAAATTATCGCTGGAGATGATCGTGGAACTAAGGCTACTGTTTTAGCAGTTATGCCTAAGAGAAACAAGGTTATCGTTGAGGGTTGTAAAATAGCTAAAAAAGCTATCAAACCAACAGAAGACAATACTAAAGGCGGACATATCAATAAAGAGATGCCAATAGATGCTTCAAATGTACGTAAAGTGGAGGCATAATTAGATGGCACGCTTAAAAGATAAATATTTAGGTTTAAAAGCTGATTTACAGGCTGACCTTGGTATAACAAATCCTATGCAAACACCAAAAGTAGAGAAGATTATTATCTCTGTTGGTGCTGGTTTTGCGATGAAAGATAACAAGCTTATCCAAAACATCGAAGATACAATTACTAAAATTGCTGGTCAAAAAGCATCAACTGTAATTGCTAAAAAATCTGTTGCAGGTTTTAAAGTTCGTGAAGGTATGCCAGTTGGTATTCGTGTTACACTTCGTGGTGAAAACATGTACAACTTTCTTGACCGTTTAGTATCTATTGCACTTCCACGTGTGAAAGATTTTCGTGGTGTTCCAAGAAATGGTTTTGATGGTCGTGGTAACTATAACTTCGGTCTTCAAGAACAACTTATTTTCCCTGAGATTAGCTATGATTCAATCATGCAAATTCATGGTATGAACATCACAGTTGTAACTACAGCTAATGAAGATAAGGCAGGATTTGCTCTTTTAGAGAAAATGGGTATGCCTTTTACTAAAGGGAGCAACTAATGGCTAAGAAGTCTATGATCGCAAAAGCGGCTAGAGAACCTAAGTTCAAAGTACGTGGATACACAAGATGTCAAATCTGTGGTCGTCCACACTCAGTACTACGTGACTTTGGAATCTGTCGTATATGTTTTAGAAAAATGGCAAATGAGGGATTAATCCCAGGTGTTAGAAAGTCTTCTTGGTAAGCCAAGAGGAAACTACTATTCATTAGCAGTTGTTTTGCTAAGTGTAAAACAACTACAAATTAAGGAAGCTAAAAATGGCAATTAATGATCTAGTATCAGATGCGTTAACTCGTGTTCGTAATGCAGGTATGAGAAGATTACCCGTTACTACTTTAGTGCACTCTAAGAGTGTTGAAGCAGTGGCAAATATCTTAGTAGATAAAGGTTACATCGAATCTTGTAATGTAATCGAAGATGGTGTAAAAAAGACTATCAAAGTTGTATTAAAATATGACGATGAAGGTAAAACAGTAATCAACGAAATGAAAAGAGTTTCTAAGCCAGGACGTCGTGTTTATAAAGGCAAAGAAGATATCAAACGTTTCAAAAATGGTTATGGTACTATTATTGTAAGTACATCACATGGCGTTCTTGCTAATGACAAAGCTTTTGAGCTTGGCATTGGTGGTGAAGTTATGTGTACGGTTTGGTAGGGGTATAGCATGTCAAGAATTGGAAAATTACCAGTAGAATTCACAGCTGACATTAATGTCGCTGTAGAGGGAAATGTTATTACTTTTACTAAAGGTAAAATTACTATGGATTTAGATACAAAAGGAAATGTTGACTTCAACCTTGATGGAAATGTTTTAACTTTTGCTACAAAATCAGAAACTCGTGAGCATAGAGCATTTTGGGGAACATATAGAGCATTAGCTCAAAATATCGTTACTGGTTTAGTTACTGGTTACTCAAAGCAATTAGAGATTAATGGTGTTGGTTATAGAGCTGCAGTTTCTGGCAAAGTTCTTAATCTTCAACTTGGTCACTCTCACGATATTAACTTTGATTTAGTTGATGGTCTTGAAGCTAGTGTTGAGAAAAATGTTATTACTCTTAAGAGTCATGATAAACAACTTTTAGGTTCAGCTGCTGCAAAAATCAGAAGTTTCCGTCCACCAGAGCCGTACAAAGGTAAAGGTGTTAAATACATGGAAGAGCATATCGTGCGTAAAGCCGGTAAAACTGCTAAGAAGTAAGGGAGGATATTAGAAAATGAATGCAAAAGTATTAAAAAGTAAAGTAGCTAATCGTTTAAAACGAAAGTTACGTATTCGTGCAAAAATATCTGGTAGTGCTTCACTTCCTCGTGTTTCTGTATTTAAATCAAATCGTTACTTAAGTGTACAAGCTATTGATGATGTTACTGCAACAACATTATGTGCTGCAAACTCTAAGTCAATAAGTAAAAGTGCAAACAAAGAAGGTGCTACTGCATTAGGTGAGGCATTTGCTGCAACACTTAAAGCTGCTAACATCAATGAGATTGTATTTGACCGTAATGGTTACCAATATCACGGTGTTATCGCTGCGTTTGGTGATTCACTTCGTGCAAACGAAATTAAGTTCTAAGGAGACATGATGGAAATTAACAGAGATGATTTTGAAGAGTCAATTGTAAATATTGGTCGTGTTACTAAAGTTGTAAAAGGTGGACGTCGTTTTCGTTTTACTGCATTAATTGTAGTTGGTAATAAAAATGGTACTATCGGTTATGGTGTTGGTAAAGCTAAAGAAGTTCCTGATGCTATTCGTAAAGCTGTTGATAATGCTTTTAAAAACTTAACAACTGTTAAGATTAAAGGTTCTACTATCGCTCACGATATTGAGCATAAGTATAATGCTTCTCGTGTTTTACTTAAGCCAGCATCTGAAGGTACAGGTGTTATCGCTGGTGGAGCTGCTCGTCCAGTTCTTGAGCTTGCAGGGATTCAAGATATTCTTACAAAATCAATCGGTTCTAACAACCCTAACACACTAGTGCGCGCAACTGTTGAAGCACTTGGTAGACTTAAAGGATAGATGATGGGTATTGAAAATTTAACACCTTCTGAAGGTTCTACTGCAAACCGTAAACGTGTTGGACGTGGACAAGGTTCTGGTACTGGTAAGACTGCTGCTCGTGGTCAAAAAGGTCAAAAATCTCGTTCAGGTTACAAAAGAAAGAGAAACTTTGAGGGTGGTCAACAACCACTTGCAAAACGTTTACCAAAAATCGGTTTTACTTCTCGCGCAGTAAAGCCATATGTAATTAACGTTGAAAGAATCAAAGCTGTTGCAGAACTTGAAGAAATTACAATGGAATCAATCCGTTCAGTTCATAAAGTTGCATCCTCAGTAGCTAAGATTAAACTAGTAGGTGCATCTGCAAAAGATTTAGCATCGAAAATTAAAGACGAAAACGTTACTACAACAGGTAACTAGCTGTGAATAAAAATCTAGTAAATAAGATTCTTATTACTATTGGTTTTTTATTTATCTACCGCCTACTGGCTTATGTGCCAGTTCCAGGCGTAGATACTTCAGTTATTGCTTCATTCTTCGACTCACATCAATCAGATGCTCTTGGACTTTTTAATATGTTCAGCGGAAACGCAATTCAGAGATTATCAATTATTTCACTTGGTATTATGCCTTACATCACAGCTTCAATTATTATGGAACTTCTTGCTGCAACTTTTGCACCATTAGGACAAATGAAAAAAGAACGTGACGGTATGGTTAAGTATATGCAAATTATTCGTTATGCGACTATTGTAATTACTATTATTCAAGCGATAGGTGTAAGTGTTGGACTACAAAGCTTAACTGGACCAACTGGTAATAGTGCTATTTTAGCAGATCATAACACTTTCATTTTACTTTCTGCTGTCTCAATGCTTGCAGGAACAATGTTACTTATGTGGATTGGTGAGCAGATTACTCAAAGTGGTATAGGTAATGGTATTTCACTAATTATCTTCGCTGGTATTGTTTCTGCAATTCCGAGTGCAATTGGTCAAACAGTTACAATGCTTAATACTGGTGCAATGAGCTTTATCGTTGTTATTGGTATTTTAATCCTTGTTCTTGGAACGGTTGCAATAATTATTTATGTTGAGCTTGGTGAGCGTCGTGTTCCAGTGACATATGCGAAAAAGACGATGATGCAAAACCAAAATAAACGTGTTATGAACTACATTCCTATCAAAGTGAACTTAGCAGGTGTTATTCCAGTTATCTTTGCATCAGCGATATTAATGTTCCCTATGACTATTTTATCAACAAGTACAAATCCTACTGTTCAGTCAATTACTGACTTTTTACACCCTGGTAGTTACTTCTTTAACTTCTTAACATTTGTATTTGTAATTTTCTTTGCATTCTTTTATGCATCGATTACATTTAATGCTAAAGATATTTCAGATAACTTGAAACGCCAAGGTGGATTTATTCCAGGTATTAGAACTGGTAATGCTACACAAGCATTTCTAAATGAAACTGCAAGTAGACTTACTATTACTGGTGCTTTATATCTCGGTCTTATTGCAACTTTACCATTTATGATTATAAAAGGTATGGGTGTTCCATTTTACTTCGGTGGAACTGCTGTTTTGATTGTTGTTCAAGTTGCACTTGATACAATGAGAAAAGTTGAAGCACAGCTATATATGAGTAAATACGAAACTTTAAGTGCAGTCGGTCTTTAATAATGGCAATATCGCTTAAAAAGCCTCAAGAGATTGAAAAATTACGTGCCGCTAACAAAATTGTTGGTGGTGCTCTTGAGCTTCTTCGTGAAAATACAAAACCTGGAATGACTCTTAAAGAGATGGATGCAATGGCTGAAGACTACATCCGTAGCCATGGTGCTACTCCCTCTTTTAAAGGTCTTTACGGATTTCCAAATGCAGTGTGCACTTCCCTTAATCAAGTTATTATTCATGGTATTCCAAGCGAGTACAAACTCCAAGAGGGTGATGTAATTGGTTATGATATTGGTACTAAACTTGATGGTTGGTATGGTGATGCTGCGATTACAATGCCTGTAGGAAAGGTTTCTGCAGAGGATGAAGCATTGATCGCATGTGCAAAGGATACTTTGTATCATGCTATCGCTAATATCAAACAAGGTATGCGTTTTAAAGAACTTTCTCATTTAATGGAAAAATTTATTGTAGATGCTGGCTTTATACCTCTACGAAATTTTTGTGGACATGGTATTGGAAAAAAACCACATGAAGAACCAGAAATTCCAAACTATCTTGAAGGTAACAACCCTAAGGCTGGTCCTAAGATAAAAAATGGAATGGTTTTTTGTTTAGAACCTATGATTTGTCAAAAAGAGGCTAAGCCAGTTATTTTAGACAATAAGTGGGATGTTGTTAGTGCCGACGGTTTACGCGGCTCACACTATGAGCATACTGTTGCAATCATCAACGGTAAGGCTGAAATACTATCTCTTGCTTAAGAGAAAAAAGGACTTAGAAAATGGCTAAAGCAGACGTTATTGAAGTTGATGGCAAGATTATTGAAGCCTTACCAAACGCAACTTTTCGTGTAGAATTAGATAATGGACATATTATTTTATGTCATATTGCTGGAAAAATGAGAATGCACTACATTAAAATTCTTCCAGGTGATAAAGTAAAACTAGAGTTAACTCCATACTCACTAGACAAAGGTCGTATCACTTATAGATACAAATAAAACTTTAGAGAGGTAAATAACCTCTCTTATGCTTTCATATACTCCCTTAAGAATTATTTCCACATCCTTTAACCAACACGCTGAAGGTTTACATACCAATCTTCATTGAAATAGTGAAGCTTTTTATCAAGTGTGATATTGATATATTCATTATCTATACCTAGTTTTTGAATACAATCATATGGAATTTCTAAATCTTCAAAAAGGTATTCTTCAATTGCTTCTTTATCAACTTCACTATTAAAGTTGAACTCTAAAGATTGTGTGCTTAGTTTAAATACTCTGGACTTAAGGCATGATTTCATATATTTTCCTTAAAATAGTTTATCTTGTATAAAATTGTAGTTAAGATTAGTTACAAAAAGATTACATAATCTTGTAATATATTTGTAATCATAGTTGGTTATAATTCTATAAATTTAATACAAGGAAAATAATTTGAGTTATTTTGAAAATGCAAAAGTAGGTGATAAGGTTTATGGACTTATTTTTGGTAAAGGCAAGATTAGTGCTATATATGATGATAGTCATTACTCTATAATGATTACATTTAAAAATGGATATGAAGTGCCGTATACTGAAGATGGTGTACCAGGATGGGGAAATTTTAAAAAACAAACATGTTATTATAGAGATGATGTAGATTTAGTTAAAGTTGATTTTTCTCCAGCAAGTAAAATTTTAAGTGATAAAAAAATTATTAAATACAGAGAAAAAAATATTTTAGAAGTACGTTTACCATCTGGTGCTTGGGAAAATGCTAACAAATGTCCTGATGAATATATCGAAGAGATATGTGAAGCTGAACAGTATTATCTTTTTAGAAAAAAACAAAAAAATTAACTTACAGTAAACTCTTAATAGCTAAATGATTTTTATCATTTTTAGCAATTTTTTTTTGCTTTGTTAATATCGCATTGATAGTGTTTAAACTTCTATCTTTTGTTGTATTGTTTAGTAATATAATAGCAGCACTTACTGTAACAAGAGGAAATTTTCTTGACTTGGCTGTTCTGTCAGTTGAAACAATATAGTTGTTCTCTTTATCTGCTCTTGAGTAAAATTCCCGAGCATTATTTTTGAATTTTTGGGTTACTGATGTAATATCTTGGATAACTGTATCTAACTTTGATTCAATGGCACAAAAGAAGTCATCGCCACCAATGTGGGCTTTAAAATAATCACTAGAGAGTTCTGTCTTGAGTAAATCAGCAAAGAGTTGAATGACTCTATCTCCATTACGAAAGCCATAAACATCATTAAAAGCTTTAAAATTATCTAAATCAAAATAACAGATAGTGTACTCTTTATTATCATTAGTTACATTTTGAAGGTATTGATTTATTATTCTATTTCCTGGTAGTTTTGTTAGTGGATTTTGATCTCGTGCAATAAGAAGGTTTTCTGTGTTGAGTATGTTAATGATAGCACTAGAAGATAAAAATCCATAGTATTTTGAATTTTGTGTAAGAATTATTCCAACAGATTCAGGATTATTAGAAAAAATTTCTATGATTTGCGATATATTATTTGTTACTTCTGCATAGCCACAGTATTGAATGAAATTGTTGAGCTTTGATTGTTCTGAAGAATTGTTTGACAAAAGTGAAAGCCCATAGGGTGAGTATATAAACTCTTTAAGTTGGTCTTCATAAAGTATTCCCATGGGTTCCATAGATTCGTTGACAATAGGAATTGACTTTATATTTGGATTATTTTTAAAATAACCAATAACATCTTGCATCTCCGTATTTAGAGTAAGAGGTGTTATGTTTTCTGCATATTGTATAAGTTGTAAATTGTTTGTTTTGTCTCTTTTTTCTCGTTTGTAAAAAGTATTATGCATTAGTTTATAGTTATCTTTTATCTCATTTATATGCAATGTTGGTCTTTGCAGATAATATCCCTGTACATAATGGCAACCAATGTCTTGACATACTAAATACTCTTCTTTCGTTTCAACACCTTCAGCAATAACTTTTATACCTAGTTGTAAAGAGAGATTTATAATACTTTTTAAAAGAATTTTTTTCTTTATATTTTGCTGTATTTCTTGGATAAAATATCTATCTATTTTTATAACATCTGGTGTTGCATCATATAAAAGTTTGTATCCCGCATAGCCAGTGCCAAAATCATCAATCGCTATAAAAAATCCATCATTTTTATAATATTTCAGTACTTTTTCTATACTAATACTACTAGATAGTTCATGGCGTTCAGATATTTCAAAGCAGAGTTGCTCTTTTTTGAGACCAAATCGATTGAGTAATATATTGGTATTTCCATTAGCATAATTGCCCATTTCTAATATACGATTATCTAAGTTGTAAAAAAGTTTCATGTTTTTATAGTTCTGAATTTTTGTAAATTTTATAAATGCTTTTTCTCTAAGAACAATATCAAAAGAGTAGAGTAAACCTTCTTTATATAGAGTGTCAAACAGTGAAAAGATGGTGTTAAAACCAACCTCTTTGTAGTTACGTAGTAAAGCCTCAACTGCATAAATTTCGCCACTCTCAATGTTTACAATGGGTTGAAATGCAAAATCAAGTATCTCTAAATTTTGTAAATGATAAAAGGGCAGAATGTTATTCATAAATGTATCTTTTTTTTTGGCTCTCTTTCATCTTATCAATTTCTACAATAATAAAGCTATCTACACAATTTGAAAAATCAGGGTCAATGTTATAAGCACAAAATTTGATACCGCCATCTTCACATATATCTGCATACTGTTTATAAAGTGTTGGTACATTTGATTCTATACTACTTAGTGCTTTTTTGAGAGTTTTAAAATTTTGTTTATAATCTTTTGCATAAAGTTCTTCTTTTAGGTTCTGTATTAAAGTTTCATCTGATTTAAAATTATATGGCAGTTTCGCATTTACAAGATTGTCAGTATCTTTAAAATTTTTATCGTAAAAATAGAGAATCATATCTTTAGCAACATTAGAATATGAAGCACTAAGAGATACTGGACCAAATAGATACTTAATCTCAGGGTTATTTCTCAAATAAGCCCCTATACCTTGCCATAAATAATCTAAAGCTCTACTTCCCCAGTATTTAGGTTGTACAAAGCTTCTTCCAAGCTCTATCGAATTATTTAAATACTTATCGAAGTTTGTGTTAAAGTCAAAGAGTGTTGTTGTGTATAGAGCATCTTTACCAAAGTTCTTGACAACAGATGCTGTCTCAGCAATTCTATATGCCCCTACTATTTCTAAATCTTCATTATCCCAAAGAATAATATGTTTATAGTATCTATCATATTTGTCAATATCACGTTTTTTGTTGATACCCTCACCAACTTTTCTAAAAGAGTATTCTCTTAATCGACCAATTTCATTGAGAATGATAGAGTCAGTATCAACTGAAGAATAAAGATAAATTTGTTTCCCATCTTTTGTAGTTCCTAAAATCTCTGCTTGTTTGAGTTCGCGTTTAAGGTCTCGTCTATCTTCTGGATGTGCAATTGCCTTTTGTGTTACAAAGTAGTTTTTATTTTTTTTTAAATTATATACTTGTTTTTTATAGAGTTCTATAAGTTTGTCTTGTTGAATTCCTTTAGGAATTATATTTTTATTTGGTATTATTTCCCCGACTATTATTTCTATAGAGTTGTTTTTTTGTTTAAACATTTCGTTTGAAAGAAGTAGTGCTGATAGTTTTTTGTTTATAGCCGATACAGAGTAAAATGTTTTAGAGTTTTGTCCACCTATAAAGACGGGTAAAATAGGAGCACTACTTCTATTGGCAAATTTTAAAAATCCTTTATACCATTTTTTATCTCTTATTCCTTGTGCTGAAGCCCGACTTACTTCACCTGAGGGGAAAATTATCAGTGCCATGTCATTTTGTAGTGCTTCATAGACTTGTGCAATAGCTTCTTTTTTTTGTCTTGCTTGAAAATTATTTATATTGAGAAGTATCGGTTCTAATGGTTTAAATTCTGAAAGAAAGTCATTGGCAATAATTTTAATTTCTTCTTGGTGTACTATAGAGTCTGCAAATTTAGAAATAGCACCATTAATTATTTTATTTTTTTTAAGTTTTGGATATTTGTTTGTAATCATTTTTTCTATATCAATCATAATAGTCCTCCTTTATAGATGGAGTAAAATTATATGATGTAGAGATTACGACTCGGTTACATTATCTTCTTTGTTCTTATCACTCTTTTTGTGTTTAGAAAATCCAGCACCCTTTTTTGTTTTTGCTTGAAGTGAGAGTGTTTCAATATTCTCACGATAATCTATGCCTTTATGGTGCATAGAAGCAAAGCATTGAGCTATAACAGCAATAGTGTTAGGAACTTCACCTTTTTTCTTGTAAGCTTGAATGTTTTTTTCACTAACTTTGATGAGTGCACTAAACTTAGGTAAACTTATTTCAGCATCTAAGAGTAGTTTTTTAAATTCTATAAATGTCATATATCTACCTTTTGAGAATTTATTATACAAATTTCTAACTTATATCTATATTTTATTGACAATTTAGTAAATTATATATATAATAGTCATAATTTATTACTAATAGTAATTAAATTTAAAAAAAGGAGCCTCAAATGGCAAAAGAACTAAAGAAGAAAGACGTAAAAAAAGCTGCTAAAAAAGTAGTAGCTAAGAAAAAAGCAGCTAAAAAAGTTGTAAAGAAGAAAGTTGCTAAGAAATTAGCTAAGAAAAAAGTAGCAAAAAAGATTGCAAAAAAGAAAGCTGCAAAAAAAGCTGCTAAGAAAAAAGTAGTTAAAAAAGCTTCAAAAAAATAGTTTTAGAGGGTTTCCTCTAAAACTTAATTCTAAAAGTTGACCCGCTATGTTCTTTACTCTCTATTTGTAGTTTAAAACTATGAAGATTGATAATATTATTGACGATAAATAGTCCTAGTCCTAGAGAGTTATTCCAAGAGTTTTCATGTACTCGATAAAACTTATCTGTAATCTTTTGCAGATTACTTTCACTAATCCCTATTCCTGTATCTACGACTTCTATACTTCCTTGCTTTAGGTAAATATGGACTTCATCTTCTGAGTATTTAAAAGCATTCTCAACAAGGTTTGCTATAAGAACACAAAAAAGTGAGCGATCTACTTTTATTAAAATTTCTTCACTACAATGGATAATAACTTCTCTCTTTGGATAATTTAGTTTAAGATTATCAACAGAGTCTTTTACTGTCTCAAAAAGATTTATATCTGTAAAGTTAAGACTCATTTGCCCACCATCTAGTTTAATCGAGAGTCGAAGTGTGTCAATAAGTTCACTAAGTTTATTTCCATTGTTATGGATTTTTTTAAGAAATTTTTCTCTTATATTAGGGTTGATATTGACATCATCTAATAGCGTTTGAGAGTAGCCATTGATAACAGCAATAGGATTTTTAAACTCATGAGAAATCGCAGAGATAATGTCATCTTTTTGATTGTTAGATGCTTCAAGTTTATTGGTGTACTTTGATTTTTGCTTCTCACGTTTTATCAAAATTTGAGATATTTTTGTCAGTAATCCAGTGATAAGAGCAAACTCTTGAGAAAAGTCTGAGTTAATATAATTTGGTTTTTTCTTTCCTGCAAGGTCTCGCAAAAAGTTTGCAATTTTTTGTGTTTCATATTGGAGTTTTATATTGATTTTATAAACTATGGCAAAAATAGCAATAAAAAAGAGAATAAGCAGTGTTAAAACCTTTATACCTAAAGAGAGAATTTGATCGTTAATATTTTGGAGCTCTTTTGCAAGTCTTATGTAGAGTGTTTTTCCATCATAAGTATATTTTTTAGCTATATAAAGCATATTCTCTTTTACTGTATGAGAGTAGCGTATTTTGTAACCATAATCTTCTTTGTTTGCTTGCATGATCTCTGGTCTGTATTTATGATTATCCATTGTAGATTTGTCTTCATGTGATTCTGCAATGATTTCACCATCAATGTCAATTACTGTGATTCGTGTGTTGAGTTTGTCTTTTATCTTTTTTGCAAGGATGTCAAGGTTTGTGTTTCTATCTATCTCAAAAGTGATGATTTCAACATCTTGTTTAAGAGATTCTTTTGCTTGAGAGATATAAAAATCTTGCATCCAAAAGTAAGTGATACCACCTATAAAAAGAAAAAGAGTGACAATGAGAAGAAGAAATTTTCGTAAAACAAGTTGCTGAAAACTTAACAAAAGATATACCCTTCTCCACGAACAGCTTGAATATAATTTTTTTCACCAGTGGGGTCAATATGCTCTTTAAGTCTTTTAATAGCTACATTAACAGTTTTGGCTTGTTTATTACTACTGTCTTCCCATACTCTCTCTAAGAGCATATCTCGTGTGAGAAGTATGTTTTTGTTTTTGAGCAACTCTAAAAAAAGGTCATGTTCAAGGTGGGTTAGTTTCATGTCTTTCCCATCAATTGAAAAGCTCTTATTTGATGTATTGTAGATGATGTCTCTATATTTTATAACATCTTCTTGCTTTTTACTGCGTTTAATGAGTGCTTTAACTCTAGCCTTGAGTTCATTAAGATTAAAAGGCTTTGTGATATAGTCATCACCACCTCTATCAAATCCTTCTAAAATTTCATCTGAAGACTCTTTCGCACTGACATAAATAACGGGTTGATTATAACCATCTTGTCTAAGTTTGGCAACAAAAAGACTTCCTTCTGTTCCTGGAAGATTTCTATCCATTAAGATAAGAGAAATATCCTCTTCATCAAGCATATCTACAACATTACTTGTATCTACACAAGTGATTACATCATATCCCTCTTTTGAGAGAGTGTATTCCATCAAGTCTAGTATATCTTCTGAGTCTTCTACTATGAGTATTGTGCTTTTCATAAGAATATTATATCACTTAGTTACGGAAATTTCCGCCAATTTTGGCATAAACAAGTAGATTTGCCATGCTGATACTTCGGGATGCTATCTTGCCACTTTTTCTTAATGCTCGAAGCATTCTATGAAATTTTTCAAAACTTTTTTCATCATCGGCTTGTAGAGATAGTTTTCTCTCAACCATTTCGTACAAGTCATCTACTTTATTCTCTTCGATTAAAACATCATTATAAATTTCTTGAATCTCATCTTCATCTTCACAATTAATCATTCCTATAGTATTTCTAATCGCAGCTACCGTTGCAGTTTGCATAGGTACAGCATACTCTGTAATAGTTACACCATCTACTTCTTTACAAACTCCCATAAATCCACGTATGAAACTACGAGTATTTGAACAAGCACGTGAAAGCTCATTGGTTGTTTTTAAATAAGCGATTACTTGACGCAGGTCTCTTGCTTCTGGAGTATAAAGTGCGAGTACTTTTATGATGGCATTGTCTATCTCATCTGCTTTAGAACCTACATTTGTAATGTGTGCTTTTGCTTCTGAAAATTTTTCTGGATCACAATCTGTAAGTGCAGAGAGTATAAGAATGTTTGCTTCTAATAAACCATTACCAATATCTGAAATCTTGAGTTTAATATCATCTAAATTTGTTTTAAAGTTTGTTAGCATTATAATTTTTCCTTAAATTTATTTATGTTGGTTCAACCAAAACGGCCAGTAATATAATCTTCCGTTCTTTTCTCTTTAGGATTTAGGAAGATATTTTCAGTTTTGTCATACTCAATCAAATCACCAAGATACATAAACGCAGTGTAGTCGCTGATACGAGATGCTTGTTGCATATTGTGTGTAACAATAGCGATACTCACATCTTTTTTAAGTTCAACAATAAGCTCTTCAATAGCTCCCGTAGAGATTGGGTCAAGTGCTGATGTTGGTTCATCAAAAAGAATAACTTCTGGTTTAACAGCAACAGCACGAGCGATACATAAACGCTGTTGTTGTCCACCTGAGAGTCCCATAGCAGATTTGTTTAGTCTATCTTCTACTTCTTTCCAAAGTGCTGAGCCTTTAAGAGAAGCTTCTACTCTGTCTGCGAGTTCCGTTTTATTTTTAATTCCAGCAATTTTAAGACCATAAGCAACATTATCAAAAATACTCATAGGAAATGGTGTTGGCTTTTGAAAAATCATTCCTACTTGTTGGCGTAGTTTTATGAACTCATTCTCTTTTTTTATATCTAAAATATTGTTATATGTATTTGTTTCAAAATCAAGCAGTTCTATTCTTCCATCATATTTGTTTCCAGGATATAAATCATGGATACGGTTCATACTTCTAAGTAGTGTTGATTTCCCACAACCACTTGGCCCGATAAGAGAAGTAATCTTGTTTTTCTCTATAGGTAAAGTTATGTTTTTAAGAGATGGTTCTTCCACTCCGGGGTAAGTAAAAGTAAATTTTTTAATGTTCATGACGCTCATTATGTTAGTCCTTAAAATTTATGGCTAATTGTAGGAAACTTTGGTTACATAATGGTTACATGAACTCTTTAAAATAGTGTCTTAAAAGTTCTTCTTTTTCCTCTTTTTTGCTCTTTATTTTATCAACTAAAATTTTGAGTCTATTGGCAAATACATACTTCTCTATGAGGTTTAAAGATTCTAGTTTTTTGTAAATGTCTAGCGTAAACTCACTACTCTCTTTCTCTTTATTTATACTCGCGTTTATATATGTAAGATGAAGGTTTTCTATACTTTTTAAATCTTTGAGTTCTAACTCAAGAGCAAAAATATACTCTATCTCTTTGTACTCAAACGCAGTAATGTTTTGAGTGGTTTTTATGTAGGTTTCTAAGAAAATGTTTATTTCTCTGTACTTTTCAACTACATCATTTGGATTTTTTAAATAGTTGTACAAATTTGGTTTTGTAGTTTTCCAATTATGAAGTGTCGCTCTTGTAACTTCAAATTTTTCTGTAATTTCTTTTACTGATAGCATCAAATAATTTCCATGAATATAAATTATTTTATTGTACTTGTTAAATAATTTGCTACAAATCAGCATAATGTTCTCTAAAATTAATATTATTTGACAATATGATGTTTAAAATGATTTAAATACGATATTATTCAATAATTTGATATTTAAATAATTTTATTTAAAAAGAATATCAATTAATTTGACATTAGTGCAGTTTATGAACATCGTACAATTAGAACAAAAATTACAAAACTTAACAGACAATCTCTCAAAAGATGATTTTATCTTTGATTTTTTACTAGCTTACGAGATGCCCAAGGCAAGTGTAAGTAGACTTAGAAAAAATAGCGATGTAAACACTCTCTTCTTAAATGGCGAACTTACCGTTAAAAATAAGAAACTATTTTTTAAAACAACGGAGAGTGAAAACCTAAACGCCATATATGAAGAACTAATAACGAGTAAAAAAACTATGCGTTTTGTACTTGTTACAGACTTCAAAACTCTTATGGCGTTTGATAGCAAACTTTTAACAACTCTCAACATCCCACTAGAAGAACTCTCCAAAAACTCAGACTTTTTTTGGGCTTTGGCTGGGGTGGAAAAAGCGACTGTTTATGCAGAAAAAGAGGCAGATGTAAAAGCCTCTTTAAAGATGGCAAAACTTTTTGATGAGATAAAAAAGACAAACGCCACTCAAACGCCAGAGGAGATTCACGCGCTTAATGTTTTTCTTACAAGACTGCTTTTTTGTTACTATGGGGAAGATACTCAGATATTTGAGGGTGAGAACGCGTTTACCTCTTACATAAGTTCTACTACAAATGCAGATGGAAGTGATGTTGATATTCATATAGCCAAACTGTTTGAGGTGTTAAACTCTAAAGATAGAGAGATATCACACCATCTCAAAGATTTCCCTTATGTTAATGGTGGACTTTTTCGTGATAAGCTAATCATTCCCAAGTTCACATATAGGTCTAGAAAACTTCTTTTAGAGTGTGGAGGAGAGCTTAACTGGTCGCAGATAAATCCTGATATATTTGGAAGTATGATTCAAGCCGTCATAAGTGATGAGCATCGTGGTGGAAATGGGATGCACTATACAAGTGTACCAAACATTATGAAAGTCATAAACCCTCTCTTTTTAGAAGAACTAAAAGAAGTTTACGAGAAGGTAAAAACAAACCCAAAAAAACTAAACGAGCTTCACAAACGCATAACAAACATAAAAATCTTCGACCCCGCTTGTGGTAGTGGAAACTTTCTCATAATAGCCTACAAAGAACTACGCCGACTAGAGATGCAAATCTTTAAAGCCGCACGGATGTTAAATATGCCAAGCATAAAACTCAGCCAATTTTACGGCATAGAGTTAGACGACTTCGCCCACGAGGTAGCCATACTCTCACTCTGGCTTACAGAGCATCAGATGAATATGGAGTTTAAAAAAGAGTTCGGAGACTGTACACCAACACTGCCACTGCAAGATGGCGGAAACATAGTCCAAGGAAACGCCACAAGGCTAGAGTGGAGTGAGGTCTGCCCTAAAGAGGATGGTGATGAGATTTATGTTTTGGGGAATCCGCCTTATTTGGGGTCTAGTAGACAAAAAATACAGCATAAAGAAGATATGAGCTTTGTATTTAAAACTATGAAAAACTATAAAAAATTAGACTATATAGCTTGTTGGTTTTATAAAGGTGGAAATTACATAAGAAATTTTAATTCAAAATGTAGTTTTGTATCTACAAATTCGTAAGCACCAAGTAAGCCCCATCTAGCAAAGTAAACAGTTTTTTCTTTTTTTGTTACAGCTTAACATTCCAAGGTAACAATTCTTCAATATCTTTTCCCTGTGCTTCATAAATAGGAAGCTGTGTAAGCACATAGTTTAGATAAGCATAGGCATCTAAGCCATTAGCTT
>FLOH01001103.1_pt1 | contig 44512 bp, 37 predicted proteins | sample 756751 | NCBI WGS metagenome assembly FLOH01 (sample SAMEA4026879, study PRJEB14308) | marine metagenome | biome: coastal water; material: water | depth 74 m
TACGCTTGCATACTCTATTGCTACATCTGTTCCTGTTCCCATAGCAATTCCAATATGCGCCTCAGCAAGTGCTGGCGCATCATTGATTCCGTCCCCTACCATTGCTATTGTCTTTGAGCTATCAGCTTGTTTTAATTCTTTAATTTTATCTGCTTTATCTTTTGGTAATACTTCTGCAATTACTTCATCAATATTTAATAGCTTTGCAATTTTATTAGCTGTCTCTTTATTATCACCTGTCATCATAACCACATGAATATTTAAATCATGTAATTTTTTAATTGCCTTTTTAGATTCTGGTTTAATAGTATCTGCAAGTGCAAAAACACCAACTAACTTATTATCTACAGACATATAAATAATAGTGTTTCCTGCTTTTTGAGAACTTTTAATATAATCACTAATTTTTTGATCTAAAACAATATTATTTTCGTCTAGTAATCTTTTGTTACCTAATAATATAACTTGATTACTAATCTCTCCTGATACTCCTCGGCCTTCTATATTTTTAAAGCTAACAACTTTTGTTTCATCAAGTTTTTTAAATTTTTTAGAAACAAATTTTGTAATTGCTTTTGAGAGTGGATGTTCTGACAAATGCTCAATATCATGAGCAAATTGTAAATATGTTTTTTCTGTCTTCTTTTCTAACATAAACATATCTACTACTTCTGGTTGCCCTTTTGTAAGTGTTCCTGTTTTGTCAAAAACAATAGTATCTACAGATTGTAGTCTTTCTAAAGCTTCAGCATCTTTGATTAAAATACCTTTTTGAGCAGCTTTTCCTGTTCCTACCATAACTGCTGTTGGTGTTGCCAAACCTAATGCGCAAGGACACGCAATAATTAGCACTGTAGTCGCGATATAGATTGCATATTGTAATGCTTGTGCACTATTAATAATTTCAAGCCCTGGCGCAAAATAGTTCCAAAAAATAAAACTAATAATTGCAATAAATACTACTGCTGGAACAAATTTACCAGATACAGCATCAGCAAGCTTTTGAATTGGCGCAGTACTTCCTTGCGCATCTTCTACCATCTTAATAATTTGAGCAAGCATCGTATCTTTTCCTACCTTTGTTGCCTCAAATTTAAATGTACTTGTTTTGTTTATAGTAGAACCAATTACAATATCCCCCTCTTTTTTTTCTACAGGAAGAGATTCACCGGTAATCATGGCTTCATCAATAGTAGATGCGCCACTAGTAATTTTTCCGTCTACAGGAATTTTTTCTCCTGGGCGAACAACAATAATATCTTTTAATACTACTTGATCAATAGATATAGTTATTTCTTTATTATCTCTAATTACATGTGCTTGTTTAGCTTGTAATTTAAATAAAGACTGAATAGCATCATTAGCTTCTGATTTTGCACGCGCTTCTAAAAACCTTCCTAATAATATAAAGAAGACAATAAATACAGTAGCTTCAAAAAACACATCTACTTTAAACGCCGTAAATATATTTTCTCCAAATGTTACAAATGTTGAGAATACCCATGCAGTAGTTGTTCCTAAAACAATCAGCGTGTCCATGTTAGCTGCTTTTGCTTTTAGTGCATTATATGCGCTACTAAAAAACTGCTTTCCACCGATAAATAATATTGGTGTTGCTAACAAAAATTGAACTAAATAAAAACTATTTATTTTATAATTTCCTGAGGTAAAATATCCAAATGGTGCATGTGACATTTCTATCAGTCCTGAAGCTTTTAGTACCATCATAACCATAACCACAGCAAAAGGAATAGCACCAATACCTGTCCAGATTACTTTGTTTTTTAATATGTTATATTGTTTTTGTTTTGCCTCTTTTACTTTGTTTGGTGCAGCTAATATTACCTCTCCTTCATCATCAGTAATCATCTCGTAACTTCCCCCACTTTTTACAGCTTTACTAATTTCTTTTAAACTAACTTGTTGTTCATCATAACTAATGCTCATTTTTTCTGTAGCATAATTTACTTGTACACTTTCTACTCCTTTTAACTCTCCTACTAAAGTTTCAATTAACTTTTTACAACTAGCACAATGCATGCCAATTATTGAATATTGCTCTTTTTTCATAAATTTTTATAATTAATTAACAATTTCAGCCATAGGCTGATCCGTCCTTCGGCGGAAACAATTAGCAATTAACAATAAATCTTTTTGTTTAGTAGGCCGTTATATATAAATCTATTAAATTTTAAAAATAATTTTGGTGATCCTCGAGTTATATTTAGAATTTTTGTATATAATAAAAATTTTGTATAAAAAACTAATAATAATCCAGTAAATAATAAAATAATAGCAATAATATTTATATTATTATTTATTTGAGAAATTACAGATAAACTAATTTCGTGAAAGCTACTTTTTTGAGTGTCAGTAGCTTGAACACCACAACAGTTTTGATTATTTTGGCTATTTTCATGAGACATATTTTGCATCATGATATTTTGATTTATATTTTGTAATATATTGTGCCCAAGCATACCTAAAGATAACCCTTTGCAAAAAAATATGAGGGTTATGAGTATTAGAGTTGTTGTGATTTTTTGTAGCATGTTTAATTTTATTGTTACTAGTATATTAGACTGTTTTTAGAGATTTAGCAATATACTTGACAAAATAATTAATTTAAGATAATATCTTGAGTCGTATGAGAGAAAGAAAGCATAGATAAATAAAAATCTATATTTTCTTCCCCTCGTATCTACTACAACTTTAGACGCATGCTCGGGGAGCAAGTTTTTATGCGTTTAAAACTACTGACAATGGAGACTTATCATGTCAACAACCACAATCAGGGTTGAGATTTTTGATGACAAAGGTGTTATCACCACAACAAACCGATGGACGGACACTATTCATCTGGAGGGTGGTTCAGTGCTTGTTCGTAAGCAGATCAACACCAAAATTGTCGAGTACTCGTCGGCAGCTCAGCTTATGCTTGAGCTTAGCAGTCTCAACATGTTGGGACTGATTTCCGACAAGGCTATTCGACGCATTGGTGAGCAGATTTTGTTATCGTCAATGCAGCGAGGATATCCTCAACCAAAGATCATTCCGAGCGCTGACAAAGAGAGCTTCAACCTTCGCATCTTCAACTGGGTCAGTCCTGAGTTCTCTGACGTTGTGGAGTTCACTTCGTGGATGAACGCTATGGTAGCAGATGATCTCATCACCAGCTGCGAAGCTCGCCACATCGACCTGGCATTTCAAGAGGCTCTCCCATCACTCAATATGCGGATTGAGCCCATCATGAATGATACCCACCTCACGGGTTTCAAAGGTAGGTCTTGTCGTCGTGAAAACTTCTTTGATGGAGACATGACGGTCAACTAGTAGACCAAGGGGAAAACTGAACGGCAATGCAAATTTCCGTTCAGTAAGTACCAATGTATTTTATTTTAGAATATATTGGTACTTGATTTTAAAAAAAGACGCATTTGTTTGCGTCTTTTTTGTTTTATAGTTATTACTTTACTGTCCAAAAACTTTGCTTAACATTTCTCTAGTTTTTGGACCTACATATCCAAATCCTACATCAGAACTAGAACTTACTACTCCATATTTTAATTGAAATGCTTGAACAGCTTTTTCTGTTAATGTTCCAAAATATCCAGAAATAATTCCTTGAGGGTATATATTTTTATTTGTAGCAAGTAATGTTTGTAACCTTGTAATATCTTTAGATGTTTGACCAATTGTTAATGGCCCCGTAAATATTGCAGAAATACTATTATTATTATTTTTGATAACATCACTATTATTAGCAATAATATCAGTATTAATACTAGTGCCAATATTTTCTGAAGAATTAATTAATTCACGAGTTACAGGACCTACAAAACCTTTTTCAGAAAAAATCTGTTTTTGTTTATCTTTATTTGCTTCTTGAAATTTAACTAATGCTTTAGATGTTGCATTTCCAAAAAAATCAGTCTCATTTCCTATTGATCCCCAACCAGTCTTTGCAACAGTAAATCCAATTTTATTTAATATTTTTTGTAATAATAATACTTGAGCATCTCTAAATCCAAAATGTAAATCTTTAACTAATTTAGCTGATGATTTTATTATTTCTTGTGTATCTGGCAATATATTTGGTTGTTTACTTTTTAATGTTATTTTTTTAGAAAAAACATCTGAATCTACACCATATTTAGTATAATATTTTATATATACAGTATATTCTCCATCTAAACATGTTTCTTTTTTAACAAATCCACTAAACTCAGAACAGAGATCAAATTCTTTTTCTGCATCATATTTTTCTATACCAGTATCACTAAAGTCTTCTTGTGTTGAAACAATCATTCTATCTACATCTTGACCAGCATCTAGTTTTAATTTGATTACTCTGTCTGAAGTTACTTCTTTATTACTATTTATTATTGGATTAAATCCATTTTCTAGCGCAACTGGTGGAGTACTCCAGCCAGCAGGAAATGATTTTGGTGTATTATCAAAAAGTGTATAAGTAAAACTTGCTGAGGCTGTATTTTGTGCATCATCACAACCTAATGTATATACAGTTTGTGATGAAGTAATAGAAATTGGAGTACTATATAACGTACCTGCAGAACAACTAGTTAATGCTGTACTTGTTGAATATCTAATTGATGCACTTCCTTGAGATAATAAATCAACAGATTGATTTGTAGGATACAAGCCAGAAATGGGAGAAGCTACAGGAGTTGACGGAGCAATTGTATCTATAACAAAAGTATCAGTTGAAGCATTAAGATCTGTTGTAGTATTACTTGCGTCATCAGTAGTTCTTATATATATAGTGTGACTTCCATCAGAAAGTTCTGTAACAGTTGTACATGTAAATGCTTCAGCAGCTTCATCAAAAGTGCTATCATCTGCAGTACATGCTGTCCATGATCCTCCTGTTCCATCCATTTGAAATTCTACTGAAGTAACCGTACCAGTAGCATCAGTGGCAGTACCTAAAATAACAGGGGTTGTAGAAGAAGTTGGATCAGGAGATAAAGCAGTTAAAGATAAAACTGGCACAGTAGTATCTATAACAAAAGTATCTGTTGATGCATTACCATTTGTAGTAGTATTACTTACACTATCAGTTGCTCTTATGTATATAGTATGACTACCGTCAGAAAGTGTTGCTGTTACTGCGCAAGTAAATGCTTCAGCGGCTTCATCAAATGCTCCATCATCTGCGCTGCATGCTGTCCAAGACCCACCTGTTCCATTCATTTGAAATTCTACAGAACTAACTGTATTTGCAGTATTTGAAGCTTCTGTAGCGGTACCTGTTAAACTAGGTGTATTATCTGTATTTGGATCTGGTGAAAGTGCAGTTAATGATATTACTGGTGGTGTTATATCGGTAACAATAGCTAAGTCAGCAAAAACCATATTATGGTCACTTGCAACCGCACTATCTCCACTAGTAAGAACTGAATTATATTTTGTTATTCCTCCTACACCATCAGTTTCTGAATTTAAAACCTCTGAACCGTCTATTTCTAATCCATCTGATACTGAAATATAATCAATTCTCATAGGAATAATAAAACCTGGATTTGGATTTGGTGTAGATATTGTATAATATTCACCATCAAGAAGTTTAGCATCAACAATAGACATATTAATATCTCCATATTGTTCTTCAGGGAAACGTGCATATTGTACAGGAAAAGTAATATCAGAACCTAAAGTAAATGCCCAAGTGTGACCTCCTGGGTCACTTGCAAATGACTCAGATTGATTTTTAGCAGTATCGGCATTATGATCTCCCATTACAATTATTTCCATTGTTGGGTAAGCAGAAGTTGTAGAAGTAATATCTGTTGCAAGACGCTGAAATTGAATAGCCCGTTCAAATTCTGTAGCACTATTTGATGCATTTGGATAAATACAAGGTAAAACATTACATATAGGACTAGTATGAATTGAATATACTCCTAGTCTTTTTTGAGTAGTAAGTGAAGAAATATCAATTTCAGTAAATAAAAACAAAATTCCCATTTCATTTCCACCTCCTGCTGATAGTACATAATGACTATTTAAAATAGGATATTTACTAAGTATAGATGGATTATATTGTGATGAGTTTCCTCCTGTTGCATTAGTATAATAGTCATAACCTAGTGCAGCTGCCCAGCCACCTGAAATTAAACTTCTGGCAGCATCGTTCATTTCATTTAATGTCAAAATATCTGGCTGCACTCGATTAATATGTTTTTCTATTGCATTATTTTTATCACTCCCATCAGCACCTAAACCAACATATGTATTATAACTAGCAACTCTTAGTGCAATAGTTGCCCCTTCTACACTAGAATTAATAACATATTTCACATTAAAATCTTCAAATACAGGAGCAGATGAAGAATCACTAGCAGATAAATAAACTTGATATTGAAGATACTGATCTCCATCAGTTATACAGTTATTTCTAGAGATATCTTGACCAGAAACAATTGGTGAACATGTTGAAAAATCTGCAGCACCAGACATATCTGAGCTACTATCTGACCTAACACGTATTGTTGCAAAACCTGTTCCACTGGTAGTAAATGTTACAATACCCCATTGAGACGATGCTGTAGTATCAAAAATATTTGAAGTAAGCGTTCCTGAGGATGCATTTTTATAAAGAGAAACATCATCTAAATAAATAGTGGCAGATGCTTTTACCTGCACACCATAAGCAATAGATGACGCAGTACCTGCAGTTGTTCCAGATAGTTTATACCACCCACCACCCGCCGCTGTATATGTAGTTGTTATTGTGGAACCATTAACTACAAGTTCAGCATCAGCAATTGTAATTGCTGAACCATCTGTATATGCATAAGCAACAAGATTATAGGTATCAGTATCACCAACATTAATACTCTGAGTAACATTATAAGCACTTGTACTAGTAGCAACAACTCTTAGAGAACCTAATGAACCATTATGAGTTATTAGAGTATTATTTGTTATAGAGTTATGATTGGTTACAATAGCTCCTTGTGCTCCGGGCACAAAATCAACAGCATCAGCAACTTCTGTATTATTTGTAATACCATTATGTGAACCTACTTGATCAAAGATAGCACCTTGATCAAGAGTATAATCATAGCCTTCACCCATTCGCCACCAGGAAATAATATTAGCAGTAGCAGAATGACTAGATAAATCGGTAGGAACACCTGAATTATATATTTCTGTTACCTCTGATAAAGACAATGCTTTATCCCAAATAGCAGTTTCATCAATTTTCATATCAGGATATCTTAAAGCACCAAGTGACCCTGCCATATAGAGAGGACTGGTACCATTACTCATGTTTGCATAATTAAGTGCTGCCGTAGCGCCATCATCTAAAGATCCATTAATATAAACATGCATTCCACCTACAACCTCTGAAGCATCATAAGTTGCAACAATATGATTCCATCCACCCACAGTAATTGCACTACTTGATTTTTTAGAAATATAGTTTGTTCCACCTAAAGAACCATAGATATTAAAACCTACCAGTGCAGAAGTTCCACCATAGATAAGAAGCTGATATTCTGTGGCTCCTGAAGAAAATTTTGCAATTACATCAAAACTTTCACCATTATAATCATCAACATATACCCAAGTAGAAAGTGAAAAAGGAGAATCAGTCGCTCCATCTCCAAAAGTAAAATCTGTAGTGTCGGCAACTGCAATATATTCATCTGCTCCATCAACATCAAGTGATTTTGAGTTAAACGTTTCTGTAGCGCTCCAACCTGTTAAATTATTTTCAAACCCAGTATTTGAAAATTTTTCTCCATTTAAAGCAAGTGTTATTTCACCAGCAGTTGAGTCATCAATATTTGTTGCAGAACTATATTGAGTAGCAGTTAAACTCCCTACTCCACCAGACCAATCTGTTTGACTTAACGTATCAAGCTCAGCTTGAGAGAAATGATAAATAAAAAAAACAAAACCTAAACTTAATAAAAAGAGTGTAGGTTTATAAATTTTTGTAATTAATTTTTTTACTCTAATGACAACCTTCTCCATAATCTACTAAATTCAAGTACTATTGACACTCTAATTTTACACTATTTTTATAAAAAAATCAAAGTAGAATATTTATTTTAATACTCTTTTATCTAACCCAATCTATCTACTATCAAGTGTCCAATCGTCAACCTCATTCATAGCAATAGAGACACCAAGTATTCCTAAAACAAAATCTCTCATTCCTACTGCTCCACCTGCTGTGTAGGCAATAAAAAATAAATGTAATCCTAAAATAAATGAAATAATTCTTGTCTGAACACCAACCAAAAGCATAATGGCAGCAATAATTTCAAACCATCCATTTAGAGTAACTAACATTTCACCAGGAATGGGAAGATACCCTATCCACTCGGGTAAATATGATAACCACATTTGAGGATATAAAAGTTGCATCACTCCAAACCATGCAAATAAAATAACATATCCAAATCTAAGTAATTTTAGAGAATTTTGATTCATAATATATTTATTAATTTAATTGCCCAATTTTTAATAGACCAAGTGAAGCTTGCGCTTTTTTATTGCTACCATGTTGATTAGTAAAAAAAGTAGTACCATCAATTCCACAAAGTTTAGTAATCTTACTTACCCCACCTGGGTGTTGTGATACAAAACTTGTAAGATCATATACACTACCATTAATAGCAGTCCAACAATCAATTTTACTATTGTGCTCAGCAACTGTTTGTAAAGTAAAAATATTTTTTTTAGGGCTTGTAGAAGGTTTTACAACTTGTTTAACAACAGGTTCAGAAATAGCTGTTTCTTGTATAACATCTTTATTTTCTGTAATTTCTTCACTTTCTTGTGTTTCACTTTTTTCATCACCCTCTTCTAAAATTTCTTCTATCTCTTCTTCTCCATTTTCTTCTTTTTTTACCTCTTGATTACTATCATCATTTTCTATTACTTCTATATTTTCAAGATCCATTATTGGTCTTTTGGCATATACAATATAGCCACTACCTATAACAAAGATAGCTCCTAATATTAGTGTAATAAGTGTTTTTTTAGTCATAAATGTTTTATATTTTAAATTTATTCTAAATACATAATAACATATTCTAAACTATTTTGATGAAATTTAACAGAGCAATCTTCAAAACCTATAGAAATATCAGCATTTATTTTTTTATTAATTGCTTTTTCACTAAATTTTATTTCTCTATATTTTTGTTTAAACTTATCAAAACTTATATCTATTACAAATTCAACATGTTCAAAACCTTCTTTATAAAAAACATTTGGTTTTGGTGAAGGCAACTCTATAACCCAAATTTTTCTTTCTTTATAAACAATCGGGTTATTTAATTTATAACTAGAAATTAATCTTCCATTTATCATTTTTTCTGATAATAAATCACCAAGTTTGATTAATTCTTTTTTAAAAAAATCATATCGTTCTACTGTCTCTACCCGATAACAAATATGATCTAACTCATAATTAGTTACATCTAAATTTATATTATCTAAATTTTTAAATATTTTTGTGAGAAATTTTGTTGGGTTTGGGAGAAGCATGTTTGTTTTTTTATATTTATAATCCAAATCCAATAAACATAAGGTAACCTCCACCGATAGCCCACAACAAACCTCCAAATTTGATAATGCCTAGAGAAAGGACTTTGTTTGATAGTTTTTTAAAGACTTGAGGTACAAGAGCAATAAAAGCACCTTTAAACAAAATAGCAACACCAATAATACTAATAAGAATTTCGGCTAAAGACCCCCATAAGAAATGTTTTGTAACTAATGCTGAACCAGCAACAATCAATATCATAGTTGCTAGCATTACAGAAAATGATTCTATCTCAAAGTTTTTGTAAATTTTATAATAATATTTTGGATTAATAAGAATACCTAATCCTATTAGAGCTAACATAGGACCAATAACCTTTGCGAGAAATAGAGTTGTAGGGTTCATATAGTTAAAATATTATTAAATTATCTTTTATGTTTTTTGTTTGATTTTTTTATAACATCTCCCTTTAAAAGAAGTAAACAAAATGCTCCAGCTAAAGTAAATAATCCAATTAAAACAAAAAGTGTATCAAAACCAAACTTTTGAACTAAAAAACCACCAAGCGCTGCAGTAAAGGCCATTCCCATTCCAAGTAAAACATCATATAAACTCCATTCAAAAGCTTCTTTTCCGTTATCTACATGTTTAGTAAAAATGCTATACCAACCAGGAAATGCTAAAGCGGCCCCTACACCCATAAGAGCTTGCAGCACATAGATATGAAAAACACTATCAATATATATATAAAGAAAATATACTACGGCTGTCAATACTGTTCCGATAAAAGCAGTATATAAATCATATCGTTCATCTTTAGCCTTATCTATATAAGCACCAACAGGAATTTCAAAAATAGACTTTGTAATTAAATAGATAGCAGCCGCAATTCCAACAACTTCAATAGAATCACCAATTTTTTCTACAACAAAAATTGCAAAAATTGGAGCTAAAAGTTGATTAGATGACCAAATTAAAAAATCAGATAATATTAATATTTTTATTATAAAATTAACATTATATTGACGAATGGATTTAGCAATTATTCTGTGATACATATATTTTACTTAATATAATTTTTTGGAGGTTTTGGAAAAAATACACTAGTCTTTCTTATATATTCAGCATACTTTGGATTCTCTACCATTTTCTTTTCAAGCATTGGAACGCCTGAAACTTTTAATATCAAAAAAGTAATTGTTAGAGGTCCAATTATTCCAATCAGGCCCATAGGAACAGGCAAGGCTACTAAAAATATACCCCACCATTGCACTACTTCTCCAAAATAATTTGGGTGACGTGTATATTTCCATAAGCCATGTTCCATAACCTTTCCTTTATTTTTAGGATTTTTTAAAAACCTAGACAATTGTAAATCACCAACTGACTCAAAATAAAAACCAAACAACCAAACAGCAAGACCAAAAAAATCAAAAATGCCCAGTGCTCCGCCTCGAGTAACATTAACAACTACCACGGGGCTAACTACCAATAAAAGTAAAAAACCCTGTAGTATAAAAACTTGTAGATAAGATCGCACAAAAAACCATTTTCCCCATTCTTCTCTCCATTTCTTATACCTATAATCTTCTTTCTTTCCACTATTTCTAGTGTATATGTGATATGACAAACGCATAGCCCAGATAACCACAAGTAAAGTAACTAATGCTCCTCGATCTAAAGTAATACCATTTTTTACAAATGAAACTACTGCTACTAATAAAAATCCTAACCCCCAAGCTATATCAGCTACATCATTTCTCTTTTTTCTAAGAGCAAGCAAAAACCATGCTGTCATATAGAAAAAAATAACTATGCCTAAAAAAATATAATTTTCAAAAATTAAATTCATATAATTAAGAAAAATATTTTGTAAGCGAAACTGAAATTAGTGCAACAGTACCTGTTAACATTGATCCCCACAATAAATCAACAAGGGTAACGATTATTGGCCAATCCTTTAGAGTGGCGTGGTTAGTCAAATCATATGTTCCATACGCAACCAATCCAAACAAAGCACCAAGTAAAAAAACTTTTAATAATGAATTACCTGTTTTCAATGATGGTAAAATCACAAATACTACTAGCCCAAGAGCATAGATAAGATAAAAAACAACTACAGGACCAAGCTTAGCTGTTTGAGCCATTAGATTACCCAACCTAGCCTTATAAAAACGCTGAGACATAGTAAACAGCCAAACCTCATCAATCATGAGCATTGATATAATTGAGGTCAAATATGCCAATAGATAAATCTTCATATTATAGAAATAAATAAATTAAACTAGGTAAGAGTATTTACCCATTGTAACACAAAAATGCACCAAATAAATATAGATTCAAAAAAAATTATTTCCAATTTAAATATGTAATTGCAATCTGAACAGTAGTCGCAAATAAAACCCAAGCAACATACGGAATATTAATATACGTGATCCAACGTGCATGTGGCCAAATAGCAACAAGAGCCCAAATTAATGTTACAGCAACAAGTAAAATATCTAAAGATGCAAGTAAATTATTTTTTAAACCAAATTGTATTGGAGAAAAAATAAGATTAAAAAATAAATTTAACAAAAAAGGCAGAGCTACAATAAAAGGGATTTCTTTGTTCCAAAACATTAAAAATACTTTTCCAAAAGAAACAGCAATTAAAATGTATAGAAATGTCCAAGCTGGACCAAACACCCAAGATGGCGGTGCCCAAGATGGTTTTATTAATTTAGTGTATTCTTGAAAGCTATTCATAAAGAAAAAAATTAGTTTAAATTATCTTTTTTATTATTATAACAAAAAAACCACCACAATGGCGATTTTTTTGTTTTGCTATACCTTCGCCAAAGCTACGGCAGACGATACAGAAGATGGTGAATGTCAGGACTATTTTAAAACATGAAAGACATGTTTATTCAAAAATTATATAATAAAAAAAACACCTTTGTAAGATAAATTGTTTCACCCTACCTAGTACTAATGACTAGGTAGGGTGTGCCTCCTTTTTTTGGTCAGGAGTGACCATCTGTGGCGCCAAACGACCAAGGGGAAAAGAAACAAGTTTCAAGAGCCCAAAGTACAGAGCGCCTACTTGGGACGTAGGACGTGACACCCTCTGTTCCAGCTGCCATCGATGGCAGCTCGACTAACCCAAGAGCATCCGTTCCAATAGACGAAGTAGAAACACTTGGGGTCGCCAGGGTAGTGCCAGTTAGTGAAAACAAACGCGACTTTACCTCGCAGCTCGACAGGGATGTCGGCTTGGTATTTTAGCAGGTATGAGGCGTCATCCTTACTGTTTGTGGCGTTCAGCTTTTTCGCCCGATCGACCATCTTGTCGCTGTCGACGTGCTTCTCATCTCCTTGCAGGAGGCTGAGAATGTCAAAGAAGCGAAGCCCGACCCTCATTTCGGTCAAGCTGACCTTCGCGAGTTGAGTGCAGAACGCCTTCACCTTGTCAGTGTTGTCAGAGCTGATCAACATAGCGAACAGCTCCTCTCCCAACTGCTTCTGCAGATGATCCAAACTACCAAAGACGCTCATGGCTCCTCTCCTTACCCTTTTTGGAAAAGGGCTAACTCCTCGTCGATAAACAACAAAGAGGAAAACCAATACTTTTTAGGTCTTCTCTGTGTATACTTTTATTTAAAAATACACAGAGAAGACCTAAAATAGACTGTTGTTTAAATTATTCTAACAAAAAAATATAACATAAAATTAGGACCTTGTCAAGTACTTACATGTTGATACAAAAGTTCGAACTCCACACCCCTCTCCCCCTTTTTTCATAATAAAATACCACTAAATTTAGTGGTATTTTCAAATGCAGGCGCGGTAGGAATACTCACGTTGCTTCGCTCCCAATAAGGGCTTCTGCCCCTCTTGTCCTCACTCCGTTCGGTCACCTCCCGCATGTAAGGGGTGCCACCCCTTACCATCCCCCGTTCGATTCTTCTTCAGCGTCCAGAAATAAAAAAAGACCAGATAAAAGTCTGTTCTTTTTTTATTGCAGGCGCGGTAGGAATCGAACCCACGCAAGAGGTGTTGGAGACCCCTGTACTGCCACTATACGACGCGCCCATTGTTTCGCTCTTCAACGAAAGCAATAATACCTAAAATATCAAATTAAATCAAGCTTACTTGTTAGTAGAATCTGATTTTTGTTTGATAACAAGATACATCATATAAATAAATACCCCAGACATTACAAATGGAATATTAAATGGTAACACATGATTTACTAGATAAGAAAGAGTAAATGCGTACATTCCAACAATATATAGTTCTTTATATGTCCAAGCAATCTTCATTTTTTTAGAAACAAGTAACATGATTGCACTGATAACTGCAATGTATAGTAATTGAAAGATTGTTCCAAAGATAAACAATACTAGTGTTAAAATTATACCAAGAGTAAATATTCCTTTTGGTGATAAAAAGCTATCAAAACGATCTACTAATAATTTTACTAAGTTTTTTCCTTTTAATTCTTGATCAAAATCATCTGTACTTACTGATTGTACTAATCCTGCAGATTTTTCATAAATATCAATATTTTTTTGAGAAATAATGATCATGTCATTATTATATGTTTTTCTAAGTTCTTGTACATTAATTTCAGCATCTGGTCTTACATCTACATAAATAGCTCCTCCTTCACGCTCATCATTTAATTCTGTACTAACAGCAAAACTATATGGCATCTCTACCCCTTTTACCTCAAAACCATCATCTGTAATTTGTAAACTAAAATCTTTAGTATCTTGTTTTAGATTTTCATATACATTAACAAGTGGTTTATACCCTATTCCAATTAAAACACTAGAAGCAATAATGCTTCCTGTAAGCATTAAAAATAAAAAATAACGACCAGCTTGATCTAGTTTATTTCTTTGTTTGTAAATAAATTGTGGATCAGTGATACTCTTTGCAATATAGCCAAAGTATTGTTTTAGTTTTTTCATATTTTCTTATTTATTTCTACCACCCACCCGTCATTCTGACCCGCCATAGTTGGGCGGGGAAGAATCTCCAGGATAATTAGTAAGTCCAACATAATGTTATATTTGTTGAAGGTGCTCTGAGGTCTATAAAGCAGCTGTCAAACATCTTTTACAGATCCCTCCACTCCGGTCGGAATGACGACGCAAAGGTTTACTTGGTCTGTCTTTACTTTGTTTCGCCAGATAAACAAGACAGAATAGACATGACGAAAGTGATTTATTTTTCTTACATCTAAATTATCATGTTTTATCTAGAATTTCAATAGCAAACAACTTGTTTTTATACTAAATCTCTGCTAATCTACTCTCATTATGATTATTTCACAAGATTCTATAAACCAATTGCAAACAATTATTTCGTTTGCACTTATTTCTGCAGCAGTGTCATTTTTATGGGCACCGCTCTTGATTAAGTTTTTATACAAATACAAAATCGTTAGAAACAGTAAATATGATGCAACACTAGCAATGGGAGGTCGTACTAGTAAATATGGTGTTCCTATTATGGGTGGATTATTAGTAATTATTACTGTTGCACTTATTACAATGTTATTTAACTGGGAACGTAAGTTTACCTGGGTCCCTATTGGAGTAATGTTACTTGCTTCTATATTAGGTGGAGTAGATGATATTTTAAATAATGTATACAAAAAGAAAAGAGGAAACAGAAAACTTTCTCAAGTATTAAGATTAATCAAAGTACATAAAGATTTTAAAATGCGTCTTTGGTATATGTTAACTTTACCTTGGGCCGCATTTAAAAGAACGTCAATGTGGCTTGGTTCTCACCCAGGAAGTGGATTACATGTACACGAAAGATTAGTATTTCAATTTTCTGCTGGTGCGATTACAGCATGGTGGATTTTTACAAAATTAGGAGAAAGTTGGCAAACAATTGTTATTCCATTTATTGGTAGCATTCATTTTGGTTGGCTTATCATTCCTATTATTATCTTTTTTGTGATGTTTACTGCAAACGCAGTTAACGTAGCAGATGGAATGGACGGGCTTGCTGGCGGTGCACTTATTACAACATTTAGCGCACTGACTTTATTAAGTTGGTTAAATGGTTATAATGAAATCGCAATTTTAAATGCAACAACTACTGGTGCACTTATTACATATACTTACTTTAATATTAAACCTGCTCGTTTTCAGATGGGTGACGTTGGCTCACTTGGGCTTGGTGCGCTGCTTGCGATTAATACAATGGCGATAAATCAAATGATATTACTTCCACTTTTAGGTTTTATCTTTTATATAGAACTGTTAAGCGTTATCATTCAAATAACAAGTCGCACTCTACTCGGTCGCCGCGTTTTCAAAATGGCACCTCTTCATCACCACTTTGAACTTAGAGGTTGGAGCGAAGAAAAAACAGTAATGCGCTTCTGGATCATTCACGCAGGAATGGTATTGGTTGGTGTTTGGGTAGCGATTATTTAGTTTACTAGCCCCGCCACGGCGGGGAGAGGACGCGCCCCGCCGTGGCGGGGGCTGGTGAGGTCTTACGAAGAGGGTAAAAGAAATATTATTCCCCCTTTGTCATTCTGAGCGAAGTCGAAGAATCTCCAGAATAGTATAAAAGTCCAATATAAGTTAAGTTTCTTGAAGCAAAAGTATAAAGCCAAAGTCAAACATCTTTTACAGATCCCTCCACTTCGCTACGCTCCGGTCGGAATGACGACGCGGAGGTTTACTTGGTCTGTCTTTACTTTGTTTCGCCAGATAAACAAGACAAGTCGGAATGACGACATGAGAAAATAAATATCTATGTACCTCGCATATAACAAAAAAACTATAGAAACAGATGATCAAGATCTGATTACAGAGCAATATAATAATGGCTTTGTTTTTACTCGTGAAAATCTAGGTACAATGGATCAAACAAGATCAATAAGAATTGACTTAGAAAAGTTTGAGTTATCTAGTGAAAATAAAAGAATTTTAAGAAAAACAGAAGACTTAGTTTTAGAAACACTACCAATTCCCTATTCTGATTATCATTGGAGTATCGGGAAACTTGCTAAAGATTTTTATGATACTAAGTTCTCAAAAAATATATTTAGTGCAAATAAAGTAAAACAAGTTCTTACTAATAATCTACAAGGTGAATCGCGAAGCGAGAGAGGGTGCCCTGGGGTAGAATCTAATTTTAATTTATTATTAAGCTATAAATTAGAAAATAAACAAGTTGGTTACAGCATTTGTTATAAAAATAAAACACTAATACATTACTCTTATCCTTTTTATGATTTAGAATCAGATAAAAATACAGGAATGGGAATGATGTTAAAAGCAATTAATTTTGCAAAAAGTTCTGGAGTAAAATATATTTATCTTGGTTCTGCGCAAAGATCTAGCGATATTTATAAATTGCAGTTTAAAGGTTTAGAGTGGTTTGATAATGATGAAAATAAATTTAGTAGTGATCAAGATAAGTTAAAAAACATACTTAAACAAATATAACACCCCATTTGTCATCTCGAGCATGCCACGCTGTAAAGCGTGGACTGACGAGAGATCTACCTTCGAAACAACTTGATAATTAAGTAGCTATAGTCTAAGCTGTAGAATCCCTATATAATCTAAGCCATAGCGTAGAGATTAATATCCATCTTGTGCAGATCTCTCGTCAGTTCTATCTGCGATAGACATGCTCGAGATGACAAAGAGAGAAAACACTTTATACAAAATTATTATGAAAAAACACATACATTTTATAGGAATCTGTGGGGTTGCGATGAGCGCGCTTGCAATTGCCTTTCACAAAAGAGGATTTAAAGTTACAGGAAGTGATAAAGGATTTTATCCACCTGTTTCTACAAATTTACAAAAAAATGATATTACCTTTTACCCTGGTTGGCATGTAGATAAAATGTGTCGCCGTCCTTTGGACTCTGCCACACAAGTTTTAGATAAAGAAAATTTAGAAAATAACACAGACTACTGTCCTGATTTAGTAGTTGTAGGAAATGTAGCAAGTAGCACAAATCCTGAGTGGCTTTTTGTGCAAGAACATAATATTAAACATTATAGTTACCCTGAAGTAGTAGCAGAATTTCTGATTAAACAAAATAGTATTGTTTGCGCCGGGACTTATGGTAAATCTACAACGTCTACACTAATGACATGGATTATGTCTGTTGCTGGTAAAGACCCAAATTACATGATTGGTGGAATTCCACAAAATGATTTAGAACCAGCAAAACTTACTGATAGTGATTGGAGTATTATTGAAGGTGATGAATATAAAAGTGCACGATGGGATATGAGACCAAAATTTGCACACTACTCTCCTACTCACCTACTGCTTACTGCTGTTAAATGGGACCACGCTGATATTTACCCAACAGAAAAGTTATATATAGAAACATTTAGAAAATTAGCAAATCAAAATAAAGACAATCTATTTATTATTTCTGATCAAGCTAAAAAAGCACTAAATATAGATTTTGGAATTAGTTATGGCCCAGAAAATTCTAATTCTGACTATATTTATAAAAATATTAGTTTATCTAAAACTGGAATTAATTTTGAAATTTCTCACAAAAATAATATCTATAAAATTAACAGCTCAAGTTTAGGTAAATACATGGCAGATAATATTACTGCGTGTTTTGCTATGGCTGATCAAATTGGTTTAGATAAAGAAATTATTATTAATGCGATAGCAAGCTTTAAAAATATAAAGCGAAGATTAGAAAAAAGATTTGATAGCCCGTGTGATATTTATGATGATATCGCTCACTCACCAGAAAAAGTAAAAAGTATTTTAAAAACACTTAAAGAAGTTTACTCAGGAAAAGTAATTGCTATCTTTGAGCCAAATACTGGTAATAGAAAACCCGAAGCAATTCCAGGATATGACAATGCATTTAGTGATGCTGATTTAGTTATTATTCCAAGACTTTCTCTCGTTAAAAAATCTAGTGACCCAAATGACAAGACGCTAGATGGTTTAGAGTTATCAGAAGTAATTAAAAAAACACACACTAATAATAATGTTTTATTTATAGATAATGACGAGAAATTAGTTGAAACTATTAAACAAAATATTACTAGCAAACAAGATGATGTTATTGTCTTTTTAGGTTCTCATGGGTTTAGAGGTATGATCGAGGATGTGAGTAAATAAAAAATCACGCCCACGCATGATTTTTTAGCCATTTAGCAATTTAGCAGTTTAATCTACTTTCCTTCATCAACAATCTCAACACCAACTTCCCCTTTTCCATCTACACCTGTGTTAGTTACCATAAGAGTAATACCACACATATTACATTCTATTACTTGGCCCTCTTCTATATTAGTATAATCTTGTAGATCAATTTTATTTTTACACTCTAGACAAGTTAAGTTCATATAAGTAAAATAGTTATTAGATAGTTAAGCAACTTATTTATAATACAATAGCTATGAAAACACCGCAAACAACATATCCCGAACTAGCAAAAGCTATTGGAGTAAATGAGCTTTATCTTAAACGTGAAGATTTACATCCATATGGTTCTCATAAAGGAAGATCTATTCCTATTATGATTAAAAAATACGCAAAACAAGGAATGCGTAATCTTGTAATTTCTAGTTCTGGAAATGCTGCTCTTGCTGCATTACGCGCAGTGCAACGTCATAATCAAAATAACCCTGGTAAATTAATTACTTTTAAAATTTTTGTTGGTAATCATGTTGATCATCATAAATTAGATAGATTAAACCAAGAGTTAACTGATATTAATATTTCTATAGAGCAACACGAACGCCCTAAGCAACAAGCATTTTTACTTGGTCAACAACCAGGAATAGTTTATTTAAGACAGTCTACTGATGATTTAGCTTTAATTGGTTATGCTGAGCTAGCTCAAGAATTATTAAAAATTCCTGAGTTAAGTGCTGTATTTATTCCAACAAGTTCTGGAACAGCAGCTCAAGCAATTGCAGAAACATTTTTAGATACAAGTTCTCTACCACAAGTACATATTGTACAAACACGCGCCTGTAACCCTATTGCTAAACATTTTGACACTTCTATTCAAGAAGTTGGCCACAGCGCCGCAGGAGCTATTGTAGACCAAGTAGCGCACCGTAAAGAAACAGTTATTAATGTTATAACACAAACATTTGGCTCAGGATGGATTGCAAGTGAAGAAGAAATAGCGCAAGCCGTAGATTTAATAAAAAAACATACCGATATTTCAAATATAACTCCCAATGGCGCACTTGGCGTTGCTGGTCTTTTAAAAGCAATAAAATCAGATAGAACTTATGATGGTGCTGTTTGTTGTATTATTACAGGAAAGTAAAAAACAATTTCAGCCAGAGGCTGATCCGTCCTTTGGCGGAAACAACTAGTAATTAACAAATAATCATGTGAAATCATGATTTTTTTGTTTTTTAAGTAGATATATTGACAAATAGTAATCTTTATGCTAAATTTAGTCGTCGCTCAGATATCCAAATTCCCGTTTCTTTAATTTTATAAATAAAATAAGATTATATTATATATATTGACAAATAATAATAATAATAATGTTAAAAAAAGAAAAAGGATGAGGGTACCTGAGTATTCACATCACCACAACGACAACCAACCCATCGACAAGCCCCGGAGGGCAACATCATGAAGACACGACCACTTTTCTTGATCAACCTTAACTACCCCTGCTACGATCCAAAGTGCACCTACAAAGCAGATTGTTGTACAAAACCCAAACAAGATGCCACTCCTAACGAGTTGGCCAAGCATATGTTTTGCCTCGCACATGGTCAAAATACAGGCCAAAAGTTGTTGAGGATTGAAACCACTATCGGTAAGCTGGCAAGAGTAGCTGGTGGAATGATTCCTTGGCTCAACACCGCTCTCACAATTACTAAGAAGAAGGAGGAGGAAGAAGAAAAGAATGATGGGCCTGATCATGGGTTCCACTGTGGTCACAATGAGTGCAACAAATGGGCAACCAAAAACTTGCCTATCAATCCAAGCTCTGTCACTCCTGAAGGGTTTGCGCGAAGATCTCGCTGTGATGATCATGCTGACATCGATGCATTTGATATCGATCAAACTCTCGATCAGATCCAGAACTCGCTCCCTAAAGGTCAAGACTTCTGGAATGCGTGGGAAGAGCGGAGCAAAAATGCTCCCAAGTTCCACGAGTTCTTCTGTATGAAGTGTGGTAAAAAGGCCACCCACAACCAACCGGTTGATTGTAGCACCATCTTGATTCCAAGGCTCAAGCAGATCACTATTTGCGAGATGCATTCGGACTCTGATGATCAGCCCATTGGCCTTACCATCGCCAACGCGAAACGACTCGCTGGTGGTACCTGGGAAGCGTGGGAAGCTCGACAGCCACAAGATGTTGAAGACAAGCCTAAAGAAACCCGACGTTCGCGTCGGCATCGACCAGGTAATACGAGCAATTAAGGCAAGGCAGCCTAGATAACCGCCACAAACAACTAGACGAACTTTCGTCGCCCATATTAAATTACTTACTACACGGTGTAGAGGGTAAAATAATATGGGTTTCTTTTTTTATTTAGTTAACACCTACTATTGACAAATAAACAAAACTTTGATACACTGCTCTCACTAGTAAACACATATATATATGTCACAAGATAACTTAATGAAGCTTCAATCTGAAGGGGATGAAAATGGAGTTGGCGCAGGTCACCTTATCTATTCTCACAAGAACAAAAAGAAGCTAAGAGAACGTCTACGACTCCGAAAACATAATCCAGTCGCAAGAGTTCACACTTGGTACAAAGAAACCAAATAACAAGAATACTGGCTATGCCAGTTTTTTGTTATTTAATTTTAAATATCAAATTACAAATTTATAATTTTTAATTATTATTTTTAGTAATTCGTAATTAGAAATTGCTAACTTAACATTAAAAACTTGTTTTATCCACATTAGTATTATTGACTAGAGAACGTTTGTTCTCTATAATTAGAGTATCAAACAACAATAATATCCTGTCATATGACTCAACAATTATACTTTAAAAGAAAAGATGCATTGGTAAAATATTACCGTCAAAATCATCAACTCCCAACATACGATGAGCTTGCTGAGCTCTTTGGGGTAAAGTCAAAAGGTTCAATTCACAAATACATTCAAAAATTTGTAGATGATGGACTTCTTGATAAAAGTGATAGTGGAAAACTTATTCCGACGACAAAACTGTACGGATTACGAGTTTTAGGAACAGTTCAAGCTGGCTTCCCTACTGCAGCAGAAGAAGAACTTACAGACACAATGAGTTTAGATCAATTTCTTATACAAAACCCAGATGCAAGTTACTTATTAGAAGTAAATGGAGACTCGATGATAGAAGCTGGAATTGTAGAAGGAGACATGGTAATAGTAGACAGAAGCAAATTACCTAAAAATGGAGATATCGTAGTTGCCTCAGTAGATAATGACTGGACAATGAAATATTACATAAACAGAGGAAATCAAATCATCTTAAGACCAGCAAATAAAAAGTTTACAGATATTTTTCCTGATCAAGAAATGCAAATTGCAGGTGTTGTAACAAGTGTTATCAGAAAATACTAATCTAAATTTTTCTTCCACCAAAGGACGGGCGCAGTAATAATTAAAATAATAAATACAGAACTTAACTACTGTACTAGTTATTTTGATACTCAAAATTTAAAAAAGCTTTTATGGCCTTCCCCGCCTTCTAAGCCTTCATAGCCTTCTATTATATGACAACAAATACAAAAAATAATACAAGAATAATTGCTCACATTGATGCAGATGCTTTCTTTGCAAGTTGCGAACAAGCGCTTCACCCTAAATTTAAAAACAAACCTATAGTAGTAGGAAAAGAACGTGGAATAGTAACAGCATTTAGTTATGACGCAAAAGCATTAGGTATCACACGTGGAATGAGCGTTAGTCAAATACAAAGACAATTTCCACAAGTGACAATAGTTCCTGCTGATTATGAATCTTATAGCTTATTTTCAAAACGAATGTTTTCTATAATGAAAAGATATAGTGACCAAGTAGAAGAATATGGAATTGACGAAGCATTTATTGAACTAACAGGAATGAGAAGAAGTATTGGAATGAGCTACACAAAAATGGCTTACCAAATTAAAAGTGATATAGAAAAAGAACTTGGTATTACTGTTTCTGTAGGGTTAGCCTCAACAAAAGTATTAGCAAAAGCCGCATCAAAATGGAACAAACCCAGTGGTTTTTGCCACATAATTCCAAAGCGTCGCAATGACTATCTTAAAAAATTACCCATTGCAGAAGTTTGGGGTGTAGGAAAAAACACAGCAGGATATATGTATCAACTTGGTATATTTACAGCTTATCAATTTGCAAATAAGTCTATAGGTTTTGTAGAAACACACTTTACTAAACCACACCAAGAAATTTGGAGAGAACTTAATGGAGACGCAACTTACAGATTACAAACAGAAAAAAAACAAAGATATGTTTCTATATCAAAAAGCAGAACATTTACTCCGCAAACAAATGATAGAGAGTTTGTATTTTCACAGTTCGTAAAAAATTTAGAAAATGCATGTATCAAAGCAAGAAACTATAAACTAGCGGCAAGAAAACTAGTGGTCATGATTAAAACTCAAGACTTTGAGATTACAGCTTTGGATGTTTGCTTGTCAAGAGCCTCAGCTTACCCTACTGATATGGTAAAAGTTGCCAGAACACTTTTTGATCAATTATACAAACCCGGAGTTACTTATAGATCTACAGGTGTTATATTAGGAAACTTAATTGAAGACCGAGCAATTCAAGCTACACTATTTGAACAACCACTTACACTAACCAAGATGAAACAAGTATATGCAACAGTTGACTTACTTTCTAAAAAATTTGGAAAACACACTGTACATCTTGGGGCTAGTCAAAAAGCACATAACTATGATGAAGCTAATAATAAAAATAATTCATGGCAAAACAAACAATTATTTTATGGTAGACATGGTCAAGCTCGGTTACGCATTCCGATATTGACCTAACTAATACAACCAATATAATGCTAAGGGTCTTTATAACCCTTTAACACGAAGAATGACCGACTAACAAGTTCGGTTGTTTCTCTTTCTAAGTTCTGCTATTATTGAAGTGAAACATAATTAAAAACCAAGAAGGCTTGGTAGACTAAGAATACCTAGAAAGCTTCATCCTATAATTTTTAGCTTTATAAACATATGATTTTTGAAACGTTAGAACATAAATAGATAAGTAGTAATTAATTAAAAAAATTATTATTTATTAATATATAAGAATTTATGAATTTACTAGAACTTGATCCAGAGATTTCTGGACTTATTACACAAGAAATAACTAGACAAGCAACTGGCCTTGAAATGATTCCATCAGAAAATCACACTTCTGGCGCAGTACTTGAAGCACTAGGTTCACGACTTACAGATAAATATAGTGAAGGCTACCCAGGAATGAGATATTATGGTGGTTGTGAAATTGTTGATCAAGTAGAAAATATTGCTCGTGACAGAGCTAAACAACTCTTTGGAGCAAACTATGCCAATGTTCAACCACATTCAGGTTCTCCGGCTAATTTAGCGGTATATTTTGCACTATTAAACCCAGGTGACACAGTGATGGGACTTAAGCTTTTTCATGGTGGTCATATGACCCACGGATTAAAAGTAAATTTCTCAGGAACACTATATAACAGTGTGCAATATGGATGTGACCAAAACGGATTTATCGATATAGACGAAATGTGGAAAGTAGCAAAAGAACATAACCCAAAAATGATTATCGGTGGTGGTAGCGCGTACTCACAAATTTATGAATGGGAAAAATATAAAGAAGTGGCTGACTCAGTTGGAGCTTTCTTTTTAGCTGATATGAGTCACGTTGCCGGTCTTGTTGCTGGTGGTATGCACCCTAACCCAGTTGGTATTGCTGACGTTGTGACAACTACTACACATAAAACACTAAGAGGTCCACGTGGGGCAATGATTTTAGCAAATGGAAACCCGTCTACACCACTAAAAAAAGTAGAAAGATCAAAAGAAAATATTCCTACTCTTGTTGATCGCGCAGTAATTCCTGGATTACAAGGTGGACCACACAATCATCAAACAGCAGCAATTGCAGTAGCACTTAAAGAAGCCATGCAACCAGAATTTAAACTATATGCACAGCAAGTTGTAAAAAATGCAAAAGTGCTAGCTGAAGCATTATTAAGTAAAGGATTTACTCTTGTAACAGGAGGAACAGAAACACATCTTTTACTTATTGATATGACCAATAAAAATATTAGTGGTGGTCAAGCAGAAAAAGCATTAGGTAAAGCAGGAATTACAGTAAATAAAAATACTATTCCTCATGACCCAAGAAAACCTTTTGACCCATCAGGAGTAAGACTTGGTACACCCGCAATTACAACTAGAGGAATGAAAGAAGGTGAAATGAAAACTATTGCAGAGTATATTGACAGAGCTATAAGTAACAGTGAAAGCGATAAGATTTTAGAGCAAATTCATCAAGAAGTACAACAACTTTGTTTAAGCTTCCCTCTCCCTAAATAGCCCCAAATAATAGACCAAATAAATTATGATTCATCATATACAAAATGAACAAGAGATGCTTGATTTTGCAAAAAAATATGCAAAGTCTCTAAATGGTGGAGATGTGGTATTACTCTCAGGAAATTTAGGAGCAGGAAAAACAACATTTACAAAAGGTGTAGCACTTGGGCTTGGAATTTTTGACGATATAACAAGCCCAACATTTACTATCATGCAAATATACCCTGTACCAGTAAATGATAATTTAAATATTAAACAACTTGTTCATATTGATACTTATAGAGTTCATGATGAAGAAGATTTGATAAACATCGGTGTTCAAGATTATATTGGTGATAAAAATAGCATCACTATTATAGAATGGCCAGATAAGCTCAAAGAATTAATAGGAAATGTTAATCTTAAAAAAGTAGAAATTTTACATAAAAAAAATAAAATAGGAAGGTCTATTGTATTAAGTTAATATAAAATAAAAAAATAAGCTTCATGCTTATTTTTTTATTTTTGTTTTTGATTTAATTTTTAAACTAGTCTTTTTTATTTTTAATTTTTTGGCAAAAAAATCTAAATGCGGATCTTTATCTTTTTCATACCATAACATATAAATTTTTAAACTAGTCCACTGTAAAATTCTTGTTGTTAAATTTTTTTTATTCCAATATTTTATTTCAAATTTTTTAGACTTTATAATCCATTCATCTAAAATAGTTAAAATAATCTTAACTGTTTTTTTATCATTTATTTTTACGTTTGCCTCATAATTATTATATAGACTTGAAGGCTCAAAATTTGAACTTCCTACCATAGCTAAATTACCGTCGACGACAAAACCTTTTCCATGCATCATTTTGTCTGTTAAATGTATATTTACTCCAAATTTACTTAATAATGAGAAAATAGCATATGCAACATAAGTGGCAATTCTTACATCACTTCTAAAAGGAACTAATAAATCTATTCTCACTCCCCTTTTTTTAGCATTCCACAATGCGATTAACATTTTTTTATCAGGAAAGTAATATGGTGAAAAAATAATAATTCTTTCTCTAGCTTTTAACAAAGCCTGCATATATGCATGTCTTGCACGAGAATATTTTTTCTTTCGTTGCTCGTCATATAAAAATTCTACTAAGTCAGACTTAACTCGTTTTTTATATTTAATCAAATGTTTAACATCTTTTTTATCTCCACCAGAGATAATATACATTTTAGCAAAAGATCTAAGTAAAGAATGTACTGATTTTCCATGAATTTCAACATGAAGATCAAGCCAATCTTTCATGCGAGCATCAAGATTAACACCACCAATAAACCCTATTTTTTCGTCTATTACTAATATTTTGCGATGAGTTCTAATAAATAGTCTTTTAAGTAAACCTCTGTATTTCTTTTTTCTTTCATTAAAAAATATAACTTTTATACCTGATTTTTGTAATGATGATATTCTTTTTTTACTAATTCCAAACCAAGAACCTAAGCTATCAAAAACTATTTTAATCTCAACTCCTTTTTTACTTTTTTCTTCTAAGAGATCAAAAAAGACTGCACCTTCTTTATCATCTACTGCAATATAAGATTCCCAGTAGATTGATTTTTGTGCAGCCTTAATTTTACTTAGCATTGCATTCCAAGCTTCTTTTGACGTCTGATAAACAAAAATCTGATGTTTTGCTTGGTTTACTTGATTCATGAGATTGTAATTAACTAATTACGGTACCAGTAAATTTTTTGTTAGATAAAGCGTTTGAAACAGTTTTTAAATCTGTTCCATTTAAAATAGAAACTTTTAGCTTTAATTTTGTTGCGAGTAAAGATGCAATTGGGTCAAATGGGGCGCTTAATCCAGGGTCCCATTCTGTTCCTACAATTTTTTGAAATTCTGACCAACTAATATCAGTAATTTTTTTAGCATCTTTATATTTATTTGGATCTTTATCAAATACATAGTCTATATTTGATAAATTAAATACTTGTTTTGCTTTATATGTTTTTGCAAGTAAAACAGCATCTTTATCAGTACTACAACCAGGTTTATAACCAGCCGCAATAATAAGTGATTTAGATGTTTTTACTTTTACATTTGGGTTAGTAATTACATCTTTATGTGCAATATCTTTAAACAAAGATTTAACAAATTGCGCATTATAAATAGTAGTATAAATTCCAATCCAATCTAAATCTTGACTTGATTGATTAGTTACTGCTTTAGCTGCTTCTTGATAAGTTCTACATGTTGCTCCTCCTCCGATAACGATGATAAATCGTTCACCCTTTTCTATTCTTTCAATTATTAGTTTTCTAAATTTTTTTAAAAATTTAATATCAAACCCTGTCTTAGGAATAATAATTGAACCACCTACAGATAAAATCTTCCAATCTTTTTTCATAATCAATCCTTTGCTTTAATTTTCTAAAAGGCCATTTAATAGCCAGCTAATAATACTATATAATAATGCACCTACTACGGCTGACCAAAAGCTCGCTACGTCAAAACCTTTGACGATAGTACTTACTAGCCAAAACATAAATCCATTAATAACAAATGTGAATAGTCCCAGTGTAAGCACATTTAGAGGTAATGTCAAGAGTAATATCAAGGGTTTAATAAATAAATTAACTAGCCCTAAGATTAATATCGCAATTAGAGCCGCATAAAAGTTTCCTATAATTATACCTGGGTATAAAAATGCCACTAAAAATAAAATTGCTGCGTTTATTATCCATTTAAAAATCATAGTTTTCAAAATTAACAATTAGCAATTAACAACTAACATATAAATATATTATTTTTATGTTTTACTAATTGTTAATTGCTAGTTGTTAGTTGTTTTAATCTGGTAATAGTATACTTTCGTTTTTAATAACTATCAAGCTGTCTTTTTGTAAACCTAAAATTACTTTATCAATTCTCTCTTTATCAAAATTTTTAAACAAATTTATTATATCTTTTATTAATATCTCATCACGGTCTCTTAACTCATCAATAATCTTTCCTCTAATAAACCTATCTGTTTTTTTAAACGGTATAATTTTTTTTGCTTTATTTTTTTGTGCTTTTTGAGAACTAATATAGTTTTCATCTAAAATTTTAGGATAAGCTAAGCAATTCTTTTTTAATGGGCAAACTTCACAAGTAGGTTTTTGTGTTTTACAAACTAGTGAGCCAAAATCCATTAAGGCTTGATTAAAATCATAAGCGTGTTTTTTTGGCAAAATTTGTTCTGCTAATACTAATAACTCTTTATCTTTTTTTATTTCTAATCCAAAAAAAATTCTTTGATAAAACCTTCTATGATTAGTATCCATCATTGGGACAGGCTGTTTAAAAGCAAAAGAAAGTACAGCTCTAGCTGTGTAATCTCCAATTCCAGGTAAGCTAATTAATGTTTTTATGTCTTGAGGAAACTTACCTTTATGATTAGTCACAATTGCTTGTGCTGTTTTTTGTAAAAATAAAGCTCTTCTATTATATCCAAGCCCTTTCCAAGTTTTAATTACATCACCAAAACTAGCCAAAGCAAGACTTTCTAAATTAGGAAAGTTTGTTAAAAATTCTCTATATTTAATTAATACTCTATTAACCTGTGTTTGCTGTAACATGATTTCACTAACCAAAATTTTATATGGATCGTGATTTTGTCGCCAAGGTAAAATTCTCTGATTAATTTTATACCAGTCTAACAATTTTTTATTTACGCTTCTTTTTTTCTTTTTCAATTTTTCCTTCATACAATTTCTTTCCGTATAGTGCCATTACAATAAAAATAAATATAGCACCACCAAATATTGCAAGCTGTTTAGGATCAAATTTTTGTGCTACTAAGGGTTTTTTATCTTTATCATCTAATATTCCGTCTCCGTCGGTATCTGCTTTTAATGGGTCGGTTCCATTTTCAAATTCTGTTCCATCTGATATTCCATCATTATCACTATCTGATTTTAATGGATCAGTTCCTAATACTAATTCTTTTTGATCACTTAATCCATCATTATCATCATCAGTATCTACATTGTTTCCTATTCCATCTAAATCAGTATCGCGGGCTTCTTTATTATCTAACGGAAATAAATCTTCTAAATCATCAACTCCATCGCCATCAGTATCGGCATTACGTGGATCTGTTCCACGTTTTTGTTCTTCACCATCATTAATACCATCTCCGTCAGTGTCTGCGCTAAGTGGATTTGTCTTAATATCTAACTCAATATTATCATTAATACCATCACCATCAGTATCAGCTAAAATTAAACTTGTTCCTAATTTTAATTCTTGGCTATCTAAAATACCATCACCATCAGTATCACTAGAAATTAAACTAGAACCCAGTTCTTTTTCTTTTCCATCACTAATTCCATCTTTGTCACTATCTTCGCTTAGTGGATTACTTCCTAGTTTTGCTTCTTCTTTATCACTTACTCCATCATTATCATCATCGGGGTCAGTATTATCACCAATACCATCTTTATCAACATCAGCCCACTCAAGTTTATTTGCAGGATATAAATCTAAATTATCTTTATAACCATCACCATCAGTGTCAGATTTAGTTGGGTCTAATCCTTGTTTAACTTCATCGCCATCACTAATAGTATCTTTGTCAGTATCAACAACTTTACTATTTGTTTTATATATTTCTTCATCAACATCACTTAAGCCATCATTATCATCATCATCATCTAACTTATCTCCAATATCATCGCTATCAGTATCTATATCTATATCAATAGTTACACCTCTGTCTATAGTTTTTACATCACTATCGCTAATATTTTTAGTTTCACCTTCATCAACAACTATAATATTTGCTAGTCTGACTGATAAACTAATTTCTCCTTGGGGCAATATATATGAAACAGCCGCTTGTGTTGCACCTTCATAAGGAAGATTAGATAGTTTTTTTATTCCAATTATTTTATTTCCATTTAAAAATTGCACATCAGCAGACATGCTATCAAACTGATTATTTACGACTACGGTATACACCTTTACTTGGTCTCCTGCAAAATGTTCTCCTTTAGTTAACCAAATATTTTGATTAACTAAAAAATCAAAATTTTGCGCATATGTTACCTGCGCAAATAATAAACTAATTAAAATTAATAAATAAATTATTTTATTCTTCATGTCTATATAATAGCAATTTTATATATCTATTACTAGTGTTCAGTTCTTATAAAATATTCTGATTTATTTATATCTGCATAAATAGTCCCTTGCAGATCTGTTCTAAAAATATCTATATAAAAACTACTTAATCTATCTAGTATTTTTTGTGTAGGGTGATGATAACTATTATCTAATCCAGCAGAAATTATTCCAACTTCTGGGCTAGTAACTTCTAAGAAAGGTTCTATGCTAGAAGTATTACTTCCATGATGCCCTATTTTTAAAATTTCTACATCTAAATTATATCCATACTTATCTACTAACTTTTGCTCAGCTTCTTTTTCTGCGTCTCCTGTTAATAATACATCTTGGTCACCGTAACTAATCATGATAACTATACTTGAATCATTACTTTTTACTTTTTCTAAACTATTTTTATCAAAATCATTTAGATATTTTACTTGTACGTCACCAATATTCCATTGCTCGGGACTATATATTTCTGTATATAGTCCTAATTCTAATTTTCCTTCTTTTTCTAGTTTTTCTTCTTCTATCGTCAATAAAAATTCTTCAAAAAAACTTCCTTCTTTTTGTTTTCCTGTATAAATAATTTCTTTAACCTCATAATTTTTTAATACATCTATGCAACCTCCATAATGGTCATAATCAGGATGTGTAATAACAAGATAATCTATAGTCTTATCAAAAAAATCCATTTCATCTCCTAGTTTTTCTAATACTCCACTATTTTTGCTACAGTCTATTAACATTTGTTGCCCTGTAGGAAATGTTATAAACGTTGCATCGCCCTGCCCAATATCTAAAAAAGCTATTTCTAAAACCTCTCTACTTTGCTCTGCTTGTGTTTTTTTTGAAACAGGCAAAAAAGTAAAAATAAATAACAAAATAATACCTAAGAAAAAAAATCCATATAATTTTTCAAAACTATTCATAATATATACAACTAACAATTAACAAATCATATTTCTCATGTCGTCATTCCGACCGGAGTGGAGGGATCTGTAAAAGATGTTTGACTTTGGCTTTATACTTTTGCTTCAAAGAGCTTAATATTATATTGGACTTACTAATTATTCTGGAGATTCTTCGACTGCGCTCAGAATGACGAGAGGGGTTATTTTTTTGTTACTTTTATAAAAAACATACCCAAACATTATTGCATAAATTATATACATGGTAAACATAGAAATACTTGCATCATATGACGCAAAATCTAATTTAGCTAAAATTCTTACAATAAAAACTATATAACCCATCATAAGCCAACTAACATAACTAAATAGCAAGGCAACTTGAGGTAATATTATTGATAAAGCAAGCGTAATAAACCCACAAAACATAATAAAAGGAATAATCCATAACACTAATAAATTAGTAGGAATAGCAACAATAGAAATTTTTTTAAACTGAAATAAAATTAATGGCAAGGTAACTAGAGTCGCACTAAAAGTTGTTTGTGCTGACTCTCTAATAGATAAAAACTCGGGCATCCAAGATAATGCTTTGTCAAAATGTGGATTTAAATAAATTAAACCAACCGTCGACAAAAAAGAAAGTTGAAATCCGGCGTCCCACATGAGTACATATGGATTTTGAATTGTCATGACTACTGCGCTCAGGAGTAGTGTATTAAAAATACTCGATTTTCTACCCAAATGCTTGGCTAATAATACAATCACACCCATTATGGCAGCTCGCACAACTGAGGCGCTTAAACCGGCAAATATCGTAAATAATATTATAAAAATAATTACAATATAAAAACCTCGCTTTCTTCCAATTCTTAAAGAAATTAATAGTGGTTGAATTATAGAAACTAGTACTGTAATGTTATATCCTGATATAGCAACTATATGTGTTACTCCAGTTACACTAAAATCATGATTTAAAGTTCCTAGCCCCCCTCTATAGCCATATAACAAACCGGCCATAAAACTTGCATAGGGCTCATGCCAAATTTTGTTTACGCGCGCTGCAACTTTTTGCTTTGCAAAATAAACGCCAGATAGTAATATGTTTTTTTTATTTAATTTATTATTTAAATTTTTATCTAAATATAATCTTGGACTAACACATACTTTATATATTTGTAATCTTGCTAAAAATTTATCATATCTAAAATCTTCTATCGGTTCTGGGTCTACAAATTTTTTACAACTTACGTTTAAAATATCTCCATAATTATATCTAGGGTATAAATTTGATTTTATATAATATCTTCCCTGATTTTCTGATTTTAAAATATATCTTACTCCATCTTGTCTTACATCTGGTTCTCTAACTACTTGAGCGATAAATTTATTTTGTAAATTAATATTTTTATATTTTGGTAACTCAAAAATATTTATTCTTACAAAACCTAATATAAAAAATATTAAGCTAATTAATATGTACTTAGTTATTAAACTTTTTTTAAATATAAGAATTCCCCAACTTAATATTATTAAACAAAAAACTAACCCAAAAATATTAATTGGAATATTATATACAGAACTTATTGCTACACTAAACAAAAAAGAAACGGCATAAAGCTGAAACCGTTTCGATTTTGATATGCCCTCCAACATATGGTTTTTGTTTAATTGTTTTATCTATTAGTTTTTAGACAACTATAGAAACTAATTTGCCTTTTACATAAATAACTTTTTGTGGTTCTTTGTCTTCTAGCCATTTTGTAATTCTTTCGTCGTTTAGTGCTTTGTCTTTTGCTTCGGGCTCACTAATTTCGGCAAATACCTCTATAGTAGCTCTAACTTTTCCATTTACTTGAATAGCAAGCGTAATAGTATCTTCTTTAATTTTTGATTCATCAAACTCAGGCCATGCTTCAAATGCAATAGTCTTGTCATGACCTAATACTTCTTTCCAAATTTCTTCTGATAAATGCGGCGCAAAAATAGAAAGCATTAAGATAAATTTACTATAATCTTGTTTATTAATAACATCTTGCTTTGTCATGTCATTAACAAATTCCATTAACTTACTAATAGCAGTGTTATATTGAGAATTATTAATATCAATAGTTACTAATTTTATAGTTTTGTTTATTAATAATTCTTGACTCTCTGCGTTACTATCTAGTTTTTCTTGCAATCTCCAAGCACGATCTAAAAATCTTCTTACACCTTTTACTCCATTAGTGTCCCAAGGCTTACTATCTTCTAGTGGCCCCATAAACATTTGGTATGTACGTAAAGTATCAGAACCAAATTCATTTACTACATCTGTAGGATTAACTACATTTCCCCAACGTTTAGACATTTTTCTATTATCTGGCCCTAAGATTAGTCCTTGGTGTCTATGTTTTATAAATGGTTCATCAAAGTCGATTAAACCTTCGTCAAATAATACTTTGGTAAAAAATCTAGAATATAACAAGTGACCATTTACATGTTCTGGCCCACCAAGATAATAATCAACTGGCATCCATGTTTTTAATGCTTCAGGTGAAGCAAAGGCACTATCATTTTTAGGATCTAAATATCTAAAGAAATACCAACTAGAACACATAAATGTATCTAACGTATCAGGTTCGCGTTTCCAGCCTTTACCATACTTCTCTTCTACTCCTTTGGCAAATGAAACTGAATAATTAAGCGGAGATTCTCCTGTTGGTTTAAAATCGACATCATTTGGAAGCATTACAGGAAGATCTTTTTCATCTACAGGATGAAGTTCTCCCTTATCATCATAAAGCATAGGAATCGGCGCTCCCCAAAATCTTTGACGAGAAACTGACCAATCACGCAATTTATATTGAACTTTCTTTCTACCGATATTATTTTCTTCGAGCCAAGTGATAATTTTATTTATAGCTTGATCTTTATCTAAATCATTTAAGAATTCAGAGTTGATTGCAACACCATGATCAAAACTACACAATGATACATTTCCAAAATATCTATCTAAAAATACTTTTTCTCTTACAACTGTTCTGGTATTAGAAGAAACATTTTTTATTAGATCTTCTTTAGAAACCCAAAATATATCTGTTTTATCTATTTCTTCTTGTGATCTTTTTTGTATTTCACCATCTAAAATTTCGACAACAAAACAACTCACATGACTCTTACAATTCTTTTCTCCAGAAGGGTAAGGATAATTATGTTCTATTACGCCTAATGAAGAAATAATTTTAGCATTTACATAACCAGATTCTTCTTTTATTTCTCTTAATATAGCTTCTTCAGGACTTTCTCCTTCATCAATCCCTCCTCCAACAAGAAGATAATCTTCTGTTTTTTTATCAAAAGTAGAAAGAAATTTTCCATCTTTAATACAGATAGCACGAACAGATTTTCGTAATACAAAGTTTTCTAATTCATTTCCTATTTTTTTTGCAATAACTTCTTTAATTTCCAAACCAAATTTATTTGCAAATTCAAAATCTCTTTCATCGTGTGCAGGTACTGCCATGATTGCACCAAAACCGTAGCTTGCTAAAACATAGTCAGCAATCCACACATCAATTTCTTGATTAGTTGCTGGGTTAATTGCTTTTACGCCCTCTAATTTTACTCCAGTTTTTTCTTGGTTAATTTGTCTATCTAAATCTGTTTTTTTAGAAGTTTCTAAAATATATTTTTTAACCTCATCAAGATTAGTAATTTGATCTTCTAATTCGTGAACTAATTTATGTTCTGGGGCTAACACCATATATGTTGCACCAAAAAGAGTATCCGGACGTGTTGTAAATACTCTGATTTTTTTAGTTATAAGATTTAGAACGTTTTTTTCTTCTCTTCCATTAAAGTGTGGTTTATCACCTTCTTTTAAAATATATTGAGCATTTAACTGATCAGCTATAAATTTAGTATCTTTTTCAAATACTAGGTGATCATTTTTATCAGCAAGAACTTTAATAGTTCTTGCCTTTTGTTTAATATTTTCAAAATTAAATTTCCAATCACAACAATTATCAAGATCTGGTCTTTGTATTTTATCTTTTAAATTTGTATTTAAAGGAGGAGCTACCATGATAAGTGAGTCAATAGTAATTTCAGATTTTTCAAGTAATTTCATTGCTAAAACACCACCAAGTGAGTGAGTAATTACGACAGTGTTTTCATCTAAAGTATAGTTATCATCAACAAATTTTATTTGTTCTTGAATATTAGGTTTATTTGAATTTGGTAAATCTAAAATAGTAACAGATTTTGCACCAGCATTATTAAGTTGTGGAATTAACCAAGGCCAAAATGAACTTTTTGAATCATCTTTATAAGCATGTAAGCATAATATTTTTTTTCCCTTTAAAGAATCAGAAATAGCAAAATCAAGTTCAGCACCTTCACTTCTTCCAATCCAATCTTTTTGTCTTTTCTTAGTTTCTTCTGGCCAATCGATTTTATCTAGACCTTCTAAAAGTCTGTCAGCATAATCAGTGATTTTTAAATACCACTGTTCCATTTCTTTTTGAATAATTACAGTCCCACATCTTTCACAGTTTCCAGCTTCTACTTGTTCGTTTGCTAATACTGTTTTACAAGAGTCACACCAATTTACTGGCTGCGTTTTTCTATAAGCTAGACCTCTTTTGTACATTAATAAGAAAAACCATTGTGTCCATTTATAATAGTCAGCATTATGAGACCCAACTTCTCTGTCCCAATCAGCACTAATACCTAGTAACTTAATTTGACTTCTAAAATTATTAATAGCATCATCAGTACTTTTTTGTGGATGTACATTTGTTTTAATAGCATGATTTTCTGCAGGTAAACCAAAACTATCCCACCCTACAACCTGAAGAACTTTTTTTCCTTTCATTCTCTCAAAACGTGCAAAAACATCACTACCAATATATACCTCAGCGTGTCCTACATGAAGACCTGAACCTGATGGATATGGAAGTTGTGGTAACACATAGCTTTTGTTTTCTTTGGTAACATCTTTTGGTGTTTCAAACGTTTTATTTTTTTCCCAAAATGATTGCCATTTTTGTTCTATTTGTTTTGGATTATAATTATGCATAACTAGTAACTAGTTAAATTAAAATGATTTTTTATATATAACACTTATTTTCGCAGAGTTTAGAGAATAAATCAACCCGTCTTCGTTAAATCCTGGCAAGCCAGGATTAACTCCACCAGGTAAAGTAATTTATGTAACCCTAACATAAGAAATTAATTGGGACAATACTCGACAGGTTGACACATGTATACATTTCAGCTATTATGATTTGGCATTAATGAAGTGGGAATACTCACGACAAATTCATAGCCCACCTAGTTAGATCTTGATAAAGTAATGATGGTCATTGCCTTTGAGATTTGTGACACAGCCACTGTTAAGCTCCCCTTTTGGGTCGAGCGACAGATAAACGGCGGTGCCTCCTCAATTGAGCTCCATCATCAAGGTCACAGTTTCCAAAAGGGAAATGTCGCAATACTCCGAGCAAGTTAAGTAGAACTTGTAGGACATATGTTTTCCGGAGTAGTGGGGCGATATAAGGGGTGAGTCATCATCCTACTTACCTTTTATCTTCCAATCAAACCACAAAGAGGAATACAGACTGTATACCCGTCAGAGGGGTCATGCTAGGCATAAATGCAACCGAGTTCACACGACTACTTTCGTGTGGGCTCTCTTTTTTTTATACTAAATAGCTTGCTTCGCAAGCCGAACCCGCCAAAGTTGAGCGGGGTAGGCTTGACAACATAGAAAAAACAAAGTACTGTCTACATCACATTCGTTCATGTTCCTTCACACTACAGGAGAAATCAAGATGTTATTCTCACGCAGAGTTATTATTGCGACAATAGGAATTGCCAAGGCGCCACGTGTGCTTGGGCAACTTTCTCAGATCGCGCTCGAAGATCTGATTTTGCTGGCAAATAAGTTAACCAGCGAAACTCCTCCCACACTCCCTGAGCTCATTTTGCTCAGAAATGCTCACAAGTGCCGCATGTCTGAGGTTTTTACCCAGGCAAGCGACGAAATTGATGATAACGTTAAGCACTATGGGGCTGTGGTGATTAAGATTTGGGCAGATATCAATGCTCGAGTTGCTATTGCAACGATGTTCTCTGGTTCTCTCTACCCCACTGACGAGGAGTCTGATCATGTTTAACCTATTCACAGTCGTCACAGGCAAGCGTCCTGGGCGCGTCATTGGTGATACGACCTTTACGGTTGTTTCCCCAGTCATGCTGCCTTTCAGCGCCGCAGGAGAAGTTGGCGCTAATCTGATTGCGATGTGCGCTGTCGGAGCTGGTGTTACCTGCCTCGGCGTGATCTTCGTTGGTGGCATCGTCCTTGTGACGGCCGAAAACAAGATCAAGAACACCTTCAGCTAGCCACGCGGGCGTAAAACGCAAAAACCCCGTCTACACCCTTGATAAACTCAGGGCTACGCCGAGCTTTGCACGCTATATGTGTTGCAAAGCCTAGTGATGTAGACGGGGTCTTTTTTTTTACTAGTTATTCATTCATCTTAGCAACTACACGTTCTATTGCTTTTACAAATGCTGAGGTTCTCATATCTACATTATATGATTCTTTAGTTTCCCAAATTTCATCAAATGCTTTTCTCATGATATCTTCTAATTTTTTTAAAACATCTGCTTCTGCCCAATGCTCACCTTTAATGTTTTGATCCCATTCAAAGTAACTTACTGTTACCCCACCAGCATTTGCTAGTACGTCAGGAACAACGATAATATTTCTTTGATTTAAAATTTCATCAGCTTCTGGTGTAGTTGGTCCATTAGCAAGTTCTACAATAGCTTTTGCACTAATATTTTCTGCATTTTCTTTTGTAATAACATTTTCTAACGCAGCAGGAACTAAGATATCTACATCAAGTTCTAAAATTGCTTCATTTGAAATTTCTTGTGAACCTTCAAACCCAACAACAGAACTATTTTTTTGTTTATATGCTGAAATAGCTTCTGGATCAAATCCATCTGGATTATAAATTCCACCTTTACTATCACTAACAGCTATAATTTTATAACCCATTTTATATAAAATCTTTGCCATGTAGCTTCCTGCATTTCCATATCCTTGTACGGCAACTGTTGTGTTAGCAGGCTCAAGATTTAGTTTTTTAGCAAGTTCATCTACACAATATGCTCCACCTTGAGCAGTGGAATATCCACGAACTTCAGATCCACCATCTGCAATATTTTTTCCTGTGATAACTCCTGGGTCATCGTGACCAACAAGTTTTTCATATTCATTTCTCATCCATCCCATTATTTCTGGAGTAGTATAAACATCTGGTGCAGGTACATCTTTATCTGAACCAATGTTTCTATAAAGTTTTTGTACATAACCACGAGAAAGTCTTTCTAATTCTCCTGATGACATTTCTTTTGGGTTTACAATAATTCCACCTTTTCCACCACCCATCGGAATGTTAACTGCAGCACATTTAATCATCATCCAAAATGATAATGCCATTACTTCTTCTTTACTTACATTCCAGTGATATCTAATTCCCCCTTTATAAGGCCCTAAAGCATTATTATATTGAGATCTAAACCCAGTAAACACTTTAGTTTCACCACTATCCATTTTTACGGGTACAGCTACTTCTATAATTCTTTCTGGTTGTTTTAAAACAGCATGCATGTTTGCATCTAAATTCATCACTTTTGCAGCATTATCTAATTGCTGCATCGCATTTGTAAATGGGTTCATAAATAAATATTATTTTCTAAATATTTTATATTTAACTAGTATGTTTTTTAAGCATTTCTTCTAACTTCTCCTTTGGTACTCCACCAACAAGCTTATCTACAACTTCTCCATTTTTAAATAGTAAGAAAGTAGGAATACTCATTACTTGAAATTTACCAGCAACTGTTTGATTTTCATCAACATTTACTTTTCCTACTTTAGCTTTTGAGATATCAAATTCTTTAGAAAGATCTTCGATAATAGGTCCCATCATTTGACATGGTCCACACCAAGGTGCCCAAAAATCTACTAATACAGGAACGTCACTATTGATTACTTCTGCCTCAAAATTATCGTCTGTTAAGATTACTTCCATATAATTGTATTATTAATTTATATTTTAAATATTTCAGACACTATTGTTACATTATTTTATTTAGTTGTCTAGTGTTTTTAAAATATATCTAAACATAAAAAAGAATGCTGTTTAAAGCATTCTTTTTTTTAAAAATTTAGTTAGAAATTTATTTTCTATTTAAATTCAATTTTTCTTACTTTTGATTCTTCTGTGTATGCTTCAAGTATATCGTCAGCTTCAATTTTTACTTTACCTTCGTATCTCATTCCACATTCAGTACCAGCGGGAGCTTTTTTCACTTCTGATTTACCAGATTGAAGTTGTGTTAATACACCAACTCCAATAATTTCACCGGCGCGTTTAACACGAACCTTAGCACCTTTAATTAGTTTTCCTTCTTCTACACGTCCACCAATTGTCATAGCATTTTTATCTGTTCTAAAGATAGCTAAAACTTTTAAGATACCAATTTCAGTTACAATCATTTCATGATCAAGAAGTGTTTCTAACTCTTCTTTTACCCAATCAGTAAGACCGTAAATAATTTTGAAATGTTTATATGGAACATTCTTTTCTCTTAATTTTTCTTCGATAGCTAAATCAGCTTTTACATTAAAGCCGACAACTGTTCCGTGTCCTGCTTCAGCTTTTGCAATATCAGCATCAGTAATATTTCCTAACCCTTTACCAATTATTTTTACTCCAACTTCTTCATGTTGGATTGTTTCTAGAGTACCAATAATAGCCTCTAGAGAACCAAGTACATCGGTCTTAATAACAAGATTAAGTGTTTTCTTTTTCTTATCATCTTCATCATCATTTTGAGGTAAAATCATGTGAGTTTCTGCACCTGTTTGTTCTGCACGTTTAGATTTAATATCAATTTTCTTTGCATTTTTAGCACTTCCTACAGTAAGAATATCTCCTACACGTGGAGCAACTTTAAATCCAATAATTTGAGCTGGTACAGAAGGTGTTGCTTCTTCGATTAAATTTCCTCTGTGATCTTTCATTGCTCTCACTTTTCCATAAATTTCACCATTAAATACTAATGGGTCATTTTTCTTAAGTGTTCCAGTTTGAACTAACACTGTTGCTACTGGTCCCATTCCTTTATCAACATGAGATTCAATAACTGTTCCTGCTGCTGGCATATTTGCATCAGCAGTAATTTCGTCAGCGCTCATATCTCCTACTAAAAGCAATACATCTAATAGTTTATCAATGTTAAGTTTTTCTTTTGCAGAAATTTCTACCATCGGAACATCTCCACCCCAGTCTTCGGCAATCATACCAAAGTGAGAAAGTTCTGTCTTAACTTTTTGAACGTCAGCACCCTCTTTATCAATTTTATTAATAGCAACCACTACTGGTAGTTTAGCTGCTTTAATAATTTGAATAACTTCTTTAGTTTGTTGTTTAACACCATCATCAGCTGCAACTACTAAAATAGCAATATCAGCAACCTTAGCACCACGACTTCTCATTACAGTAAAAGCTTCGTGACCTGGAGTATCAATAAATGTTAAATCTCTTTCTTCTTTTGTTTTAGGATCTTTCCAAGTTGTTTGATAAGCCCCTATATGTTGAGTAATTCCACCAGATTCCGTATCAACAATATTTGTTTGTCTAATAGTATCAAGTAATTTTGTTTTACCATGATCAACATGACCCATAACAACAATTACCGGTGGACGAGTTGTTTTATTTTTTTGTCCAGCTAAAATTCCTTCTAGTTCATCTTCTACAACTTCAGTATCATCTGTTTTACCACTTTCTCTAGTTACAGTAAACCCAAGTTCTTCTGACATTACGGCTGCTGTTTCAAAATCAATATTTTGGTTCATATTTGCCAAAATACCATTTTTCATTAACTCAGTAATAAGTTGAGTTACAGGCATTTGCATTTTATCTGCAAGATCTCTAACAGTAATCAAATCACTAATAGTAATTTCAATTCCTTGTTCTTTTCTTAATTCTTTTTCTTTTGCTTTTTGTTCTTCAATTTCTTTTATTTTTTTCTCATCAAGCTCACGTTTAATATAACGCCACTTTTTGATAATTTGTTGAGCAACTTTATTATCAATTTTGATAGCTTTTTTACCAATATCAAAACCATACTCAGGTAAGATTTCTAAGAGCTCTTTAGGGTGAATACGCAGTTTACGCGCTAATTCTGTAACATTCATGAGAGAAAGGGATAAGAAGAATAAATTTATTAGCTAGACTATAGCGTGATTACTACTATTTGTCAACCCGACATTGCTATTTTTTTGTGTTTAAAAATTTATATATTTCTTGACAATTTGATTTTTAATTGCTAGTGTTATCCTCTTGTGCCTTTTGAGAAATCATTAGAAGCGAGAACAGTCGCCCTTTCACAATCAGACCAAACAGGTCTCACATACCCTAAGGAGGTAAGGCAAATGCCTGAAGTCAACACCTTCGCTGAATTTCTTGAGGTGCTTGCATCTGCAAGTAGTACTCCTCACATCACAGTGTTACAAACTAAGTGGCTCTGCTTGTTTCTTGGTGGAACACTCTTTACAATGGCAGTGCTTGAGCATATCGTAAAATTCCTTGCCCGCGTTGCCAAAAAACAAATTGGTAATGGAGGTGACACGGAGCTGCACGGTTCACTTCGACTACTCCACTCACCTGAGGTCATTGCGATTGGTGGCTCTATCATTATGACGTTATCTTTCGTAATGATGATGGATGGCGACATCCACATGATAGAGCACGTCATGGAAAACATCGGGTGGCACGAAGCAGCCCTCGTTGGTTGCCTCATGTTCCAATCTACCCAACTTGGTCGATTCGTCGACCATATGATGGCAGGGATTCAACGAATTACCTTTCAGCGAAGCAGTAAAAACAACCAACTGAGTGAAAAGTGGTTTACCTTTTGGGCACTTGTGCTTATTGGGTTTCTTGCTTGCATTCTCTCTGAGGTTGCGGTTGCCGCAGCTGCTACGATTTCGTTTTTCCTGGTTAACAAAAACCAGACAGATGATAGTAAAATTGTTGTCTTGGTGCTACTAGCTGCAGCCATTGGTATTGGTGGTGGAATGACAAATTTCGCTGCCCCATCCATTGTTGTAGCAGCCAAAATCTTTGAGTGGAGCACAACTGACACTTTTGCCTACCTTGGTATTTTTGTCTTACTTTCCCTGTTCTACATTGGAGCACAGGGCTATCGCAACACAGAAAACACCATCGACAGTAAAGTTATCAATACCAAACCATTGTGGATAATCGACTTCGTCAACCTTCTACTTTGGATGGTAGTGCTGTACATGGGTGTATTCAACCACAGCCATAACAGCATGCTCTACATGTGCATCACCGTTGGTGTGTCTATAGTGATCAACTTTGGACACATCTTTACCCGGCCACGCCGAGAAGAAGATGAAGGTGATGAAAAAGCACACAATAATCCCATCATCCATCTGGGTGAACAAGTTTTTGAAGCTGGCCTGATCTTTGGATTTTTGGCAGCGATCATGTTTATGGGAGACATGTGCAAAGAGGCTATCACCTGGCTAAGCTTAGAGATTCCACAAGATGGTTTCCTGAGAATGGTTGCGTTGTTTGTTGGAACAAATGGTACTTCTGCACTGGCTGACAACGCTTTTGCAACTTACCAACTTGGTCCCATCGCAGGTGACCTAGCTCAACAGGTAGCTGTCGCCTTGGGAAGTCTCATTGGTGGAATGCTGACAATTATCGGGAACGCCCCAAACATCGTCATCTTGAACATCATGAGTAAGACCAAAAACATGGAGCCTGTGAAAATCGGTTTCATTAAGTGGATCAAAGTAGCTTCACCGCACTTTGCTGTTCTCTTTCTCGGAGGACTTTTCTACTCTGGTCTGATCTTCCTCGTGCAATAACGCACAAACAACCCGAGCTAACGCTCAACCTCTCCCTTGCCATCAGCGGCTTGCGGAGAGATTTTTTTTTACAAAAAATATGGTATAGTAAAAGTAACCACTATCCCAAAGGAGGACGTCATGAGCTCACGTAGTATTGAATCAAACAGGCCTGATCGTATTTGCCACCTATGTCAGGGTGACACTGTCTACTATCAGCAAAACCCAGCGACAATCGCCAATGTTTACAAACGAGGTAAACAGTGGATGTTGTCGCTCATCATCAAAACGGACATGGGTCCACGACAAGTTGAGGTGAGCACACATGCTTTCAACCTTCAAATCCCCCGTAGCGCCTCCATGCTTTAAGCGCCATAAGTGCGCTAACCCACCCTTTCCCTCGCCGCAAGCTCGTTTCTTGCGGTGAGGCCATTTTTTTAAAAAACAATTAACAATTAACAAAAAAAATAATCACTTATGTGATTATTTTTTAGCTTTCAAAGCCTTCTTAGCCTTCCAAGCTTTCTAGGCCTTTTTATCTATTTTTATATAATTCCATTGATCTAGTTACTGCTTCTTGCGCAGCAGCTTTGTCTTCAAATCCATTAATTTTCACTTCTTTATCTTGTAAATTTTTATATGTTTCAAAAAAATGTTGAATTGTTTTTAATGTATGTTTATTTACATCACCAAGATCTTGTACATCATCCCAACGTCTATCACTTACAGGAACAGCTAATACTTTATCATCTGATTCTCCATCATCAATCATTCTCATAATTCCTACTGGACGAACGTGAGCTAAAATTCCTGGGAATAAAGGTTCTGTTGTTAAAACAATTACATCAAGTGCATCTCCATCATCCCAAAGTGTTTGTGGGGCAAAACCATAATCAAATGGGTATACTTGAGCTGTGTGTGATACACGATCAAGTGCAATTAATCCTGTTTCTTTGTCGATTTCATATTTATTAAGAGATCCACGAGGAATTTCAATAATAGTATTAAATGTTTCTGGGGTATTTTTTCCTACTGATATATCATGCCAAAGGTTCATAATTTTTTTTATTAAAGTTTTATTGTTATATATAGTTATTAAATTACTTTATTTTACCCAAAAAATCAAGTGATTTAATCCTCAGTCGACATAGCACTATATTCCACTTCTAAAGATGTAAATCTATCTACTGTTTTATTTTCTTCTGCTTTTTCTGCTTGTGTTGTTTTTATTGCTCTAATTAAATATCCTTGAGATTCAAAAAATCTTCCAAAAAATGTCATTTCTATAAGCCCATAAAATTCACAAATAATTAAAGAGACAGGTTTAGTTATATTTTTTATTTTATATAATAATTTATTTAGAATTTTTAATAATCTAATAGCTAATTTTTTTTGTTTAGATTTAGGCAACACTACATATAACACTTCATGATGTACAAAAAACT